>TARA_R110000824_G_scaffold112138_3_pt1 | contig 23474 bp, 37 predicted proteins | sample TARA_R110000824 | Tara Oceans TARA_R110000824 (sample SAMEA4397747) | marine metagenome | biome: Polar Biome; feature: [MES] marine water layer (ENVO:01000295) within the mesopelagic zone...; material: water (ENVO:00002006), including particulate matter (ENVO:01000060) such...
CATCATTTGATCAAACCCATTAAAGAACGACGAGGGCGCGTTGTATCAGGATCAGCAAGCAATCCCTGCGGACCCGTTAATATCGTGCCCTTGCGACCCTTCTTGCCAGCAGTCATGGCACCAGCCTCTGTGCGGCCCTCTGGGGCTGCACCCTTTAACGGCTCATCAGCGCCGGGAACAACAGCTTCTGACGCACCGTCAGCCGTATCCGCATCAGGAGCCTCTGCAGGACGCGTACCCTTTGGCCGCTCAGCAGGCCTATCAATCTCACGTTGCATTGCTTGCATCGGCTCAGACTGCGCCATCTTTTGCGACTGCGCAGTGCGCGCATCATAGCCATAAGGTTTATCCTTAGAAATCCCCAAGCCATACGCAACATCACCCTTGGCAATATCAAACTGTTCGCCAATCGTTTTACGGCGCGCTTTAGGACGCACATTGGAAACACCCTGCCGATCCTCAGATGTACGATCCTCTAACTCAGTTGGCCCGCCAACGCCAAGCGCCGCCCTTAAATCATCAAAAAATCCCATAGCCTACCTCATGCTGCAAAAGGGTCATACTCCATGACCGCCTGTCTCTGCGGTGCCTTAGATCGATCCCGCGTTTCCCTAAGCCCCACAGCAAAATACCTAAAAGCATCCGCAGCGTGACTACTCCAATCATGTACCGGCGAAGCACGAAAACTCCGCGTCCTCTCGTTATACGCCCGGTGATACTGCCGCAACGCTTCCAAACCATCCCTGCACTTCTCACGGTCAAACCACAACCGAGGTATCAACATCTGAGCAGCGTGTATCCCATCCTCAACAGGAAGCTTAGGAACAACGCGGAAATTCAAACCAAGATCCCAAGCAATCTCTCGCCTGCTCTTACCACTGCCAAGCTCACGCACCTCTATGTCATGCGGCGCATTGTGATCCCCGTATAAATACTTTTTCTCCGAAAGAACCTTGCAATAATGAGGCAACCCCTCATTCCTGTTCTCATAGAAGTCTATCACATGCACAGCACGGCCAACACTCTGCGTAAACCAAACCGCCGTACTATCACCAACACCTAAATCCCACCACGTATCAACACGCACAGAAGGATCATAAGGCACATTCGTTATACGACCAGACGCCGTGATCTCCTCTAAATCCTTGCCGTAAATAGCACCCGGAACATTCGCATTCCAACTGCACTCAAATTCCTGCGCATACTGATCTGCACTCATCATATTCTGAGCAGCAGACAATTCCTCATCATCCAGCAACCCAGTCTCTGAAGCCTTATATATCGCAGTTAACCAATCATCATTCGCAGCAGACTGCTCATAAAGCTCATAGAACGCGTTATGCCCCTTAGGCGTACCAACAAACACACCCCAGCCCTTACGGTCACTCAGCGCTGGCCGTATGACCTCTGGGAACACATTCTCTGGCATCTGTGCAACCTCGTCCATCACACAACCATCCAAATAGATCCCACGCAAACTATCCGGGTTCTCAGCACCCAGCAAAGAAATCCTGCCGCCAGTAGGCAAATCACACCGCAACTCAGTTTCGTGAAACTTCACACCGGGTATCTTCCCAGCAAACTGCTTCAAATAATCCCAAGCTACATTCTTAGCCTGCCGATAAGTAGGCGCCATATACGCATACCTCGGCGATGGCTTACTATTCATAATCGCATCCCTAAGAATGTGATTAATCGCCCACACCGTCTTACCAAAACGACGATGACAAACAACAACACCCCAACGCTTCGCCTGCATCTCATTGTGCAGCTTCATCTGCAAAGAACGCGGCTCATAAGGTATCTCAATCTTCAATGCTCTGTCTCTCCATCGCGGAACACCATTACACCAGCACGCTCCAACATCCGCTCGTACAAGTCAATCAACAGCACCTGAGCATGTACCCGCTCATCACCGCTAGCATCCCTAGCAGCCTCCCTAAGAAGCGTCAGATGCGCAAAGAATGCATGTGTGTTAGGTTCCATGGCAACGTGTGTGTGAGACACTCCTGTGCAGGTATATTACGTGTATACAGCGGGCGGGCGGTTCTGCGGGGGGTAGGGGTCGGCGGGTCGTAAATTTAACATAATACATGTTATGCGACTAAGCAATTGTTTGTTATCAAGCACTTAGCAGATCGCCCTATCCGCTGACTGCTCAAACCACAACATGTAGTATTTCAGAACCAATCGGCGGGGTGGTCTTCTCGCGCGTAGCTCGGTCACGATCAGGATGTGATATACACACACATTCCCCCATATTTTCTAGCACCATCTCACCATCGTCACTAACAAGACCGCACCATCTCCAGCCCTCTGACCTTGCGTGCGGTGTCTTACGTTGTATGCGGTACATCAGTGTTTAACTATCTCCTGTTGCTGCGTGCTGACTGTCACGCTGTCCTCGTCGTGTGCGCTGACAGCTACATCACCACCTGCCCATGATATTGTAATGGCTTGTTGCTGTGGTGCTTCCTCTTTCTTATCCCGGATACCCCAAGGCTGGTTTCTTCCTAGCGTCCACTTGAGCGTGTCTATCTCCAGCCTGCGGCGTTGCACTTCAGCATTGGCTAACCTGTTGTCATCAAACTCTGGCAGTGGCGAGAGCGCTAGCTGATTGATATGATCTGTGTAGTATTCGGCCTGCATTACTCTGCCTTGCCGGTACATTTCCCACAGTTCCTCGTCGCGCACTGCTGCCTTTGTGATTGCCCTGTAAGTTGGCATATCTGGATCTTTGACGATCTGCACGAGTGTTTCGCCTTGCGCTAATCTATCCATGACCTTTTGCATGACTGCTTTTGTAACGCGTTTCATTGTTCTTTCCAAAAAAAAGCCCCGCTACTAAGAGCGAGGCAAGTTCTCTTGATTAGTATCAAGGAGGGTTCATCCATGAGGTAGAATAACCGGCCCAAAGTTCTGCCGATTATATCCAAGTGTTATCGTATTTCGGTACACTGAGCAAGGAAAAATAACTTTTTTGTTCTTGCTGCTTGCAATGTAACAGCATCTGTCATATCTAGATGTCAGTTACAATGAGGAGAAAAGCTATGAACGCACCTACACCCACCAATTACTTTGGCACATCCACCTTCACCTTCGACTGGCATAATATGGACGGTATTTCTAAGATGAAAGTCTCTGAGGCTGTTACCCGCATCCTTGCCGATCATGGCATCCAAGCTGATCCTGACAATGGCATTGGCACACACTCTGCTGATGGTGAGGCAATGATTGAAGTTTCGGTGACATTTCTATGAGCAGCTTAGATAAACTGCGCGCTCTGATGCGCGACATGGAAGGCAGCTTGGGCATCATCGGTGACATCATCGGTGCCCTCTCACTCTTCGGCCTGCTGTTCGTCGGCCTGTTCTTCGTCGGTGTCCTTTAACCGCAATACGCCCTCACAGCCACAGAGAAGCCCCCTGAGTGGGGCTTTTCTTTTTTCATAGACCTACCTAGCCTAATCATACTTTCTTGGCCTCGGTGGTAAGAATTGACCGGGTCTATTCGTTGGCCTCGTACCTTCCGACATAACACGCGCTCGCTTGGGATCGATAATCCAAGTCAGTCTAATCAATGCAGCAGCATAATCTGCTTTGACCGTATGCCGAGAGCATCCCAGCATCTTTGACAGCTTTGTCCACTTTGGCCCTCTGCCGCTACCGACTGCACTATGCGCCACAGCCCAGACAATCTGCCTGTCCTCTGTCGGCATCCGCAATCCCAGATCCATTGCAAGATCCAGCCGATCTATCTCAGCAGCACTTGGCGCTACTCTGATCGGCCCAGCCTCGGTCCATCCATACGCGTTCCAGCTTTGCACGTAGTCAGGCCAAGAAGACATCTTCTGCTTGCGAAAGGCTGAAGGCAAGCTGCGCTCAGTCTCGGCAGCTTCCATGAACAAGTCATCAAAATCTGTAACCGTCCACCTGTGCAGATCCTCAAGCTTGGTTATCTTCATTGAACCTCTCCTCAATGATGTGACAAAACTGCGCCTGATCGAGCGGCTCCATTGCAGACAGGGAAGTTACAATCTCAATGTATCTATCGTGGCTCATCTTAAACCTGAGCTTGCGCAGGATCTTGCTCAGCCTGTGCCCCAGCGGATCGGCAATGCTGGCCGCCTTGCCTGCTTTGTAGGCCGGTGACATTTTCGCAAGCGTCGACAGTAATACACTGTCTGCGCTTACACTGTAATCACTTACACTGTAATCACTTACAGTGTTATTTATATTAGAGTAATCTTCCGTGTAATCACAGTAATCACTTACAGTGTAATCACTAGTATCTCGGCCTAGCGGCCTCGCGTTAGCGTACTGACGTATTGGCATTTGTCAATCCCCTTTTTTTATGCGCGACAACGTGTCGATAATCTGTGCATCAGACGCCGTTTCCTGCGCCAAATCTGCATAGAGATATGCGTAGTTCACCAAGTCCAAGACATTGTCTTCATCATGCTTACCGTAAATCTCTCTGGCTATCTTCATGTCAGCCAGCATAAGGCATGTCTGCTCAGCGCTAATAGGTACGCCAGCGATTTGGCTCCACCTCTGGGCTAGCGCCTCGTACAGCCTGCTCGCGGGCCCGCGCAACTGCGCCCGGCTCTCCAATATCAGCGCGCTTCTTTTCTTTAATTCTTCGATGTAAGTCACAAACAGTCTCCCAACATTTCTGGTTACTGGCGCAGATCAACTCGCCGCTAAGCAAGATAACCCAGCCATCTAGGTTTAAGTCATGCAAGAACCCACAGCCCTTGCACGTTACGGGCCTACTCTTCTTCCTGCCCATTTATCCCGTACACTCCCCGTCATCAGCTTGGCAAAAAAAGCCTTCTATATCGAAAACAAAATCACCTTGACGATCTAAGTTATCTTTGATGTCTTGGTATGACATGCCGTCATATCTAAACGTGTGACCAAACTCTTTCTCTAGGTTTGCCCACCATTGCATTCGGTTTGGGTGATCTCGCCACATCTCTGCAAGTTTAAGCTCGCTCTTTAAAAAGCAGCCGTCGCAATTTGATTGCGGTGTTACGCCGTTGATGAGCGGCAATTGCAAGTCAAACGCTAGGTTTTGTTTTGTCCAAAACTCTGCGACATCCATCTTTGTTTCTCCTGCATTATAAACAGGAAACCAGTTTGTCCAGCGATTGTCCTTGCTGTCTTTGACGCGTCGATGCTCATCAGCACGAATGCCTACTGTGTTTGTCCAGTGCTTCCAACCTTGATTAACAAGATAGCGCTTGATGGTTTTAACCTTTAGCTCTTCAGTGCATTTTCTGCGCATTGTGTTTGGAATGTACTTTCTTGCTCTAATGAGCGCCTCAAGCGGCTCACCATTTCTGGCCGCTGAGTTGTGATTAACAACCTCAAACTTGGGCATTGGATTTTGATATTCTAACCAAGTAATTGACACGCTCCACCTGTCTGCACATTCTTGCACAAAATCGAGTGTCTGCGGCATCTCTCTTCCTGTGTTCGCAAACACAACTTTTGCTCTGTCTGGCAGATCGCCGTTTGCGCATAATATCTGGTGCAGCATATAGCCAGATGTTCTTCCCCCGCTAAAGCTAATTAGCACTTTGTCCTCTGGGAGCTTGTATGGGTTACTCATCATCTTCACCATAGTCAGGCACCCAGCCGTAGCTGTCGCAGTCTTCGCAGGTTGCAATGCATTCATCTAAGAAGCCACCGTTCACGTAATCAACAACCGCCTTCTCGGCTGTCACTTCGCCATTGCCGTGACACGTACTGCACTTCTTCGCAGGCTCTTCCCACTTCTGGCCGTGTGCATAGAAAGTAAACACAGCCGTATCGCCCTTGATGTACAAGCTTCTGATGTCGCTCATTTGAACGCCCGCCATAGAATGCAAGACTTACCCCACTGGCTCTTGCCCCGCATGGTGCTGTCATAGATCTTACCGGCATTGCGTAGCTCAGAGATCCGGGGCTGGATGCTACCGTATGGCCGGTTTAACTTCGCAGCAATCTCTTCACTGCTCAGCGGCAGCAAAGAAGACTTCAGTAATTCATGCACCTGATCACGCAGCGTGACCTTGCGCCCAGCACCCGACACTGCAGCAGCCTTGCTGGTGTCTGTGCCCTGATAACCTGTGCCTTGTTCTGTGTATGGCATATCAATTGTCCTTCTTGATTAAGATTGTATAGCCAAACAGCTTAAACAGCGTGCGCTGCTTAGCGCCTCGCATCTTGTGCATCTTGCGCATCGCTTTACTCTGGCGTTTGCGCGCCTCATCACTCCACTTACCTTTAGTCATTTGATTTCTCCTCTTTGGTTTCAATCCATCCGAGCCATTCTAGGATAGCCTCGTATGTTTCCATCGGCAGCACAACCAACGTGCGCTCCCGGTCTTTGCGAACAAACAGCATATCGCTATTGTCCTGATCGAGCGCATCATACAAATCCTGATACGCTCTCGCTCTGCGCTTGCACTCAGCAGTCAAAGCCAATTGCGGCCCCAGCTTTATGTCACTCGCATAGTTTCCCTTCATTGCACCAGACAGCGGTATGCGCTCTGCTTCCACGCCCTTGCCACGATGCCAGTTTACAATCTCGCGCTCGTATGCAGCGCCCTTATCCCGGCTAGCCTTACCCCCCATTTACTGGCCTCGCTTTCGGTCTGATCGTCCAACGCGGAGCTAAGCTTTGCTCTTGCGTGTAATCAGTTCTATGCCCCTGCGCGTCAACGCCAACGCACTGCTCAGCAAAATCATGCAGCTTGTGCTGTCTGGCAAATGCTTGGCAGTCATCCCAGCTTTCAAACGGCATGAAGGCTATGAATAAATAGCTCATGTTGCTCATGTCAGATCCCTATAAAAATCATTAGGCTTTACCTGCCCCAAGCTAGCAAGCTCTATCAGCCGCATGAACTTAGGCGCTGGCATCATCCGATCCTTGTGATCGGCAGGCAGGCACCAACGCCTTGCTACGGTTGCATGTGATGCACCCACCTTCTGCGCAAGCTTGGCATAAGAATACCCCTGCGCCTGTCTCCATTGTTCTAGTGTCATAATCGCCCCTTGCTTTGTTTCTTCGCATCATATACATTTGACAGTATCAGTCAATACGGGGAGATTTGATATGGGGCTGAAAGGTTCAACAGCTTTTGCTGATCGATTTAATTATCGGTGGCATAGCAACCCAAGTACCCCAGATGCTTGGACTTTTTTTGATAAGGCCGTGCAAAGGGTGCAACGAGATGAAGCGTTTAAGATACTACGGGGCGAAACAGAAGGTGACACTTCGTGGGCCGAAAAGATCTTGGATCAAGGTGCGTACTATAAGGATGCGATGGGCTCAACGCAGTTCACCGACAATCCAAACATGGTTAGCGGAAGGGCAGTGCAGCAATATGCTGATCGGCTACTCGTCGATGAAGTATCACCTTCAGATGCATACGCAGATGCAATCAATATGCTGCATGGCTTTCGGGGCGGTGACTGGCGCGACACTGAGAAAGATGCGCGCATCATTGAGAACCGAGAGAGACTTTACTACGATGCTGAAGGCAAGCGTAGCAAAGAACCAACTCATAATGAGTTCGGGCTTGTCTGCGAAAACGCAGCGGCAGGCGTGCGCGAGGCGATGCAAGGTGCGAACAGGATCACGGGTGAAATAGAATTGTTTGGCCCGCTGCCCGGTTGTGAGTTGCCATACTTTGGCAAGCCAGATTACGGCGATGGCCGGTGCGAGCTAAAGACGCAATGGGATCAGGCTGCAGATACAGACAGCCCGCGTGCGAACTCACTGCCAAAAAAAATCAAAGCACCGCATATGATGCAGATCGCAGGCTATTGGTATTTGTCTGGAATTGTAACGCGCATCGTCTATGCTAACAGGCTCGGATATGTAGTGCATGAGCCCACAGAGGAAGAGCTAGACCGTGCGCTTGGTGACATTGCGTCAGCCTGCAAACGCCGGGAGAAACTTATGAAGGTTGCAGATGATGTACAAGATCTGCTGCGCCTGACCGATCCGCATTTCGCTGACAGCTTTGTATGGCGAGATGTTCACCCAGAAGTATTAATGCAAGCCAAGAAAATGTTTGGAGTAATTTAAATGGACAGAATAACTTATGAATGGCGCGTTACAAAAATGATTGACGCAGCTTACAAGGCCAAAAGCTTTAATCAAAAAACTTTAATTATTAAAAATATAGTTAATGAAATGGTTGAGGGAGAGCCAGAGATAGGCCAGCCACTTTATCATATGTTAATGAAGGGCAAAGAAAATGACTAAACTTATTGAAGCAATGAACGAGGTCAATGACCTTAACCGCACGCACGGTGTAACGCAGCGTGGCGGTAAAAAATACACAGAAGTCTTTGTGCGCGTCGAAGCTTTTCGTAAAGCTTTCGGCCTAGACTTTGGCATCAACACAGAAATACTTGTGGATGATGGGCAGCGCGTAGTGGTAAAAGCTACAGTAACAAATGCACAGGGCACGATCATTGGCTCTGGCATGGCTGAAGAGATACGCGGGCAGGGCAATGTAAACAAAACATCTGCATTGGAAAACGGGGAAACATCTGCGATAGGCCGAGCGCTTGCCAGCCTTGGCCTGCATGGCGGCAGCTACGCCTCATTGAATGAGATAGATGCAGTGCAAAGAAAGACGCAGGCAATGGCACAGCCAGCACCGGCAGCACAGCCTGCAACACCTAAGTCAGATAAAGAACAAGCAATAGCTTGGTGCAAAGATCTTGTTGCAAAATACAACGCAGCAAATAGCAGGCGGGAGCTAAGCGAGATTGACCGCAACACACCAGACGCAGCGCTGGAAGCATTGAAGAATGATTATCCAGATCTGCACCAACTGCTCATAGAGCGCTTTACTCAAAAGGAGAATAACCTTGTCAACTAAACCAGAACTCGGCGTCAAAAGCTTTAATATCGATGGCTTCATGCACAACGGCGCACCCGTAGATATGCGCGCATCAGCATGGCTGAACGTACCAAAGGGAATGGATCAAGATCCTGCGGCATCACAAGCACTAAACCAAGTGCGCCAGCTTATGATGGATCACGGCATCTCTGTGCGTATCCAACTGCAGCATCGTGCTGGAGAAGATCCCAAGACTTGGCCTCGCATTGCGAGCTTCCCGCTATTCCCGAACAGGCCGCAACAGCAGCAAGGGTTTCAGCAACAAGGGTATCAAGCTCCAGCACCTTCTTATCAACAAGCGCCTGCGTCAGCGCAAGTGCTAAATGATGAGATCCCGTTCTAATGACGGCACTGGAAAGAATGAAACTGGACGCGAGGCTTTGCAATCAAGCCTTGCGTAAACTGTCAGGTGAACACATAGAAAACTTGAAAGCAGAAATTGCTGGCAAAAAGCCGGGGCCAAAGAGCGGCGTTGGATGGCGCAACTCACCGCTTACGCAAAAAGAGATAGAGGACATCCACCACTTTCTTCATAAGGGATGGGATAGCCGATCCATTGCGCAGTTTGTTGGCGTTAGTTTAAGCACCGTAGATAAATACAAATACGCTAAGGCCTAAGATCCTGATCCACCTGTCGCTGCTTGTTCTTTGACAGGCCGGTGTCCATCTTATCTAAGCGCTGCAGCATTGCGTTGTAGCGCTTTTTTAGTTCTGGATCTATGGGCCCAGAGAGATAGTCTTTTATCTCAGCAGTGTAATTATTGATGCGCCGTTTCATGGCACCACCAGCTTCTTCATTGGTAAGACGATCACTCATTATGCTACCGCGAAGTGATGTGATCTCTTTGTTCAGCACCGCGGCGCGCTGCTTTAACCTAGCCTTTGGTGTTACATTACCTTTGGGCATGTTACTTGCCCTTCCCGTAGCTGTTCATCATAGACTTTTTCTTCTTAGGCTTGCTTCCGTACATTACCTGTCTCCGATGCTTTCTTGCTTAACTTAGGCCCGCCTACTTTCTGCATCGTGCCATACACATAGGCATCACGGCGCTTGCCGGTCAGCCCCATCTTCTTAGCCCTGTTCATCAGGCTGCGCTCTAACTTTTCTGGCATGTTAATTCTCCACTAATATACCTTCAACGAAAATAGATACCTCGTTTGTTGACGCACTGCTCTTCGCCTCAAATTGAAAGTCAGTCTTCTCCGCAATGCGAAACGGCACTTGCCGATCATAACTTACTTGGCTTGTTTGGAACGTAGCCTCTGCCACACGCAATGTGCGGCCAGCACTATTCGTAATTACATTCCTGATTGTCAGATACTTACTGCCGTTTGTAGTTCCAGAGTTTGCATCAATGCGGAACAGGTACAGCGAGAACCCAGCGGGCACTGTGTACACGCAAGCCTGCGTAATGCCCAGCGTAGCCCCTATGAAGCCATACGTTGTGCCACCGTTGCTGATCGTGATGTCACCTACGTTGCTGCCCGTTAGAATAACAGCGCTGTTGATGCGGTAAAAAGATTTGGCTGTGGTCACACTGCCGGTGCCGTTCAATGTCACTACGTCGAAGATGCTAGCGTAGTCAGCGTCAAGCCCAGTCACCATAACCTGCATGGTATCGGACGCACTGCTGGATACCAGATCCATAGTCACAGCAGAGCCGGGATAAGCATAAGTACCGCCATCATTCCACACAGTTTCAAAGCTAGTGCCGACAGCCCTGTTAAATCCAAAGATGTTTACAGCACCCGTGCCCGGTACACCCCTGTGTACTAGCTCAAGCAAAGCGTGTGGCGAAGAAAGCTTTTCGTTGACGTATCCCATTAGGCGCGTTCTTTCTTCCGCTTGTTAATCAGTGAGATCCGCTTGCCCTTGCGCACAGCCTCAGACTTTGATGATGCGCCCCAGTCACGCAAGGCCTCAAGCAATGGCGTTGCCTTGCCATCTCTCTTCTCTGGCCCAGCCATCTTGCCCATGCGCTGCAGGAAAGCAGCCCGCCGTGGGCTGTTGCCTGTTCTTTCTGGAGCCGCACCCATGTTACGCGCTCATCATTGATTTGCGCTTGGGCTTCTTGGCAGTCTTCGCTGATTGCGCGAATGCTTCTTCCGTAGGCGCGCCTGCAGATCCGGGCGTGCGCATCTTCTCTGGCGTTTTGCCAGCAGCTTTCTGCGCTTCTATGCGCTTACGCTTCTTGTGAATGTTTGCATATAATCCTTCAGCCATAAGTCATCTCCAATGCTGCCTGCAAAGTTTCTTTGTTTCTGCGCGTCCATCCTTTGCCGAATGTTTCAAAGGTACTAAGACGCTCATAAAATCTCTGACGCGTATGATACACCGCTTCAATAATTCTGTCTGGATCTACATCAGCCACAGCCTGCAGTGTCATAGGGCCAATCGCCCCGTCCTGCTTTGCACCGACAGCTTTCTGTATTGCCTTGGCTGGCCGCTTACTGCCAGAGTTTACAGCCCAATCAAACGCGCACCAATCAACACCGCTTGGCAAATCATCACCGCGCACCTTATCCCAGTAGTTCTTGCGATAGATCGGCGCAACATCAGCAGGCGTCAGCGCACGCATCTCTGCCTCAGTGCTTTCCTTGCCTGTCCACGCATCATAGACAGCCTTGGTAACGCCAAGGTTTGTCATGCCGCCGGGATCTTTAGGATGATTTACAAAGCCACCTTCATGGTGCAGCAACATCTCCAAACACTTATCAAAGTTCTGCTTCATTTCTTCAAACCCCGCATTGTACGAATACCAAAGCTTGCGGCTATTGAAGCGTACATTCCCCATTGAACCCACATTGGCGTAGTTTCCAGATTAGCAAAGCCTTGAGCCATGACATCCTGCATAGAGGGGATAAAATTCATGCAAAGAATAGCAACGAAAACGATAGTCCATAGCTCATCTTTCCAGCTATCCTTGCTAGCCTCGATAGCTGACTGCTCCCAATCCATCTCACCAGTAGCTTGCTTGAGCTTGATCTCAGCGTTAGCCTTTTGAATTGCTGTCTTGCCATCAATGTAGCTACTAGCCAGACCGCCCAGCGCCCCTACAATTTGCCCTATCATTTCTTGCCCCCGTTTACATACAGCCCAAACCAAGCAGCACCAGCGCCCACAATCACACTGACAAAACCTGCCTGCGCATTTGTCGGATCTGTTAGATCATACATAAACCAGCTACACGTGCGCCAGAAGACAACCATGTAGCAGAGTATCAACAGGCGCGGAACAATGCGCCATGCGTCCAGCTTCTCAGGTGTCATTGGTTTCTGTAGTCTGGATCGCCAAGACGTAGCGATGCAGTGCCGCTGGTATAGTTGCCTGTCTTGATGCCAGCCCTGTAGAAGTATGGCTCTGGATCAAAGCCATAGGTTTCTATGATCGCGGTGAAGTCATCAACGTCACGCCATGTGGTGCCATCCAATGAACGCTGCACCGTCACGGTTCCAGAGAACGTGTTGGAGATTGACAGATTAAAATAATCCTTAACGCGCATCGCGTCTGTAAAGGTATTCTCAGCAGAGACATCCTTAGTTACTTCTGGCATTAGCTCGTCCTTTCTTAGCTAAACTTCTATGTTTATCTTTGTGCCTTGTGGCCGATCCGCATTTGTCTTGCGGCCAAACCTATCATACGTTTCCTGCAAATCAAATCTTTGCTTTGCCAACGCTTCGAGATGGCTGTGATTAGCTCTATGCTCTTTCTCCACACGCTGCTCGGCAAGGTGCGTTTCGATCCGCTCACGCGCTTGTGTTTGCTGGTGTATCTCACTGCCAACATTGAAAGGCGCAGATCCAATGCCACTAACACCGTCAGCCATCGCGCCTCACTGCTATCCAGACAAAACCAAACAATGCCCCAACGCAAAGAAGAAACAAGAAGATGCCAGCAGCCCACGCAATGACAGCATCTTTGCGCTCAATGCGTTTGTACTCTGCATCCTTTTGCTTCTGGCGAATTTCGTTTTCCATGCGAATAAGCTCTTGCCATGCAGACGGGCCAAGAGTTTCAGAAATCATCTTGCGAAGATCATCACGCATGTTCTCGCGCTGCTTCTTCTGAACAAACAATTCCATAGCTTGTTGCTCTACATTGCCAAAACTCTGATACCACTTAGGGTTTTCAATTCTCTTGGCCGCAAAGTCGAAATCAGATATTGCTTTTGACCAGCGCCCTAAATCGCCCGCCATGCCTTCTAGATCCCTGCCAATCTGGCAACTCTTCTTGATTGCATTAAACGCAAAAGACGCTGCTGTGATTGCGGTTGCGGGATCGATCATGTGTTCTTACCTACCTTAACGTAAGAAAAGCAGGGCGCTTTATACGGTACACGAATTGTGTATGGATAATATTTATAAATCCCAGAAGGGCACCGATATATGCAAGCAGTGTAAAGATGACCGTAAGTCATCACGCCCACCGCTATGCTGGTGAGCGCACAGATCATTAGCTCATCATGTTTACGCGCAGAAGCAATGCTATGATGAACGCAGATGCACCAATAACAATAGCCTCTAGGCGCTTAACACGGTTAAACAAATCCTTGAATTGAATATCCATCTCGGTTTTGATAGCCACAATTTCCTTTTCCAATCCATCAATGCGCGTGTGAGCCGATGATACTGTGCGCTTGTCCATTTATTTATTCCTCTTGAGCAGCCGCATAAGCAGCCTTAACCGCGTCACTGAATACTGGAGTGCAGATAGCAGCAACATCAGTATCCTCTGCTGAGAGATCAGCATTAGGCATTACCACATGACGGTGGAATGTACGGCTGATTTCTTTGCCATCTTCTGCAATGATAGTCGCAGTGCGAACTTGCACTACAGACCAGTCATCTTTGTTAATGACTTCGATCTTGTCGTTTACTGTTGATTTAGTCAGTGCCATGTTTACCTCCTTGGCTGGACTGTCCACGCACTAGGCGCATTAGCTGGCAATATCGCCAAATCCTTTCCATGTCCCCGGTGTTCCACCAGTTACACATACAAATCCCATGTCCGTTGCAGTGCCAGCAGTTGGAGCTGTGTTGTAAATTATATCACCAGCTATCCACGTTCCATTTGTTGGTGCTGCACTCATGTAAGCCGTTGTATAAGAAATGTTGCCTTGACTATCACAAGGCAAACCAAAACTGTACGCAACGTAATCTACTTCTATGTAATCTCCATTTGCATTTGAGTTTGGATTAATTAAACTAATCCCATTAACGGATGAAGATTTCTTGTTAATTTGAGTAACAAAAGTTTTAAAAGCTGTTGACAAACTTATTGTCTGGAACTGGTCTATATCTCCACTTCCACTAAGAGCATCGTTAATATTAAAAGTTCCAACACCTCTGGCCCTTATAACAATAAATAATTCAGCACCATCTTGTATTGAGTTATAAATATTTGGCCTAGAAAATGGGATATGAACAGAATAACCAGAACCAACAGAACCCGTTAAAGCCAGCTTAAATAAAAAGTTTTTGCCCTCAATTACACTGTCTGAAGTGCTTGGAAAGCTAATTGTTTTTGGCTCGCCCCCAGCATTTCTCTCAGCATAATCAACTAGCCAACTTTGAGGCTTGGACAAAATATTTGTACCAGTGCTTATTAGTCGTGTTGCATCTGAAATCTGACCATTTGTAAACAAACGATACAATGTTTCCTGACCAGAAACATCTAATGTGCCACTGCCCTCTACATCCAATAAGCTCTGGGCCATCATGTGAGCTTGAAAGTTTGTATGACAATCTAACAATCTTACCGATGATTTTAGATTTGGCCCTTGAATGTCAAAGTCACTAGAGTTGAAATTAAAGTCTCTTGTGTTGTTTTCAAAATAACCACCAGTAATTGTGCCGTTCTTAATATTTGTTGCTTTAATCCCATCACCACAATTTTCACAATGAGGTGCAATTAACTGCATTGCGAAGCCACCATTAGAGCCTGCGGCAAACTCAAAGCCTGATGTAGTGCATTGAGTAGCAGTACACTGAAGCCATGTTTGATAGTTAATAACTCTTGGAGGAGTATCACCAAACATATAAAAACCAGTGCCGCATTGGTGCGCACGTAAGTTTACAAACCAACCCGTATATAAAGGCTCGTCACTTGCATAAATCCCATACAATGCGTCTTGAAGCACAATATCTCTAAATTCATAAAAGTGGCTAGAGCCTTCCATAAAAATAGCAGTTCCTGCTGTGCTTCCAGTTCCAACAACAGCAAACCTTTCATAATGTTTATGACCACTAATAGGATTACCACTACCAATTCTTAGACCAACACTTCCACTAAAGTTAAATTTAGTATTAGATGCGCCATCACCTGTAATACCTCGACAGTCATTAACAATAGTTAATTCACTTGTAATTTTATAAGTGCCAGCAGGAACATAGATGCAAACATCAGATGCAGCAGACGCATTAATAGCAGCTTGCAACGCCGCAGTGTCGTCAGTTACACCATCACCAGTTGCGCCATAATCCAACACATTGATGTCTGCGCCACGGATCATTCTGAATGTTGCTTTTGTTAATGACATCTTTTGTTCTCCTTAAGACGCAATGTAAGTGCCAGCTAATCTAATAATATTATCATTTGCACCTGTATCTAACTCTGCAAAACCCATCGTTGATGTGGCTCCATTTGAAGATGATCTTGAAAACAATCTAATGTTATCCGATCCAGAAAGAACAATAGCACTGTCAGGTTGATTTGTAGCAAAATTTTGAACAGACGTTACTGCTAGAGCAGACTGGCCATCCTGACCGTTTGTATCTGATGTTGCGGTATATGGTAATCCACCAATTCGTAAGTCACCCGATGCTGACCCAACAGTTACTGCGTCTGTTTTTAATGTCATTTGGATGTGAACTAGGTTTCCAACCTTTGTATATTTACCACCTGTTGCAGGGCTATCATAAGTTATGCTTGTAAAATCAGTTCCTGATGTAGTAAATGTCGGAGTGAATACACCCTCTTCATAATCCGAGAACAGTTCACTTGTGCCAGTGCCAGAGGTGGCAGAGAAATCGATGCCTTTGCCTGATGTGCCAATGACAAGATTGCCAGCAGAAGAAGTTATATTGCCAGATGCAGTAAGTGTTGTTGCATCTAATGTATTAAAGCTAGGGTTTCGACCAAAAATGCCACCACTTTGTTTAATTGTCATGCTTTACCTCACAAGTATCCAGTAATTTCTATTAATAAACGACCTGCACTATAGGCTGCGTTTGATGTTCCTTGCCCAACTAAGTACAGGTATTGATTAGGATCTATTGTATTACCCCTAGCAATTGTTCCTACAGATAAAGTTCCACTATTAATAATTTGAGTTTCAGTTAAAGCTGAAATAGCTGTATCTTCAACACCTGTAGCTTCAGTAGCAGAATACAAATCAATATCAGCATCCCCACCTACAGGAGCCTCTAGGCAAGTCATTGAAACACCTAAAATTGTTCCGTTATTAGCTGTTGTAATCTGACCAAGATAAGCTGCACCTGAACCATTTTTACCTATAATATCACCAGCAGTTCCACCTGATTGCAAACCAGTTAAGTCTAACAAAATTGTTGTTGTAACTATATTGTTGTTAGCAACTGTAGATGTTTTAAATATTGAATTTGTAACTGGTGAAATACCAGCACCAGCAGACAATTCAGTAATTGCGGGAGAAATTTGTGTAATACTGTTTACAGTACCACTTGAAATAGTAACATCCCCAAATGTAAAAAAGTTACCTGTAACTGTGCCTGTAATTACGTATGTTCCAGCAGGAACAAATACAGAAGCTACACCAGATGCAGTATTAGCTGCTGTAAACGCAGCAGTGTCATCCGTCACACCATCACCGACAGCACCAAAGTCTTTAACCGATACAGTCTCACGCAGCTTTGCTTGCACGTTAGTTGTAACTGCGCCAGTGCCGCCTTGTGTATAGCTTACCGCAGATGCTGTGGTTGCCGCCCCAGCCGGGATAGCATCACCAATCACAATCTCTATCGCAGAGTTTAGCGGCGGTGCTGTGGTAAACGTCAGAGTAGATACAGACACGCTGTAATTAGCTTTAGCCTGATACACACCATCAATGTAGATTGCAGTGTTTGCCTTAGATCCCGGCGCTGATGACAGCGTATAAACCGTTGTGCTTCCGGTGCCGGTAAATGTATCCACCGAGTAATTAGCGCCAATGATGGCATTGCTTAGATCGCTAGCAGCAATAACCTCAACGCCGCCATCCAAGCCAAACTTTAACAACTTGTCAGATCGGCCAGTTACAGATGGCAGGATATTGTTAATGCCAGACCCTACGTCACCTTCTGGGAATTGCACTGCCAGTTCACTGCTTGCAACTTCCTGCTGCACAAGCATTGTAAGCTTATCTAGCGCATCCTCATGCGCCTCGGCAGGGAAAGGATCATTTGGCACATAGTTTGTTTCTTGCGTTACCGGCAGCACGCGACGAATAACAACCGTGTTACCAAGAGCAGGCGCAGTAACAAACACCACACTGCCGCCACTATCAGAGCCCGCACCAGTTACCGTGTAGTCTGTAGTCAGCGTTTGTGTCGTTTCCACGCCGGTTGTATCATTAACCAGAGTTACAACAAGATTGCTGTCTTGGAAGATTTTAAACGCATACGCGAAACTAGTCGTGCTGCCATTACCAGCATAACTGTTAAAGCTTGTGCTTGTTGATACTGTCATCTGACTATTTCACCTTGTTCTTGTAAGCGCTGGCTGTCTTCGTATGCTTGCGCTAAGTTAGCATATTTTGGCATTTTAAGTAAAATCTTAAAGCCTCTGTCCAGATATTGCTTGTTTAGAGCGCGCACCATAGACACACGATCTTTATCTGACGCTCGGTCATATTTACGGCCAAGAGGATTGCTTGTTGTTGTAGTCATCGCCTCTAATGCCTCGCGGAATGTTACTCGCCCTATGCGAGACTGGCTTATCGGCTCTTCGTTTTTGCTTATGTCAATCCAATCAGATATAGCACCATAGCTTAACTTCATGCCACCCATGCTTGACGGGTTTGTGAGCGGCCAGCCACCAGTCGCGGAAGACAAACGCATAAGCTCTGCTTGATAGTCTGGCACCTCTTCACCCTCGCGGATACGAATGCCGCTAAGATTGTTGAAGATAGCCAGCCCCGGTTTTGTTGCAAGGCTAACATCATTGGCACCGATCTTATTGCCCAGCGTGTCAAAGACTGGAGCATTGCGGTCATTTTCATCGCGGAAGAAACTATCCTTAGATTGATAGCCATCCATCGTTTTAAACAGGCTAACGATCTGACTGCCAAAATCAGACTTAGGCATACCCACTAGTTTATAGTCTGGCGTACCGTCAGCTTTCGCATATTTAAACGTGCCATCTTCGTTTTTCTCTAGCACATCTTTTTCTGTGTAATATGTAACGTCACCGCGTGGCCTAAGCACAGATGGATCTATCATGCGACCACGTGCTCGCTGCAACGAACTAACTGGGCTTGGGATACCTACAATCGTAGCAGCCTCTGCTGGCCCTCTGCCTAATCGCGTAGGATCGCCATACTCCAGAGCAAAGACAACATCAGACAATCCCTGCAACATTGGCAGTTCTTTGTAGTAGTCTATTACAGATCCAACAGCAGCAGCCGCTAAATTACCGCGCACCTCTGGATCTCTCGTCATATGCATCCGCTGCACTACGTCAGCAGTCAACGCAAGAATACCGCCAACTGGTTCATAGCCAGAATAGCTTACATAGGTCAGCTTTCCATTTGGCCTGCCATACACATCATAGAGCGGCATATCATCGCCGTTCCGATCTTTCGGCCAATCCTCGCCCCTAAACACAAGGCTATACGGTTGCCATCCGGGCGGCAAAGCTTCCCGCAGCTTAGGATCAGACGGCATCGCTCCCGTAAGCTGCCCCTGCATCGCATAGTTTGCCATGACAGCCATTGTGCCACCGCCAACAGTTAGACGCCCTGCGGCCATTTGCTGCGCTCGCGCACCGTTCTTGCCAGACAGATCTGCGTAGACCTTGGGATTAATTCCCATAAACTCTGTCGTGCGCAAAAACGCGTTTGTAGGCGCAGTAGCAAATGGCAGGATCATTCTGCCTACTGGAATGCCGCCAATGTCAAAGCGCTGCACCATTCCGGTAAACTTACCAAACTGACCGAGATCGCTCTGCAGCGTGTCATACTTTGCTTTGTAATCTAATTCTTCTGCAACATACTGCGGATCTAGCAGCAGCATACCCGCTTCATCTTGCGCCTGCTCTACAGTCTTGCCATCGCGCAGTGCTTTCTTATACTGCCGGTTTGCCTGCACGTATAGCTCACCGCGCTGAGACATCGTTTTGAAAAACTCATCTGATGTCAGAAGCAAACGAAACGGTATGCGGATACGCTTACCAAGCTCTGTTGTAGCCTTAGCCAGCGTGCTGTCGCTTTCACCGGCAATCGATGTGTACTGCTCAACGTCTAGCTTGCTGGCCTCACTGGCGGGCACCTCTGTGCGCCATGCAATAGATCCAGCTTTTAACGCATCACGATAGCTGTCCATCCATCCCTTGAACCGTAGCATCGCATCATCAACGTAAACCTGATCGTCACTGATCGGGTATGCATCTGTTCCAAGAACTGCTTTGCCTTTACGAATTACAGACCCATACATTCCTGCAATCATCTCAGCAGGCAGTTGATATGCCATAAAAGCTGCAGAGCCGACAATGTTTTTAACTTGCGTAGCAGGGTTGCTAAGAAGACCAGCCAAGTAAGCTTCAGAAATCATCTGCCGTGTTTTAGCTTTCCAACCGCCACGCGCAAACTCATTCGCACCGCGCATACCATTTGCATTCAGATCCTGCAGGAACCGCGCCGCCATTTCATCAACAAGATCTCCACCGCCGCTTTCTTGCAGCAATCGCTTGGCCTCTTGCGCCTGACGCACTGCGCTTTCTTCGCCGCCTACCTTAATCTGGAAAGACTGCAATGCACGCGCTGCCTCTGTTTGTGCCCCTTTCAACTGTAACTGTATGCCAGCATGTATTGATAGTTGCCTGCGGAATGCCAACCGATCTGCATCAGAGCCCATGCCGGACTTTATCTTTGTGGCTAGCGTTTCCAGCTTGTCAGCGCTGCGCACCAATAGCTCACGCGCCGCAACCATTTGCTCTGCGTTCAGTGAGCCATCGCCAATCTTGCGTTTGAGCAATGCCTTGGTAAAGCCTGTTTCATCTGCTAGCGCTTCTGCGGCCCGATCAATCGTAACCTCATTTGGAATATAGCCACGTTTGCGCGCAACAGTCTCATCTTTGTAAATCTCAGACAGCGCTGTGATCGTAGCCTTTACATCATCAGTCGTGTCCATGTAATCAAAGTTAAAGTCACCGCCTTCTTGCAGCGTCTTAATTCCAGCCTGCTGGCTTGTCAGTAATTCTTCTAGCTGATCGGTAACGCTTTCATCCGCTACACCAGTTTCTGGCTTAAACCCACGCGCCTCTGCTGTCAGAGACTTCTTTGCCATGTCATTGACATCAACTGCCAATGCTTCTGCTTCATCAGCTTCTTTGCTAATCGCTTCCTGCGCACCTTCTAAGATCTGCGCTGTTTCATCAGGCTGCGCTTGAAAGCCACGCCGCTCAAACTCTACTACGCCTTCCGGGCTAAGAACCTGTGGAGCCAACGCTTTCTGCGTTGCACGCTGAGAATATGTGCCATCGTCAGGCACAAGCCCGCGCTCTTGCGGCGTAGGTACACGCGCTGGCATAGCAGGCTGGCGTCTTGCGGCAGGCACTTGCATTGGAGAGATAGGCTGCTGAACGCTGGTAGACATCTTGTCAAGAACTTCCAACAGCGCACGGGTGCCACCACCCGCAAGCTCTACGCCTTCACGCTCTGGCCCTACAGCAAATTCAGTCGGAGCGCCCGCAACTTGGATGCGCTGCCGCTGTTCCTGCTCTTCAGCAAGCTGTGCTGGATCTATTGCCATATTACCTCACAAACGCAAAAGGGCGCATATGCGCCCCATTATATCGTCCTTGTAGCAGATTTAAGTCAACTGAGAAAGTTATTTATTCAGTCGCAAAAATTTCATCTACTCTAGGCTTTAACCTTGCCACCTCTGCATCTTGTATAGCAAGAGCCTCGTCATAGTCTGTAAAGACCGGAACATCTACAGCTTCGCCAAAATAATCAGGGTCATACACAAACATTACAACATCTGGCTCGCCGTTATTATACTTTGAGAATGTTGCTTTATCCCAATCGGGCGGCGCAAACTCATCATTCCACGGCAGTCTAGCAACAGGCCTAAAGCCAATGGTTTTATATATGCCCGGAAGATATGTATCAAATGCGTCAAGCTTACGGCCACCAGCAGCCACAGCCGCCTGCAACATCGCATATGCTCCACCTTCTGGTTCTGCCTTAGATGCAAAGACTGCAACAATGTCACCGTCAGATTTTATTGCAAATCCACTGCCGTTATCTGTTCTAAATAGCTGCGCATTGACTAGCTCATCAGCAGATTTAATTTCCACTTGCGCGCCAAACTCATGGCCTGCCATCGCCTCTGTCATGTCAGAGTTATATCCTGCAGCATTATCCGCAGCTTTTACCTGACGTATTGTTGGCGTAGATAAACCCGCTGCCTGATAGCGCGCAGTTGCCGCTGGATCTGGCGTGAACTCTAGAAGCCCATCTCCCTCATCCCCTTCAACACTTCCTCGCGTGTAAGGGATGGGTTCTTTTCTAATGTCTCCTTCAGCGCGTCCTCCCGCAACTTGAGGCCTGCGCTCGGCTCTGATGGCGCGCTTGGTTGGGCTGACTTCTCTGAAACCGGCAAGCCTCTCGCCTGCCTGTTCATCTGAAGCTTTAACTTCATCGCCTGCGCGAACTCCTGATCGTAAGTCATTTAATATCTTCTCCGATGCTTCTGAAAACGAACCGGGGCGCGAAACCACGCCTAAATCCGTAAACAAGTTTTGCTCATAGAACCACAGAATAGCCTGCGCGTCCTGCTCAGATAAACCTTCTTGACGGATCCTGTCAAGCAAGCGGGCAGTGAACTCTTCCATTCTGCGCCGCTCTGTTTGATTGCGCGGCCCACCAGCTATAGATCCATCCGGGTTTCGCATATCCCCAAAGTGTCTATTATAGCTGCGAGAGAACCATACATCTTTTGTAGTGCCCTTGTAGCCGTTTATATTCAAAGAATATCTGCCGGTCTTATCGCCAAGCACCATAGCCCCAAGATGCACGCTATCCTTACCGCCGCTTAATCCACTAGGCCCGCCACCTAATCCTGCAGCCTTGCGAACATCTGTTAGATCTTTTAGAGTATGCGGTGACAGCCACCAATCAGCAAAACCTTCTGGGCCAAGCTCATCAATTAGATGGCTGATAACTTTCATTCCAGCGCCAACAGACTGTTGCTTTCTTCCCCAACCGGCACCTTTTATGCCTTCAGTTGTAGCACCCGCCGCTGGTGGGTTCACAGGAACCTTGCCTGTTTTTAGATATTGCAAAAACGCAGCCGTTGCAGCGCGTGTATTTAGATCAACCCTGTTTCCTATAGAAGTCGGAGCCGCAAAAGCAGACCAAATAATGCGCAGCGTTTCATTGTTCGCCAGATCTTCTAAGCCCGGAACCTTAGATAATGTTAAGAATGTTTTGTTTACGTCTTCGTCATACCAACCTCGCCCGCTGACAGATTGATCCATTTGATATTGTATCTCATCAGCCGCAGCATCTACTGCTACATCAAAGTCTTGATCAGACGTAGGATCTAATTTTCGGCCATGAATATTAACATGGTCTTCTTCAAAGAAATCTACGAGATCTTCTATCTTAGGCTTTTTGTTGCCTTTAGCCTGCGATATTTCAAGCACTCTGTTTCTGGCAGCTTCATTGGCATCGCCATCTGCTCTGCGATTTACATAAGATCCTACTGGTCTTTGCGGCCCAGCGGCAGAAATTGCATCATCAATTGGGCCAGCGCCAAACGAGCTAGTTGTTGGCATATCACCGGGCTGGTTCATTCTTCTGCCAAGCTCGGTCAGCGCATTGCGCATGGCAGGCATTGATGCCTTCAAGCCCTTAGCACCCGCCGCAGTTAGCGGAAGAGCCTCAAGAAACGACAGACCTGCCTCTAATGCGCCCATGCCAATCGTTAATGGATCGCCAGTATTTCTACCGCGCTCGAAAGTTCTCATGCCTTCCTGCGCACCAAAGAACAAACCTGCCGTTGTAAAATCAGCAACGCCCAAGCCTAGATCGCGCGTGCTTTCTGGATTGCCCCACAAGCCCTCTGCCATCTTGCGCGCAGTAAACCTATCAATCCCAAGCACCTCAAAGATTTGACGCAGATCACCTTCAGTGTTTTCAAAGGTCAAACGCGTAAGATCTTCGCGCATTGTCGGATCGTCTGGCGTTACCATCGCAGCGCCCTCACGGCGCATACGCAGTTCCTCGCCTTCGCGCAGCGGTTCTGTGCGCCCAGTCTTTTCTTGCGTAACAGGCATTATACCTGCGTCTTCTACTTCTTTCTGCGTAAACCCAGCCGCCTCATA
>TARA_R110000824_G_scaffold8760_4_pt1 | contig 23473 bp, 36 predicted proteins | sample TARA_R110000824 | Tara Oceans TARA_R110000824 (sample SAMEA4397747) | marine metagenome | biome: Polar Biome; feature: [MES] marine water layer (ENVO:01000295) within the mesopelagic zone...; material: water (ENVO:00002006), including particulate matter (ENVO:01000060) such as......
CGTCCTTGCGTCTTCTGCCCTGCCATGAAAATCCTGCCTTGAGCATTTTATTTTCTCTCATGTATTGTCCTTCGCATCCAGAACCACAGAATTTATATTCTGATATTTCTCCCCATTTATCTAAAAGAGGTGTGGTTTGTATTGATGGTGATTCACAATTTTGACAGGAATCGCCTTCTGCATTAAAAACCTTGTCGGTTCTTCCGAGGGCGTAAATGGTGCCAGCCGATAACAAAGTCATGGCTCCAATGAAATAACCAAAGTATTTAGGACCTGGCATTTCTCCTTTATAGGTGCTATCAATTACTTGATAACCCATGATGCCACCATAGCCAATGAGGAATCCGGCGAGCGGAGTCAAGAGGTTCATGAGTAGTTCTTACCCTTTCGTCTATTTAAGCATTACTTCTGCGTTCTTCAGCGTGATGCTTACGATGGCAATTTGAACAGAGTAGTGCTAAGGTGTGAGCCTTGTTTAATAGTGCTGTCCATGAATAGTCTGTAATTTGCTTGTGGCTATTTTCTTTGTAAGATGGGTCTGTGTGGTGAACATCCAAAATTTCTATCTCCTCTAATCCACATCTCTCACAACAACCTCCGAGTCTGGACATGAGCCACTTTTTCTTTTCTAAACGAAGATTTCGCTTATTATTTACGGCCTTTGATACTAAATTGCGGGGTTCTCGGTTTTCTGCATACCACTTCTTATTATATTCTTTCATATACTGTCGTTTCTTTTCAGGGTCTGCATAAGGCATGATGGTGTATTAACCTTTCATCTATTTAAGATTAAGTATTCAAGACCCTTGATATTCTTGGCGGACTCGTTCTATTTCAGATGTTTCCTCTAACCTTCTTCGGAGATTATATCCAAATCCTGTGGAGCAATAATTGATAAGATAATGTGTAGTGATTCTGCCAACCAATATTTCTGGTTCTTCTTCATATCTAATGGTTCCATCTGGAAATTCAACAGGTCCTTCTTCTGGAGATGCTATCAAGGAGTCTGTAGTAGTAACTGTGCCTATCCAATCAGCAGGTGGTGTTGCACCATTACTTTCAATATATTCTATTTTTGTATCTTGTTGCACATTAGGATTATCTAATAAAGTAAGTGCTCTCCTATCGGGCATTTTTGAGGTCCAACCAGTTCCATGTCTGGATGGGTCATAATTTGGACTACGCACACCTCTCATTTTCGTTACCAATTTTACATCACCAGTCCGATAGATGCTAAAATTCCTGGAACTGTAGCCATAAATAATTGCCATAGTCTGGATGAGTATTTTTCTATGTCTTTTTGAGTTTCTTCTATTTTACTTTCCATAACGGCTAATCGTGTGAGAATTGGTGGTTGTCCGTTTCCATCAACAACAACTTTTAATAAACGAGATAAATCTTCTTTATGATTCATAGACTCATTTTTGAGCCTTTCTAAATTAACATCTGTAGATTGTGTGTTTTCTACTAATGCTTGGAGAAGTAATTCCAGATTTTCTGCAAATTCTTCTGGTGATTTAATTTCTTCGCTCATCACTCATCCCTCGCAAAATAATGAGGAGTTGCCGTGCCAAAGTGCTGGTTTGTGCATTAGTATCTCTTGTGGTCTTAAAGAAAAACTCCATTTCGGTGAGGGAGTGTTCGGTTCTTTCAATCAAAGACTCAATCCCGCCTGGAAGGAAATAGTAAGACTCCATATTTTCTATTGACCTCACCAGATACTTAAACTTTATCTTAAACTAATTTTTTAATCTCGGTTTCAGCATCTGTGTTTTCCTCTTTATTGGAGGGTGTGAAATCAATTTGACAAACATCATTATCGCAAAATCTTTCAATAACTACTTCCTCTCCTGTAATCCGACCAAATGATAACTTTCCTAAAGAATCTTTCATCTTGTGGTAAGTAGCCTCATCAATTGCTTCGTAAGGCATCTGCGGGTATGCTCCCAACTCTAATTTAGGCAAGAAAGAAACTCCCTTTAATTGATATTGGAAAATATCAAGGGCGTGGGTTAATTGGCTGCCTTCTGTTTCGGGGTCAAATGTGACTGTGCATGAAACTTGATTATCTGCCCAATATCGCTGTGCGAGTGCGGCCAATGAAAGTTGTTCCCACATAGAAACTTCGGAAACCGTTCTAACTCCTTCGCCAACATCAACAGGAATTTCCACTACTAAAGTAGTATTTTCTGAACCAAAAGCAGGTTCAATTTTGTATCCTGCCTTTTCTAATGGCTTAACCAATGTTGAACCGACACCCAATCTCATTCTGCGGATATAATGTCTTGATTCGGGGAAGTGTATTCCAGGTGTGGCTCCAGCCAATAAAGAAACCGTTCCTGATGGTTTAATAGAAGTAGTTTTAATAGAACGGGGAATCGCCATCCAATCAGAATACTCCTTATCTAATTTTTGAATGTGTTGATAACCTGTGTCCATCCATTCTTGTAACAAGCCAACTCCACGATTGGCTACAAACTGTGCAATTCCTGACATGGAACAACCAATTCTTCGGTTTCGTAGCATGACTCTGTTGGTTTCAGGCCAATGCGTTTTTCCTAATGTTACTGTTTTTGCATAAAGATAAGCATATTTGAGGGTAGTCAAATAATCCTCCAATGATTCATGGTTGTGTGGGAAGGTTTCTACCAAACAACACAGTTCATAACTTTCCAAAGTCTGCTCTAAACAAGGGTTTCCACCCATAGCACGATGGTCTTTGTAATCGGGTGCGTCTGCCATTCGGCCAAAATCCCTCATGTTATCCAACCATGCAAATCCAGGTTCTCCATTATAACGAACCCTTTCAGAAGAGTTAGAATAGTCCATTCCTACATTAGCAAAGATTGAGTTATTGCTTGTCCATCCATATTCTGCTCTGTGTGGATTAACCTCGTAATTTTTCAAATCTAAGTATTCATCAGAATCTGGTTCTCCAAAAACAATTTCAGCAGTTCGGCGAACATTGCCTGAAACTACACACTTACCAATAAGATTCATAATATCTACAATAGATGTAATGGATAGTGGAGTTCCTATTTCTAAGTCTAACTTTTCTCTAATATGATTGTGTAAATCAATCAATGGTTGAGGTCCAGAAGATTCTCCTCCGAATCCCTTAATGGGAACTCCTGCGGGGCGTATGTCAGAATAATCAAATTCCATAACTCCTGTTCCATATGAATAGGAGTCTAATAGAAGTCTAACTGCTTCAACCCACCCTTCACGAGTATCTGGGATTATATGTGTTTCAACCTTTCGGGCGGAATTGGGGCCTTTAAGAATAATTGTTTCTGCTCCTTTAGTATCAAAGCCCACACCTACTCCTAACATTGAGGCATCCATTAGGAAACAAAATGCTTTGGAAAAATCTGATGAGATGCTTTCAGTAGAAACAAAGGCACAGTTGTTAAGTGCTGCAAATAATTTCTTTTCTTCAGTAATTGCAGTTCCCATAGCCCATAATCCACGACCAGGAGGTAGAAACTTCATGTTAAATATACGGTCATACATTTCTTGGGCTGAATGTTGTGCTTTCCAAGCATTCCAACCTAAGCCATTAGCGTCAATGTGTCGCTTTTGCATATTGAATGTTCCTTCAACTACACGAACTACTGTTTCCCACCATTGTTCATTTTTGCCACTACCATTCTTAATTCTGGAGTATGTTCGGTTATAGACTAATTCTCCTAATCCATTGAATCCAAAAGGTGCTTTCTTGCGTTTGTATTTTGCGATAAAGTTATCGGAGAGTCTGAAAGGTTTTTCTGCAGCCATTTTATTCACCATGAGTTTATCTATACTTTCTTCATCTATTTAAGATTGCCGCCTTATGTGTTTTCATTGTATTTTGGTAGTTAATAATTGTTGCTCATAACTATCCAATACGCTTGAATACAGTTGGTCCTTGTGAACAATTTGGGCGCACAACCATAAAGTCTTTGTCCTTCTTTAATTTGGCTGCAAGGCTGCGATTAGTAGGGACTTCTTTTCTACCATTCGTCATCATTCGGTCAATTATTGCTTTCGCAGTAATTTCTTCATTTACCAAAACCAATAGTTTTGCTGCTTGATAAGATGTGGGTTTAGTTCTTCTTTTCATGTTTATAACCTCGGTGCTACTAATCCTGTGTATTCTACTCCAGTTGTTGGTGTCCATGAAAATTCCATTGGACACGAAGAATCTCCACCTCGCAAAAGGAGAGGCTCTTTACTGGTGGCAGAAATTAAATCTAAAACTTGGTTAGTGGTAAATAATTGAATATTATTAAACTCTTCATCACATTCTAACTCTAAGTTGGGTGTCCAAGTGATTTGTTCATCTCTGTCTAATGTTCTCCATATCATATTTTCTTCTTCTATTTGAACTTGGAAAACGGGAATTTTATCTAAGGTCTTGAGGTAATCTCTAACTTCTTTGGATTTTTCAATTGTGGTATTATACTCATACTCAAAAGAAGGCATTTGGGGTAAATCAAAAACTAATTCTAATCTTTTAAGCCTAACTACTCGTTTCATATCATTAGCAACTAAACTAAATTGACCATCATAGTGAAGTTGAAGTTGGTCGCTGGCCGATAGCGACTTAGTAATATCTTTGACTTTTGAAAGTTGAACTGCTAAACGGTGTCGCTCGTCACACACATATGTTTCAAATCCTTCAGGGCTAACTCTCAATCTCAACATTTTTGCTCTAATAGAATCTACTACATGAACTGTCAGGCCATTAGTATTGAAATCTAATATACAATCTTCACTTACAGATTGAAGTCCCTTGAGAATGTTCTTCATCAATGGAACTTTGATGGTAGCCTCTAACATAGTTATTGATTGTCCTACTACCTATTTAACATCTCGTCACCCATTCGGGATAAAATTAGATTTGTAATGAGGGGATTATTTTGGGAATACCTTATTCCCTCTACCTCCAAATAATTGATAGATACATATTTAGCGAATCTTAATACCCTTAATTTTGAACTATTCAATTCAGAGGCATTCATCACTTCCCACATATCACCATTTTCTGTAACTATTCTTTTAGCATACCGGTGTAAAAATTGAGTATAACTCAAATCTTTACTATTGTTGGAATTTATATCATTTATAATTCTATCTTTGTAAAAATTAGAAAGGTGTGTATAAATTGGCAATGTTTTTTCATCCATTACAAAAATCTCGGCTTCTTTGAATATATTTTTAATTGATTCATCAGCCAGGTTTAGTTTTGTTTCTGGTATTTGGCTTCTTTGAAAATTCTTATTTATTAAATTACAAATTTTGCGGAACTTAATTGCTTTTTGAGTTGTGTGGACTACATAAGACTTAATACTGAATTGGTATCTTCTATTTACGGGTTGATAAACTGGTGTGAGTGGTCCTGGCTTTTTACCCTTTCTAATTTTCTTCCATTCTATCATTGTGATAAACATTCTATTATTACTCGTCCCAAATATAAATGCCGACATTGTGCCGATTAAAACTATGGGTGTTTTGAATGCCACAGTTTATGGTTGTGGTTTTACCTATTTAATCTTGTCCCTTGCGAACTATAATTTTGGGTTCTGTGCTACCCCATTTTTTGTTAATGAATTCATCTACTGCTTTCCAAGTTACTCCTTTGGCTACATCTCTATTTGATGCGTCTTCCCAATTAGTTACAAAATCTTCTAAGTTATCATAAGCAGCATATATTTTCTTTGCCGTAGTCCTTCCGACTCTTGGAATTTGCTCTAACATGGCGTGATGTTTATTGCGAGTAGATGTAATCACAGTTACTGGTCTAACTAATGTATTGACCGAACCATCTTTTATTCTAAGGGATATGCTTCTGATGTAGCGAATGGTTTCATCAAAAGATTCAGTGTAAATTACTGGACAAACCTCTACACAGATTCTATTAAAAAATGTTTGTAATCCTCTGACTGAATTAGCATCGCCATAAACTTGATTAGGAGAACCCTCTACTAAGAGAACATAGTTTTCACAATTCTCCACCATGCGAGAAATCTGATTTTGTAGTCTTTTGTTTATCCAAGAAGAATGTGCATCCGCCCAAGTCTTTCTTTCAAAAACCCATCGCTTTCCATCATCGTTTTCAATGATAATATCTCCCTCTGGAAGATTCTCAATAGTGGCATTTAGAAGCATTTCACAAGATGCTTTATTTTGTGCAGATTCTTTAGAGTCCACAATGATTTTCATGACTTATCATTGTGCTATCTCCTATATGAACATTTAGGATGCTCTAACTTTAATCAAGGCTATTTTTACTAATCGCATAACCACACCCACATTCATAGGTATTATCCTTCAATTGAAGGTATCGGAAACTCCATCGTGTGCTACAAGAGGGACAATGAATTTCATTCTTCTTCTTCTGGGACAACCCATACCGCCTCCAAGCCTGATGCTTTACGGTCTAAATACTTCTGATATTCTTCATCTTCTTCGGAATTAACAACAGAGGTTCCTCCGTTGCTATGAATTAAAATCAAATTAGCATGGCTTCTCCACGCATACCCCATTTGTAGCATATCCTTTAGAAATGTCCAAGTTCCTCTGTGCCCACCATTATCTGGATGGCTATCTTCAATCAGTTCTACTAAAACCTCTTCTGCTATAAAATAATCTTTTACATCTTGATACGACATAGTGCTCACCAAGTATCTTATACTATGATTACCTATTTAACTCATCTCTTCCGTAAATGGTAATTTAATAATGTGGTAATTCCTCTTGACTAATTCTGTGTAATCATGTTGAATGAAACAATTCTCAATTGTGGTGACTTTTTCAAATAGATTATCATAATCTTTCTTGGCTATCGTGCGAGATTTACCTTTTTCTAAATCTCTCCACCAAGAACCAAATTCCTGCATACAAGAATTTTGAGAACGCTCGGCTGCTTTTCTCCATGCTAACATTTCTTCAGCAATAGTTTCTGAATCTGTGGTTTCTGCAAATTGAAAATTTAGCGTAGGTATATCTGCAATTCCACCATGTTGTGAAATCCATTCTGCTGCTTTTTTGATTCCTATGTTGGGAACACCTTTTATGTTGTCAGAAGTATCTCCTGTTATGGCTTTGAAATCTACTACATAGGGTAATGGAATGCCATAGTCTTCTGTAATTTTAGTTCGTGGAATTTCTTCTACAAAGTTATGAATTCTAATTCTTTCATCTAATGCAAAGAATTGGTGGGTGTCAGCATCTGATGAGAATACCCAAATAATTTCATAGTCAGGATTTAGAATTGCTTCAGCAACTTTAATGGCTAACATATCATCAGCCTCTAAATCTTCATCATAATAAGAAATCCAATTTCTTCTTAATTCATCTGGATTAAACTCAATACCTCTTAGGTATTCACGATAGTCAAATATACTATATGTGGCAGCATCATAGATTCCATCCATAACTGCTCGGTTGGCTTTGTATTGAGAGTTAATAACCCCTCTCTTATTACGGCCTTTGGTTCCATCCCAACACATATGAATTTGTTGATTTGCTGAAGGCATATACTTTTCACTTCGCATTCGGAACTCCAAATACTTCATATCATTAATGATGAGTTTTCTCTGAAGGTTGAAAAATTGTTTATAACTTCGCTTACCTCTTTTAAGTTGTCTTTGCATTTTAGTGAGTGCGCCTCTCGGACCCCAATGCCTTCCTCTTCGGCCAATGAAGAATCCTGAATCTACAAAGGCTACCTGCATGAATACTTATTGGAGGATGAAGTATTTCAATCTTCGTATCTATTTGAAAGAAATACCGCAAGAACAAGTTTTTGTAGCATTAGGGTTGCGGAACTTTAATCCACCGCCCATTAAGGAATCATCCCAATCAATTTCTATATCATTCAAAAGGGTAGAGTCTTGAATTTTGATAACTATTTCAATACCATGTGAAATAATAACTTGGGTCATATCTTGTGGATGCTCATCTAAGATTTGAACATCATACAAATAACCAGAACAACCTCCGCCGACAACATTAATATACAAATACCAATCAATGTGGTTTTCATCTTTTGCCATCTGTGTTAATGTGGTTGCTGCTTTTTCAGTCAGAGAGATATTACAATCTACTACTTCAGATGGTTTCGTAACATTGTAAATGCTTACTTCGCATCCTGCATAACTTTCTTCCATATGTATTCTATCTCCTTGGCGTTATTTAAGGTTATTCTTTTTTGCTTTCTTTTTGGTGGTCTTTTTAGTTGTCTTTTTCTTAGGCTTTCTTTTCTTAGCGGGCTTCTTTGGTAAGTTAGTATAAAGTGGAGATTTTTTGTCATCTAAATCTGTAGTCATACATTTGTAACCACAATAATTTCTGGTAGTAACTATCTTGTGCCACCTTTCCTTTTTTGTTTTCTTCCAACCCAATGATACAATGTGTCCTGCGTCAAACTTGTTTTTGCAGACACTACATTCGGCTCCATCCTCGCAGGAAATGGCTCCTGTATTGCATAACCATTTGCCATCTTCATCTTGGAGTAAAGTTTTCATACAATCCATAGAACACAGATTGTCCACATTGATATGTTCTATCCATCTTCCCGATGGTTGGAATAAAGTATCGGAAAATGTAAGTATGGGCTTACTTGTTTTAATCTCTACTTCGCACATGGCACATACCATATTATTCCACCTCTTCTTTTTCCATATCAAAGAAAACCCATCGTGATAAATCACCTGTGATTCCACCATCATGTATTTGATGTAGGAATGAATATAGTTTTGGGAAATCATCAAACATGAAATTAAAATCCATAATTCCAAATAACCAATTTGGAGCAAATTGCTTTCCACCCTCTATCACCACTAAGGTTGGTTTGCGTTGTGCCAATGAGTTAATCAATTCATGGATTGTTCCTGTGGTCGGAATAGCAGGGTCTAAATAGACTACTACAAAATCAGAAATATCAACCATCCTCAAATCCATGTGAACAATCTCTTTCATGCGTTGAGATAGTTCAAAATAACGACCTGTTTTCTTAAGTCGCATCATACCAATTTTCTCATCGTCAATTTCTTTATAGTAAGAATCAGGGATTGGTTTATCGCATGGGTCTAATACCATGACTCCCTTTTGTTCTAACCACGGTGTAATTTTCTTACGCCATTCTACCCCATCATCTGGGGCTTGGTCAATAGGTCCTGCCAAATAACACCTTAGCCCATTTAGTCGGTTCATAATAAACCATTGTGAGATTACCTATTTAATGATTATCTTTCTTACATATAGCCATGTAAGCAATGTTAAATAGATATAGAATGATAAACACATAGGCTACCATAGCAATTGTTTCAAACGGATTCATCACTAAATCCGTTCCACTCTTTTGATTTATTAAACCCTTGTTCTATCCCTATTTGAAATCTATTTTTGGGAAGGTGTTCTTGGAGTAATGCGAGAATTGTTTCAACCTCTTCATCAGATTCATATACCAAATGAATTTCTATATATTTAGTTTTCACTCTTCTTCACCACCGCTTGGGGTATCCCACATTTCAAATGAGGCTTTGTCCTTAGATAGTTTAACTGCAAGTTCTGATTTGTCGTCAATGAAGCCCATAAAGTGAACATGGTCTTCATCATCACACTCTTCATCTTCTTCATAAGCGGGGCAAAGGTGTTCTAAAATGTGTTGTAAATATTCTTCCAATAGAGCCTTTTTGTATCGTCCAAGATAAACGCTGGTTAAGTTGAGAATAAAGTTCAATAGAACCATAATTGCTAATGTATTGACGATAAAATCAGCCATTAATAAACATCTCCATTGAGTCGGGATTTGTCATCTTCATAGGGTGCGGCTACCCTTCTATATAATTCCATCTTAGCACATTCTAAAACTCCAATGAGTTCATTGATACGAGCATAAGAAAGTAGCCTATCGTTTTTCAAGATGGCTCCAATCATACTGGAGATAACATAATTTAATCTTCCGGCAGTTCCGCCCTCATCTTGAGTCTCTAAAAATTTAATCACAAGTTGGTCAAGTTCGGACTCAATCTGCTTTCTCTTGTCCTCTCTGATATAGGGCATGAATATATAGATGTGCATTACCTATTTGAAACTATACTCTATCATGCCATTTTTTTAAGGCATCAAGTCCTTCTGTAGTTCCATATCCATCAAAAAGAATGAATTCTTTTCCTAATCTATTTATTAGTTGAGTGGGGCTTCTTGAGGCCCATTCATTTGAGGCTCTGCCAGTTAAAATTATATCTGGTGATAAAACATTCATGAAAACCCGTAGGTTTTGATGTTGGAAATTCATTCCCATCAGTCGTTCTATATCGGCCAAACCTATCTTGCGGTTCCAATTTGTTTGATATGTAGGGTCGTGTTTAGTCGCCCAAATAATTGTTTCTATAAATGTGTTGGCACTTTCACTAAATGGGCTGGCCTCATCTGGGTCAAAGGTTGTTTTAACTACGAACTTTCCACTTATTATTTCATATGGAATTATACATATAGAATCAATATCAGTTCGGCGAGCAACAAACCAATCTAAAAAAGCAGAAAGACTCTTTTTTAACCAGCGAATGCTTTGATGCCTGGTAACATTATAGCCATCCATATCTAAATAGATTATCAGAGGGTCCCACTTTGGTATCTCCATAAACTCACCAATTTTGGTTTGTTCTTATTGATATTTAAGGTTGTGGAAATTTTCTTTCAAACCAGGCGTAAAGTGGCATCAGATATAGGGTGGCAAATACAGTGAATAAACCAATGCTTTCTATATATGGGATTCCTATAATTTGACACCAAATGTATGCTGGTGGTTGGAGCATAACTGTTCCAAAAATGGGTCTATAAATATCTTTATTAATCATTATTCTTCCTCCGTTTCTATATCTTTCCAAAATGCCTCAAAACTCCATGGCGCAATATCTTCGGCTAAAAATTTAATGACTTTGGCGTAATCTCTGATTTCTTGCTGTGCATTTTTATCTGTCCTTAATACTAAGAAATTAAACAAGGACCTTGCATTTACAGTCCAATAAAATTCTGTGTAAGTTCCTACTGGCAAGATTGCTCTGGCTTGTTCTCTTGCTACACCTTTGCTCAATAATGATTCGTAAGTGCTTCTTATTATATCTAAAGCATATTCGTATTCTTGCATTATCCTTTCTGTTTCTTCTTTGGTAAAATCACCCACTATGGATGCTTGATGATTCTCATTATGGTTTTGTCTGAATGCTGTTGGCTTGAAAAAGTCTGTCTCTAATTTAACATATCTCCCAGAGATTTCATTGAAAGAACCTATACGATGTCTGAACCATTGACGAGCGACAAATATTGGGCAACGGATATGGAAAGTAAAAACTATGTGTTCAAAAGGAGTTCCATGTTTATGTTCCGCTAAATAATTAATTAGTTTTTTATCTGCGTCTTCTCCTTTACTTTCCTGATTGTATGAAACTCTGGCTGCTTTTACAACAGACCTATCATCACCCATAGAATCTACTAAACGGATAAATCCTCCTTCGTGAACTGGATATTTCATATTAGGACCCCAATGTAACTACTGCTAAAGTCCCTAAAATTATGAATACAATATATGGAAAATATAGTGAAAATTGGTCTGCGTATTTTAACCAACCCCAAAAGTTTGTAAAGTCAATATCGTTCCACGGTTTTCTCGCCATAATACTCCTATGGCATCTTACCTATATGAACCTAATGACATCTTTGCCCTCTAATTCAAGTATCATGGGAATATCACCCATCAATTCAATCTTTACTCTCTCTTCTGTTTTTGATAAAACAGTTCCTTGCTCTCCCTTAAATGCTCCCTTTTGTATTGTAGCAATTGTTCCAATCTCTAATCCTTCTGTTGGTATTTTTGGTTTTGTGTAGTTAGTATATTCTTCCTCACTAACTTCACCAATAACTTTCTTTACATTTTTCATTGGCAATATGTTTGTGCGAACCATTGTTTTTCCAACTAATTGTTCAATCACTATTTGAGATTCTGCCTCAACAAAAATATATCCCCTCATGTGTTCAACATAAGTTAAATTGCCAATTTTATCTCTTATCTTTTTCATTGTGCCAAAATCAGTTAATCTTGATAACATCTCATCAACAACTTTCTGCTCTTTTCCATTTATTGTTTTCACTATATATTGTTTCATCTTGTTTTCACTCTCCTTTATTAGCCTAAACCCCCAAAGATGCCGGAAACCGGCGGGGGTTGTATATGGATAGAACGACCACCTATATAACAAATGTGGTTATGACTCTTGAATCCACGATTCAGAAAGTGCGGGCGATTCATAATACTCCTCAATCTTCTCTATCAGCCCTAATGGTGTATCCTTTATTCTTTCTGCCCATGCCTTTATTACGCCTTCATCCGTATTACATTTTTGGCATAAAACTCCTCTTATTTTTCCTGTGGTGTGGTCGTGGTCTATATGTGCTGAACACTGATATTCTCCTTCTTGTGAGTTATGTGATACTTCTGTGCCACAAAATTTACATTTTGTTTGACTTCTAATTTGAGATTCATACATTTGATAACTGGCTATTTTGTAAGTGTTTTTTCTATTTTGACAAGACCCACATACATATCTTGATTCCTCCCGATTAAAACTAACTGCATCATTTTGGCAAGGTTCTGCACCTTTGATACTACATTTTTCTCCATAGTGTTGTAAAGTTCTTACACAAGACATACAAAGTTGATATAATGGATTGCCTATGCGTTTTTCTTCTTGGCAAATACTACATTTTCCACGAGGTTTTTTATTTCCTGTCTGTCTAAGTGGATTTTCAACTGGAGTTACTAAACCTGCTGCCAAAGCATTAACAAATGTTTCTGGTCTGGCTGATTGTAATCTTCGTTGTTCTACTAAACGGTCCCAAGTGCAGAATTGTAAATTTCTCCAAACCATGTGACAGTTTTTACAAAGGAATTTATTATTAGTTGTGTGAATAGGTTGTTTATCACAATCGGGTATATCACAAAGCCCTCCAACATAACGGTAGTTTTGAGAACAGGTAGAGCAGAGTTGATATTTTGTTTGCGATATTTTCATGATGCGATTACACCCTCCTTTACAGATTGCTAAATCTCTACTTCTTACCCTTTCCTCTAAAGGGATTACAGGTAATGGGCAATTTTTCCATGCTTCAATCATACAATTACCACCAAGAAGGGGGTGTGGAGGGTTCTTTCCATTTGGCGAACCTCTCCTTGTCAATGCGGTAATACCTCCGATATGCCTCAACCGCAGTAATGCTCTCATCTAATAATTCTGGATATTGGTTCTTCTTAATGGCTCGTGCAAACTCCGTGAGTCCTGTATCGGGTAAATTGGGGGTCGTTAGATTTCTGATTCTGTCCTCCCAACTATGTGTCTTACCATAGCGAAGAGTATATTCTTCACACATGGCAACTGCGTGAGTATGTAACCAATTCCAATTATCTTTTGAGGTGCGAGTCCATATCGTGCATGGGTGGTTTTGGTGTCTGTCTGACATATAGAATGTTGTTTCTCCTGTGGATTTAATTGCATTACAAAGCATTTCGCCCGACTCTAAAATCATCTTGACAATATGTTTGTTACAGAGTGATTGTGCTGCAATCACAGGGTCTTCGTCCACTACGAATATATTCATAGTATATGGTTGGTGGTTCACCTATATAACAATGTGACTAAGTGCGCTGCACGAAAACCAATTCTCGGTTTTGGGGTCGGCGTGGCTGCTCAAGGCTTCAAGACCGTGATTAGGTCACACATTTCTCTCATATCACTATCTGCCTCTAACCAAATGTTATCGCAAATGGTTCTGCGAAAAACTCCTTTTTCTTTAATTTCATGAGCATAATTCCATCCCTTCAGATGCACATTTTTATCTTTGTCATCTCCTTCGGCTGTGGTCCAAATAACTACTGCATTATCTTTAACATAATGTTCTAATTGTCTTGGAGGAACACATCTCTTGAACTTATCCCACTGGTGCGGTCTTAGTCCTTTGATTTCTAAACTCCTTCCATGTAAATTAATATCTCCAATTAACTTCTTGTTGGTAAAATCTTCGTAGTTGCATTGAATGTCCTCACGAGAAAAATGATTCCTAATAAGCCAAACTTGTGTAGCGACTTCAGATTTAACTCCTACTAAATTACTACTTAACTTATTATGGTTATAGGAACCTGAACCTTTATCGCCAAATCTCTTGGTATAATGTTCAACAATTTTTGTGGCGTGATTTTTGCACCACACAAGTTCATGCGGTAACAATTTTACTTTCACCATATTAAGGTCTTGTTGGCTGACCTATTTAATGCTTCCGAAAAAAACACTATACTGCCCTAAAGACTTAAAGACCCTGCTGCATCACTTTTTTTGTGTATGTCTTGGTTTCAAGACCCTATATGGCCTTTTTGGGGGTGTCATAGGGAGTTGTGCTTATTGTGCCTGATTTGTGCTTAAATTAAGCAGTTTTTGGGGCATTCCAAGCACAAAGTTGATGGGTGGCCCTGCTAATGCCTCAAAATGAAGTTGTAATTTTAATTTCATACTGTAGATTCCTATATCATCTTCCCACCCTGCTATCTTGGGTTGTTCTTGGTTGTATGCTGCTGTTTTCTGGTCTGCACTCCCATATCTGTCTTCATCTGTGCTACGCAATATTGGCTCATAGAATCGTCCATGCTGGTCAGCAGGGTCCGATGGCTTATAGTAAAACATTATATCTAAATCTAATCCCTGTGCATTTGCTCTCACCTCTGATTTTTGATGGGGTTGTTGGTCCTCTTCTATTTTTTCTCGTATTCTTGATGGCCCTAATGGAATTTCAATTGGGATGAAATGCGCTCTCTGTGGGTGGGCTTCATTATGGATTACATTTGCTACTGGAAAATGATTTAGGGTAGCATACGCACCCCACATCATAGTGGTCAGATTATTTTTTTCTAATCCATAAGTAATGTGGTTGTCGGACTTAGCCATACTTGCGGCGGATGCTGTTGAAGCCTGATGGTGTGGTGGTGAATACATTTTTGAAAACGGACTTGGTGCTCTACTTAATACATCTGTGTTGCCGTTGATAATTCTATCCTTGTGCCATATCCATGTGACTTTATTTTCATAACTTCGTGCCAATTCAGGCTCATACCACGAGAATTGGTCCACATAGTCCTGCAATGGGTAATTATCCTCAAAATCTGATGAATCCTCGTCAAATCTATCTCTATCATCTGAATCTAAATTATCCCTTAGTTCATCTGCCCACCCTTCCCGCATACTATCCATATCTATATCATCACTTTGATAGATAGATACAATTTGAAAGTCTTTTAATGCTAAAACGGTTTCTCTTAAATCAAACCTTTCTAAAACGATTGACATTTCTTTTAGCAAATCTTCTAATGAAATCATTTCATTAACTTCATCATATTCATCCATAGTTATGTTTTCTGTGGACTTTTCCCAATTGTTTAGTAAAAATTGCCACGCTGTAGGCATTCCCTCTTGATAAAGCACTTTATCTAATGCTGGATTTGGACTATCAACTGTAAAGAGAGTGTTTTTCTGTAAGATGGGAAAAACGGATGTATTTGCTTTAAGATATTCTGCAACCGTCTTAGAAATAAAATCTGTATCTTTTTGATTTTCATAAGTATTTAAAATTTTCTCCATAATTAATTCTTCGTGGTCTGCTAAGTTCAGTCCATTTTGGTCTGTCCAATCCTCACTTATCAAATAACTTGGAAGTATCATATGGAGTGGGTGCTTTCCTCTATACTGCCCCATCCACTCTTTTCTGTTTTCGTTTAAGTCCTCTACCATTATTAATGTAGGCTCATCAAGCGAATTAATTAATCTTGTATATTTATCTTGTTGTGATTCCTGTCTAATCCACTCACTAAATCTATCATAACTTATTGTTTTGCGATTCATTAAGTATTTATAATTTCTATGTTCAAATGCCATCGCCATTAATTTCTTCTGGTGTATATTTGGGTGGTCTTGCTTCAAGAAGGTTCTTCCCAATTCTGGAGGGAGGTATTTGATTCCCTTAATGGTTGTGGTTTCTGCCCAAACAATTAAACTTTGAAGGAACTGGTCATAACCTGCAATCAGAGGGGTCCCATCTTCTTGCCACATAGTAATAATATATAGGACTTGTTATTTAACTTTAAGTTTAATTCTATCCCTTACTACAATGCCAAGCGGTATATCAGTCTTTAGGGAATATGTTGTAGGGCTGCTAAGATTATCTATGGGTGCTAAAATTTGTTCCACAATTCCTCTGGCTCTGAAGAGTTTGAGAATGTTGGCTGCAGTTCTGCTGGTCATAACTGTATTATTTGTGCAGTATCTTTCTGCTATGCCTTTGGCGGAAATGGGTCCATACAATTGAACTATTTTTAATACTGTCCAATTTGTTTGACCTTTATGTGATTGCACAACTCCTTTCCAACAAGATTTACTACAAAATTGTTTATTTCCTTCTTTTTCATAAGGGGCTAATAGTAGTGTATTTTCACAAGCCTCACAACCTACTTCTATTTTAGGCTTAATCCATTGATTTTTATGATGCTTAGATTTGGACTTTAATACATTAGGATATTTATCTGGATTATCAAAATAAATTTTACAATAACGAGAACAATGTTTATTAAACAATCTGTTATGTCCCTTTCCAGGACCTAAATCAAATTCTTTGCCGCAAGGACATCGCATAAATAAGTATTATTCTATCACCTATTTAACCAAACATAGCGAATGATGGGTCATTATTATAATCTGATACATATCCATTCCACACGAGGAATGCTCCCACAAAAATTAGGAACGCTGCTGCTCCTGCAACTAACTCTCGCTTTTGGTATTTACTGTTAGTAAAAAATCCGATGAGAACTAAAATTCCTCCAACCACTATAGTTCGGTTCATAGTAACTCATTCTGATTATTACTACTTAAGGTTTGGGTTATTTCATCTTTGTGAAAGTTAAATGCTTTCATCTCTCTGTTTTGAATATTATAGACTGATAACAAGCCCATTTTTGGTTTATATCCAAGCATTTGCATAAAGTCTGTTTCTCCTTGAAATGTAGATGATACTACTAATGGCATTCCCCTATACCATTCCATTTGGTGTGCATGAGTATGTCCTGTCACGAATAAATCGGGTTGCTCCCGAATCAACATTTGGTCCTCCTCCTCTGGTGAAAGAGCGTTTCTTTCTCCCCACATAGGGGCCAAATGCCTTTTCTTTAACATTTCTTTCATGGCTTCTGCAGGTCGCTCATAAGTAACATGAGCCATGCGTGGAACCATGTCGTCAATGCCTTTGCCGTGATAAGACAATACATCAATTCCTGAGAGGTCAATTCTGGCTGGATTTCCAACATGAACTGTTGAATTAAACCTTTGTTGAATAAGTGGTTCTAATTGAGGTTGGGGTTCTGCAGGTCTAACTGCATCGTGATTTCCAGGCAATATAATGGGTGTGATATGGTCTGGTAAATAATCTAATTTTCTGGCACAAAACTCATATTGGTCATATACATCTAACATAGTAATGTTTTTCTCATGGCCTGGATATACACCCACCCCATCTACTACATCTCCGGATAAAACAAGATACTTGATATTTTTGGCTACATGGTGTTCTGAATTCATCCAATCCATCATTCGGTCCCAATCCTTTTCAAGAAACTTTGTTGAACCCATGTGGAGGTCAGATGCGAAAGCAATAGATACGGGGTCAAAATCTAAACCACCTCTGTTTTTATTATTTGGTAATACTTCAGGATATTGAACTCGGTCAGTCCAAAACATCCTCCCATCTTCAGAAAACTTTCCAGTAACTCCTATAACATCATCCAAAAGTAATGTTCCTGCGGCTGGGTCTTCTTTTCGCACAAATACTGTAACTCTTCCCGTTTTATCTTCTAATTCTACCATTCGCCCTCCAGACTTGGTTCGGCGAATATCAACTATGATTCCAATGACATTACAAGGCTTATTTTTGAATGCCATTTTTTGTTTATTCAACTCTGCAATTTTATATGTTCTTTTGAATCCTAAATCATTAGAAATTACTTGGTGCAAATATTCAAATCTTTCGGAAAATAGATTTACCATATCTCCAATAGTTCCTGTTTGGTCGGTTTGCCCAACCCTAACTCCTGGATTGATTTGGTCCGGAAAGTCTTTAGCGAGTTCAAACCAAGATGAACGAATAGACTTTGCCATGTTATACCATAGGTCAATGACCTATTTAACTATACTTATTGAGCAGATGCTGTGCTGTATGAGCGTCCACCGATAGTAATCTTGGTAACACGGTCTGTTCCAATGTGTCGGTATTGTCCCTTTTGCATATCAAAGACTGTTTTCAAGTTATATTCGGATGGAGTATATGCCATTCCTACACCTGAAACACGAGGGTTGTTTGCATCTCCACCAGGTCCCTTCCAAACTCCAGTTCGGGCGGTCATGTTACGAAGGGTTCCATTACGCTTTTCAAATTGAATACTAAAGATGGTGTTTGGGTTTTGACGAAGTAATTCCATAACTCTTGCTTCGGAGAGGAAATCTCTACCTGATGTGGATGGTGGGGCAGGTGCGTGGAAACTCTTAGTTGATGGGTCGTAATGTCGGTGTCCTTCACCAGCAAAACTTTTAGTTCCTAATTGGGTAAGATACCAATAGGATGCTGATGCCAATGCTGCGGTGGAAATTCCACCTGCAATCCACATGATGGTTTTCTTTGCTTTCCACTGGGTAATTGTATATTGAGCCACAATCGGTAATCCGATTACGGTTCCTATTGCAGTTCCTATCATGAGTTTATTTTGGCCCATAGTTATAATAAAACCCTACGACTACTTAAATTTAACTTAAAACTTCCTTTAGGTCTGCATCCATCAAATCAGCAGCCCTATTAGAGTCCACCACAGAACGAGTTCCTGTAATGACACACTTTCCGCTGGAAAATATTAGACATACTGCCTTTGGGCTATCTAAGCGATAAATCAATCCTGGAAATTGTTCAGGCTCATATTCGCACTTATCAAAAGGTAATGAGATAATCAATGTGTTCAAATCTACTGGTGTTCCATAGTCATGAGTAATAACAAGATTAGAAATCTCTATGTCCTCTGGCTTAAAATTATTGTCTTCTTCCAAAAACTCATTTTCTTGTAGGACTTCGTGCAATTGACGGAATGCTGATTCAACATCTTCTGCTGACCTTGCTCCTGTCGCTACGGCCTTTCCACTTCGGAACAATAGCAAACAAACCTTTGGGGTTGTAACCCGATATACCATACCAGGGAACTGTTCTTGTTCATACTCAATTTCCAATGTGTCGGCTATATCGTTAATGTCTAATGAACGACAATACTGTGTTGAGGCTACCATATTTACTACTTCTCTGGGCATATTTAATCACTTCGTATTTAAACGAGTGTTGTATTACCTATATAAGCATTAGTGTGTCTGTGGTGCTGGGTATGGATTTGGGTCATCACAAGAGGAACACTTCAGCGCATAAATGGATGTAATACCTTCACATTTTTTACATCTAAACTGTTTATTAATTTTGAGCATCAAATCCTCTAACTCCTCATCAGGGCCATCATTATGATTCTTCTGATTTAATCTCCACGATTTATCCTCTCTTTTGATATATGTTTTCTTACCCTTCTTTACTTTATGAGTATCTCTATCTCTATCATCTGGATGAGCCACAATAATCACCAATATTATTAAATATACTCTGCAGCGATATTTGGGTCCTCATAGTATTTTTCTATGAATTTCCATACTCTATTAATCCCTAAAACAGTAGTTAAAACTTTCATCACAAACTCATTGGCTTGTTCGGGGTCAATGTATTCAACTTTAGATTCTAAATAAAATTGTAAGTCTGAAGCACAAACTATTACACTGGACATAACATTATCTGCCCTTAGAATAAGTTCACCCTCTGGAAAATGATTAAGAATTATGTCCATGACTTCCGGCTTTACTCGGTATCCTGGCTCATCCCCATCTTGCTTTAAAAATAAAGCATTGTAGAATTCATCTTCGTAATCGGATGGCACAATATACACCTTGTATTTTTAACTATTTGAATGTGAGTGGAGGGGTGCGAAGCGAAGTGACAAACGAAGAGAGAGTCTAACTCCACACCAAACAACACAGATAGGAAGTGAGGGTTACCTATGCTGCTTCTTTCCTCCAAATAGTAGTTGTTACAATACCTATATAACATAAATTGTTTAATGTATTGCTTTTGTGATATATTGAATAGGTTTGTATAGGATTGCGCTACATGGGACTGTTTGGTTTAGTTTTGCACACTCATAGATTACCATCTGTGATGTTTTTTACCCTTACAGAATTCTGCAAAGTCGTAGTCCTATACAAGTTTTTGTTTCCACAACCGTTGGCGTATTTCTACACGATTTGTTTGCTTCCACCGAACTCTTTTCTTCACGGCTAACTTTACCGACTCCGAAAATTATTCATTAATTTCTTTTTCACCCCTTGAGTAATGCAAATGTTGTTTATTGCATTACCTATTTAAGATTAAACATATGAAGGGTCAAATGGTGCCTCCGAAGGAGATACTGTAAATCTATTAGCAATAATCTGTTGCACAAAGTCAATTAGAAATAATTTAAGTAAATCACTGTCAATTCCATCTAATGTTTCTGTGACCCAATCATGCAACTGAGCGACAATACTTACGATAATTTGTGAAAATCCTTCTTCATCCATAATCTCTCCAATAGGAGTATTTTTGGTTACAATTTCCATTACTTCAGGTCTAATGGTTCCGCTAAATGCATCTCCACTATCTTCTTCTTTGTAATCTATGAGTAGGTGTTTTTGGAGTTTAGTAAATTGTCTGTCCACTAATGATTTTGGGTAGTCTTTAATGTCTGCCATAGTAGGTCAAAGTTTGTTTGCCTATTTCAATCTTACCAAGAAATGCGAACATAACATTCTTCATAATCGCCTTCAGAATTTTTACCTGATGCTTGAATATATCCCCTTGTTCGTGCAACATTCCATACTTCATAGGTATATCTTGCATCTTCTTCGCAATAATGTATTACTTCTGCATAATTTCCATCCATCCATGCTTGCGGGGCGTATTTGGCCTCCATTAATTTGGACTCATCGGCTCCCAAAACTGACTTAATAAGAGTTTGGAGGCTAAAGCGAACTCCAAAAGTTGCTTCTTCTAAATATGTCTGCAAATCTAAATGTCTGGAAGCGATTTCATCACCCTCAATATATTCTTTAATTATCTTTTTTACTCCACAACCACCGTCTGCGATTGACTTTGAAATAATTGGCAAATCAAAGTTTGTTCCATTCTTGGTAATCAAAGTATATCCATCCTCAAACCAAGTCTGTAAATCATCTTTTAATTGTTCAAATGACATAGCCATTGAGCCAAAATAATCTTTTCCTGCATAATTATACGCTCCTGATGTGGGATGCCAAATAGAAACACAAGAAACCTTCCAACCATCTGGATTATTGAAATCCAAACCTTCGGCCTTCATATCTAAATTCTTCGTTTCAATATCTAATGCTATTACCTTCATATTATCGCCTTCCTACTATCCTTCTAATTTGTTGGACTGTTATTTTTAATTGTCGGTTTTCACGAGTCAATGTTTTAACCTTTAATTCCAATCTCTTGATTGGGTCGCCTCTTACATCAGCCATTCAAAACACCAAATATAATACCATTCCACTAAAAATAGCAGCCATGAAACTACTAACTGTTCTCAATAGTGCCATCACATGATTGTGCTTATCTAACCATTGTTCAAAGCGTCCACGAGATGTTATTTCCAATCGGCTATCGCCTAAGAAAACATGACCTGTTTCCAATTCCCACTCATGGATTTTGTCACTCCATGTAGAAAGCCAAGCATCTAATTCTGGGCTACGGGTCATTGGGATTCCTCCTGTGCAATTGTAAAACATTGAACACAATGCCACTTGGATTCAAATTCTGGATTATGGGCCTTGCCATTTTGACATGGGAATGGTGCCTTTATAGAAACAAAATTTTCCTTAAAATCTGAATTTTTGTAGTTCTCACATTCATGGGTTTCATAATCTGCTACGGTGGTGGCAGGGCCTTGATAAATAACAAGCCAAACTATTTGTTTTGTTTCTTTGTGCTTAAAAAATTGCTTTCCAGTATAATCAACTCCATTCATTCTTCTTCATCTCCTGTTATTGCTCTAATTCTATTATTTGCTAAAGTAATATATGCTTCAGATATTTCTGAACCAATATATGTTCTACGAGTTTGAAGGCAAGCCAATGCCGTTGTGCCTGAACCCATAAATGGGTCATAAACTACTGATGTATCCCACGAAAACATTTTGATACAACGCAAAGGAAGTTCAACTGGGAATGGTGCGGGGTGTCCAATTTTCTTACGACTTGCACCCTTAAAATCCCAAAGTGCTAACGACCACTCAACAAACTCTTCTCTTGTAATATCAATCAATTCTGCCTTATTTTCTGGTTGTTGTAATTTATATCCGTCTTTCGCAAAAACCATAATGTATTCAAATGGTGGTGGAAGTGAGGGTGCAGATGGTGAACCAAAAGAACCCCATGCGGTTCTGCCTGAAACATTTCTTTTATTCCAAACGATATTAGCCATCGGTATCCATCCGATTTCACTCATCATTTGGATATAGTCTGAATGTGTAGGTATTCTACCATTCTTCCCATCACCGATGTTAATTATACATCGGCCACCTGATTCTGTCTTTTGATGAATCTTTGTAAAAATGTCTTTCATTGACTCCATATATGACTCATGGGTGAGATTATCATCATGGGCATCATATGATTTGTCTTGGTTGTGCTTATTATTCCCCAAATCCACATTGTATGGTGGACTGGTCACAGTGAGTGGTAAATATCCATCATCCATTCGGTCTAAAGTTGCCAAACAGTTTTCGTGATAGATGTGATTAGTTCTCATGGCTCTCAACAACCCTTATCTTGTCCGATGACCTATTTAATGGTTCTCAATATGTGGTATATGGTGATGGTGATGATGGCCTAAAAAGTATGCTCCTAACAACATTGTGATTGCTCCAAATGCGGCAAAACTCGCTGTAATATATGCTTCCTCATACATAGCAGTTCCAAACTCAATGATGTGGAGGAATCCATGTGCTGCAAGGGCATATTCAAGACCTTTGAGGAACATTTCTTTCATTAGTCTTCCAACCAATCAACAATTTTCTTTTGGGATGGGTCTGGGGCGGATGAATCTGCCTTTGAGGGTGAAAGAAGTTGGACTCTCCGAGCGAGAGAAAACATCCACGACCCCAAACCCAATGTGAATAGGAGATTTAAAATCAACAACGATTGCATAATTATTCCTCTTCTTCAGAAATTGGTGCGGCTACCATAATGGCTACCTTTTTCAAATC
>TARA_R110000824_G_scaffold104214_2_pt1 | contig 23401 bp, 25 predicted proteins | sample TARA_R110000824 | Tara Oceans TARA_R110000824 (sample SAMEA4397747) | marine metagenome | biome: Polar Biome; feature: [MES] marine water layer (ENVO:01000295) within the mesopelagic zone...; material: water (ENVO:00002006), including particulate matter (ENVO:01000060) such...
CCGCAAGCCCGAGATAGACGTATCAGGCACCGCACGAAGGCATTCTCGGGTTACATCATCAACGATGTTCAGCACGCGGAACCGGCGGCCCATGGCAAGCTGGTCATGCACAAAATCGAGGCTCCAGCATTGGTTCGGCAAGGCCAGCACTGGCGGCCGCGTGCGCGTTCCAACTGCGCGTTTGCGACCTTTGCGACGACGCACCGTTAAGCCTTCTTCCCGGTATACCCCATTGTACAAGAATACCTCGCGGCCCATCACTTGGTTGATCAATTCCCAGAGAGCCTGGAGCAGCGGATCGAGGACGCGATACAGCGTCCCTGGGCACAGGTCATACAGTTTGCGCTTGAACTACATCCGACCCCAGAGCCGATCATTAGTGCAATGCTGGTGCGCCCCGACGATGCATTCTGCACGGGCCTGAGGTTGGTTGGCCGCTGCATCGCAAACGGCGCAGCGGTAAGCGTGGATATCAACAGCGAGGTGGGGGACCAGCTTGTTGAGTTCGGGGTGCACGCCCCGAGCCGAGCTCGCGAACGTGTTGGGCGCCTGCTTGCAGACGGCTTTTCAGATCCACCGACGCAGGCATTACGCGACGTTCTGCATCATCGTTGGCTGATTGAGTATGGTGCTGGCGACATCATCAGCAAGCTCAATGAGCCTGTTCTAACGCTGGAGGTTCTCGCCAACTTGCTGGAGAATGACCGCAGCGTTTTCTTTATATGGCATAGCCTCAAGCCAGCGCTATGTGCGGCGGGCGACGCGGCAGTTCGTGTAATCGTCGACGCAATGGAACCAGATACGCATGAAACTGAAGAATTGGTCAATATTTCCAGTGCGTTCTCAAACTTCACATCGACTTCCGTATCCCGGGAACTGGCTCTCTCGGTTGCCTGTGACAGCCGCCTGCCAATGCAAGTCCGACTGCGTGCCTATACTCTTGCAGGGCTTCCGCTAGATGACCAGGCCGTTGAGATGACAGTGGCCGGTTTCAGGCACCGAGATTGGGATAGCCACTATGAAGTGGCAAATTTGGTTGAACTCCATGCGCGACCCACCGAGTTCCTGGCCGAGTTGATACGCGACGAAGAAATTCCGCTCAAGCGGAGGCGAGACCTGGCAGCCAAGATATCGATAATCATCCCGGATGCAGTGCGCCGAGAACGGTTCTTCAGAGAGAATATCACCGACCCCACCATCGACAAGGACGTGTCAATTACTCTCCGGCTCTTTGCCGCGCGGATCGGAGATCGGCAAGTGTTCGAGGGTCTTGTGGAGGAAATTGAGGATTTGCCGACTGAACATGCCGCGACAACAATTGCGCTATTCGGACATTTCCCAGAACGCGATCTGGCCGAACGAGCCGTCGATCTGATACGCAGCCGGTCAATGCTTCCGGATGATGTCGTCAGGATTGTCAGTTCGGTGAGCACTGGAATGCGCTATATCTTTGAAATGGACTTTGGCTTTGGCGGGGCTCTCCAGTCGGCTCCTCCCCACCCTGGTATAGGGGCTTGGCGGGACTTGCTCGACGAGTGGGCAGAACGCGCGGACCTTTCACCGCGTGCGCAACTCTAAGTGCTGACGGTTGCGTCTGAAATCGGCTCAGATGGCGCAGCGGCCAAGCTAGAGCAGGAAGTGTTGGCGATAACGGATATCGATGCGCAGGAATGGTCGGACGATGATGAACTCGGACATACCCTGAGTAGTGCTATTCGTCAGGTGCAGAAACGTAGACCAATTTTACCTATGCCTTTCATCGAACAAATATTGATGTCGTCGCGCTACAACATCGCCTCAGGCGGAATTGATGCCTTGCAAGCCATTGGGGACGAGGACGCGTTACGTCGGCTCATTGAACTCCATTCCACGCGCGAGGACTGGCATCTGCGCGACACGATCGCGAACGCAATCGAGCTGATGGCAGCGCGGCAACAGGTCACCGTATCGAAAGAAGGCCGACAATATCAATTGAACGCCTAATTCAACTGAAAAGTTCAATCTGGATCACTTGTCGAGCGACTGCTTTCGGGAAAAAACATTTGGGTTGGCAACGGCCAGAATTGGGGCGCAAAGCTGCCGAAGCCTTCAAGGCGGCCCTAATAGTTAGCCACCACCCACATACCATTGGACTTTCCAAGTGCCGCAAGCATTGGTGTCGTCACTGAATCGCGGCCCCAATGTGCGGCCGCTGCCCTGACCGGTGCCACCGGCAGGGCTTTGGGTGATGGGAGCAGCGAGGTGCTGTTTTGCCAAGGAGTACCAAACCATGACCGATACAATTGAGAACAAGCCCGCCCCGAAGCTGTGGCGCGATATGGCGCGCAGGCTGACACCAACAGCAGAGGTGAAAGCTTCGACCTCCGCCCCTGATCCCAAAGTCGAGCCTAAGCCAGTAAAGCCCTCCAGCAAGGCCAGTCTGGTTCTCGGCATGCTTCAGCGAGCAGAAGGTGCAACACTCGCCCAGCTCGTCGCTGAGACCAGTTGGCTCCCACACACCACTCGGGCCGCGCTGACCGGTCTGAAAAAGAAGGGTCATAATGTTACCAGTACGAAAACAGACGGTGAGGAGCGTGTGTACCGCGTGGTGGCAGGCTGATGGGACGACGCGCTTATGTCACACTCGAGCGACTTGCAGACATGCCGGCCGAAGAACTGAGAGCCGAGTGGGCGCGGCGTTATGCCGCGCCTGCTCCAAACCTTTCACCAGATCAGTTGCGGCTCGGGATCAGCTACCGTTTGCAGGAGCAGAAGCTTGGGGGGCTGAGACGTTCCACCCGGACGCTGCTGCGGCGCATGGCGGCACGCTCGCAGGACGGTACTCCTAAGGGCCCGCCGCCCCGCAAGCTGACACCGGGCACACGGCTCGTTCGTGACTGGCACGGTGTTGGTCATACTGTCACCGTGCTTGAGGATGGGTTCGATTATGATGGCAGCAGCTGGAGATCGCTTACAGCAATCGCCAAGGCCATCACCGGTTCGCAATGGAACGGCCCGCGGTTCTTTGGCCTGACGGGCTCAAAGACATGAAACCGCTGCGCTGCGCGGTCTATACTCGCAAGTCGACCGAGGACGGGCTCGAGCAGGAGTTCAACAGCCTCGATGCCCAGCGCGAGGCCTATATACTAAGCCAGCGACACGAAGGCTGGACGCTTGTCCCGGGCCGATACGACGATGGCGGGTTCTCTGGCGGGAGCATGCTCCGTCCGGGACTCAAGGCCCTGCTCGCCGATATCGAAGCCGACCTCATTGATGTGATTGTCGTCTACAAGGTTGATCGCCTGACCCGCAGCCTCGCCGACTTTGCAAAGATCGTCGAACGGCTCGATGCCAAACAGGCAAGCTTCGTCTCGGTGACGCAGGCGTTTAACACTACCACCAGCATGGGAAGGCTGACGCTGAATGTCTTGCTGTCGTTCTCTCAGTTCGAGCGCGAGGTCACCGGCGAGCGAATACGCGACAAGATCGCTGCATCGAAAAAGAAGGGCATGTGGATGGGCGGTCCAGTACCGCTCGGATACCAGGTGATCGAGCGCAAGTTGGTCCCAGTTCCGGAAGAAACGGAGCGGGTCCGCACGATCATGCGGCGATATCTGGAGATTGGAACGGTACCTGCCTTAATCGAGGTACTGCGCCGCGAAGGCATTGTGACCAAGGTGCAAAACAGAACCAGCGGGCCTCATAAAGGCGGAATCCCCTTCAGACGGGGAAGTCTGTTCCATCTTCTGAAGAATCCGGTTTATCGCGGGAAGATCGTCCACAAGGGGCAGGTCTATGACGGCGAACACAAAGCGATCGTTGATGAGGCGTTGTGGGACGCGGTGCAGGCACAGCTCAGCCGAAAATCCCCGCCGCGCAAGCGCCCAACCAACGATCCGCAACAGGCGTTGCTGCGCGGCCTGCTGATAGATCCACACGGCCGGCCAATGGTACCAACCTATGCGACCCAGCGCACACGCCGATATGCGTATTATGAAACACGCAAAGATCTTGCTCGGCCCGGAAATCCATCAGCAACCCGGTTCGTGCAGGGGCAACTCGAGAGGCATCTTATCGTACACCTTACGGAGCTTTTGGAAGACGAGCATGCGCTCCGCCGACTGTCGGGGATCGAAGAAGCTGGGCAATTGCGGACGATGTTCGCGGCTGCCCACCTGCGTGCTAGTCGCCTCGCTCATAACAGTGAACGTGAGGCGATCATAAAAGACCTGATTGCGAGCTTGCAGGTAAGAGCTGGACATATCGATGTAACGCTGAAGGCTGAAGCCATCAGCGTACCGACATGCGATCACCTTGCCTGGCGCATTCCCCTCCCGGAGCGAAAGCCGTTTCGCGAAGCGAAGCTCAGGATGGATGCAGAAGGCGATGGCCGCGCACCCGATAAAAAATTGATCCAGTTAGTCGCTGACGCATTTGATGCTCGGCAATTGATCATGAATAATCCAAGTCTCAGCATCAACCAGATCGCAAAGCAAGAAGGGCGTTGCCGCAAACAACTGACAAAGTTACTGAGCCTGAGCTGGCTCAGTCTCAGGATCATCGAATCGATGATGTCGGGCATCCAGCCGAAGACCATCAATCGCACCATTCTACTCGAGACGACATTGCCCGCAGTATGGGGCGATTAGGAAGACTTGTTCGGCTTCGATTCTTGAGCGCCGACATCGACTGCATTATCGTGACGCCTTGTGGGCGGGGAACTTCCAAACAGAGAATCTGGCACTTTTCAGCCACGCTCACAGCGAGGAAGCGGTGTCTCTCGCCCACGCTAGAGAGTAGTTTGGCCAGAAAGGTCGCAGAACTGCGCGAGTTCTGCGACGCCGACTGCCCGAAGGCAAAGTTATAGGTGATTGCAAGACTGACTGGTGCGGTCGAGAAGACTCGAACTTCCACGGGGTATTAACCCCACAGCGACCTCAACGCTGCGCGTCTACCAATTCCGCCACGACCGCACTGTCACTAGCTTGGGACAGCTTGTCCCGGGTAGGCGCGTGCCCTTAGCAAAGGGGTTCTCCAGCCGCAACAGATATTCGTTGCCGATCATATTGCGCGTTAACCGGCGCGGCAATTTTGTCCCGTAACCGCACAGCACCTGCCAGCGCTTGCGCTTCATCCATATAAATCACCGAACATGAAGCTGTTAACCCTCTATTTACCTTGTTCGGCCCTGCTGCATCCGGCTCTAACCTGGCCTATGGACAGCCTGTTTCTCTTCTTGCTTCTTCTCGGTGGTGCGCCAGACAGCTCTTCGATGGAAGTACCGCGTGGCCAAGCCAGCGTTCAAGTGATGGCGAGCGCCACAATTCTGCGCGGAGAAACGATTGATTTCGGAAATTCCGTCAACCAGTCGGCTATGCGAACCAAGAAAAGCGGCGATAAATACCAGATCGCCCTAACGCGTTCGACCGGCGAGATTGAAAATATCGATGGCCGGAAAATCCAGCTGCAGGAATTTCACTAAACTCCATCGCATTTCGGGATTATTCCCTGTTTTCGTTCGCCCATCCGACTTCCAGCTGGCTTGCCGCGCGCGGCACATCAAGCTTGGCTTCGTTGAAGTTTATTTTCGCTCCGGGAGCAAGCGATTGCGCCGGTGCCTTCATCTTCCAACTATAGACAATCCGGCCGCCGGCATCGCGCAGGATCACCAGCATCGGCGGGATTGTCTGGTCGCTTGTCGTCGGATTGATGATCGTGCCGCTGGCGGCAAAATATTCGGTGCCGTCGGGCAGGGTCCGGCGATCCTGTTTCTGACTTAATTCTATAAGCAAAGGCGTGGCTTCGGTCGAAGCAAATTCATAATCGGAAATCCACTGCGGTGGTCCCAGAATATAAAGTGCTGCTGCGGCAGCCAGCACCAGCGCGGCAAAGGCAATGGCTGCCATTGTCCAAAGCTTTGCTGGATTGCGGCGCGGCTTGAACGGGGGCTCGTGCGCGAAGCTGCTTTCGCCCGTGGCATAATCCGGGGTAGCGGAAATCGGCGGCGGTGGGGCCGAGCGGGTGACCGGGGAGTCAGGCGGCGATGGGACCCAGTCGCTGCCGGCCGCTACATCCGGTTTGGTGACCGGTGGTGCCTGCCCGGAAGGAATGGCCTCGACCAATTCTTTTTCCGGAATCGCTGCTTCCTGGAACCAGCTATGGCGACAGGAGGCACAACGCACCGAACGGCCATTGGGTCCAATGGCGCTGTCGGGTACGAGATAACGTGTTTTGCAAGCCGGGCAATTCAAAATCATGACACCCCTCTAAACACGCCATGATGACAAACTGCAAGTGGCTGCTTCACCGATTTGAGACCGAAGCCTTTTTTTTCGCGTTTTGCTGCGGATTAGATTCGCGGCTGTGGAGTGCGCAGTTGATTTGGAGGGTCTTCCCGGCCTATTGGTTGCGGGACCGGGCAATATTTCGCCGCGATATTGGAATGTAGAGCATAATGGACGAAATTGTTCGATTTGAAAATGTCGGTCTGCGCTATGGCGCGGGCGCAGAAACGCTGGCTGATCTCAATTTCACTCTGTTTCCCGGCAGTTTCTATTTCCTCACCGGTGCGTCGGGCGCAGGAAAAACATCGCTGCTGAAACTGCTCTATCTGTCGCAGCGCCCCAGTCGCGGGGTCATCCGGCTTTTCGGCGAAGATGCTGTCACCATGCCGCGCGAGCGTCTGCCGGGCTTTCGTCGCCGTATTGGTGTGGTTTTTCAGGATTTCCGTCTCGTCCCGCATCTCTCTGCCTTTGACAATATCGCGCTTCCCTTGCGGGTCGCCGGGGTGCGCGAAAAAGATCTCGAGACACCAGTGGCGGAGATGCTTGAGTGGGTCGGTCTCGGTGACAGGGCCTCTGCCCGGCCAGCGACGCTCTCGGGCGGAGAACAGCAACGTGTTGCGATTGCCCGGGCAGTGATCGGCCGGCCGGAGATATTGGTGGCCGACGAACCGACCGGCAATGTCGATCCCGAAATGGCGATCCGCTTGCTGCAATTGTTCGAGGCGCTCAATACGCTCGGCACGACCATCGTCGTGGCAACCCATGACATTCATTTGCTCAGCAAGATTCCCGGCGCCCAGATGATGCGGCTGGAAAAAGGCATGCTGGCCGATCCGACCGGGTCGCTGCGCCATCCACCGCTTCCCAAAGACCAGCAGAAATAGGCCGCAAGCAGGATGCTCAAATTTTTTGTCATTCCCGGACATGACCGGCGCCTGATCCCGGAGGGTCGCTTGTCCGGCCCGATGCCATGGGTGATCGCGATCATGATCTTTCTTACGGTGCTGGCCGCCGCGGCGGGGCTCGCCATGTCCCACGCGATGGTCGATGTGTCGGATGAGCTTTCAAGCCGGGCGACGGTACAGATTATCGAAGCCAATCCTGCAGTCCGTAGCCGTCAGGCAGACGCTGCGGCAGAGCGATTGCGCGCGATGCCGCTGATCGAAGAGGTGCGCGTATTGCCGCCCGAAGAGATTGAGGCGCTGATCGAACCCTGGCTGGGTACCCAGGATCTGGCCGATGATATTCCGCTTCCGGCGCTGATTGATCTGAAACTGGCCCGGGCGGCCACTGACGTAGAATATCAGTCACTCCGCAGCGCGCTGCAAAGAATCGCGCCGGAAGCCCGCGTAGAGCCGAGTAGCGGCTATATCGCACCGGTCATCTCCCTGGTGCGATCTTTTCAGTGGATTGCCTTTGGTCTTGTCGGCCTGCTTGCCTTGGCGACCGGTGCTGCCGTGATCATTTCGGCCAGGTCGGCGCTCAATACACACACCGAAACCATCGCAGTCGTGCATTTGCTCGGCGGCACCGACCAGCAGATCAGCCGGTTGTTCCAGCGGCGCATCGCTCTGGACGCTTTGCTCGGCGGATTGATCGGACTGGTCGGAGGGGCCGCGATCATCTGGTTGATCAGCATCCAGCTGACCGCGCTCGGTTCCGGTCTGGTGCAATCGGTTGGCCTCGATTGGTGGAGCTGGTTGATAATTGCCACCATTCCGATATTGGGGATGTTCCTTGCCATGGTAACCGCCAGACTGACGGTTATCGGCGCCCTGAAAAAGATATTATAGCTCGCTGAATGATTTTGCGCTTCTTCTCCTTCCTGATCCTGTTGTGGATCATCGGCTTTGCCTGGTTCGCGATTGATTTGCCGCGGCCGGCGGACGATGACGCTCATACCGGTTCTGTCGTCGTGCTCACCGGAGGCGCCGGTCGAATCGACCGTGCGCTGGATATGCTCGAGGCAAAGGCGGCAGGGCGCCTGCTGATCTCCGGCGTCGACAGGGATGTGAAGCCAGCCGAACTGGCGGCAGAATATGACCGACCCGTCTCGCTGTTCGATTGCTGCATCGATCTCGGGTTCCAGGCAGTAGACACGCGCTCCAACGCGCTCGAAATCGCCCGCTGGGCGTCGCGGCGCGGCGACAAGTCTGTGCGGCTGGTGACCTCGGACTGGCATATGCGGCGTGCCCTTCTCGAACTGGAAAGAGCGATGCCCTCGGATGTTCGAATCCTGACCGACGCGGTGCAGACGCATCCGTCGCTGCGCACGTTGTTCACCGAATATAATAAATATCTGATGCGCCGTCTGGCCGCTCTGGCAGGTGTCTGAGATGCTGGCATTCATCCGGTCCCTGATCTTCATGGCGGTCTTCTATATCGGCTCCGTTCCGATCATCATCGCCACCTTCATCGGCGCGTTTTTCTGGCCGAAGACCATCTATTATATGGCGCAATATTGGAGCCGCTATCACTATCTGTGCGCTCGCCTGATTCTCGGTATCCGCGTCGAGGTGAAGGGTGAAATCCGCAACGAGCCTTTGCTCTATGTTTTCAAGCATGAAAGCATGTTCGAAACGATCGATCTGCTCCGCCATTTCGACAAGCCGGTGGTGATTGCCAAGAAGGAGCTGCTGGTCATCCCATTATGGGGCTGGATCGCGACCAGACATGGTCTGCTGGGCATCGACCGCGATGGCGGCGGCGCAGCGATGCGGCAGATCATCAAACAAACCAAGAAAGCCGTAGCCGAAGGTCGCCCGATCGTGATCTTCGCCGAAGGCAGCCGCGCCCGTCATGGCGAGCGGCCCGAACTGCAGACCGGATTTGCCGGCATCTACAAGCTGATGGGCATACCTCTGGTGCCAGTGGCGCTGAACAGCGGCATCGTCTCGCCTCGCGATACATTCGTCCAGAAAAGCGGTGTGATCACCTATGAGGTGCAGCCGGAAATTGAGCCGGGCCTTGATCGCGATGACATTCGCGACCGGGTGCATGCCGCGATCAATATGCTGAACGATTAGGCGCAGCTGGTTTTTCCAGGACTTCGGACCCGTCCGAGAGCTTTGCGACCCACGATTCCAGGCAAAACGGGGCTGGCCGGCTTCGTTCCAATGACCCCATCCATGCATAGCGAAGCAAAATCTAAGGGAGATTACGTGGTTATTTGCCATCGATGGCAGGTTAGGGACTTAAGGCATGATGGGGAATGGACGGGCACCAGACATTAGCTCTCTTTTCCCCTCACCACGCATCCGGAGAAGATAACATGGCTGACCAAGAAACCCCCTCTGTCCGCGAAGCGGTTGGCGTCTTTCAATCCGAGCGGGCGCTTCAGACCGCGGTCGATGCCTTATTGTCCCATGGTTTTGATCGCGCAGAACTCAGTCTGCTCGCTCCCGTATCATCCGTTGAAAAGGAACTGGGACACAGTTTCACTTCGGTAAAAGTACTGGAAGATGATGCGGCGGTTCCCACCACTGCCTATGTCTCGACCGACGTGATCGGCGACGCAGAAGGCGGTGTTTTCGGCGGTTTCATCTATGTCGGCGCGCTGGCCACGCTCACCGCAGTGGTTGCGTCGGGCGGAGCCATCGGCGCAGCCATAATAGCAGCCGCTGCCGGCGGGATCGGCGGCGGTGCCATTGGTGGCATTCTGGCGAAGATCATCGGACAGCATCACGCGGATTACGTCGAGGACCAGCTGGAACGCGGCGGCCTGCTTTTATGGGTGCGGACGTGGAATGCTGCTGACGAAAAGCACGCCGTAAAGATTTTGACCGATCATAGCGGCTCGGATGTTCATGTGCATGAACTTCCCGCGATCCATGATTTTCTGGAGGATCGTTACGGCGGCAAAAATTTCGCTGGCGAGCTGCAAGCCTATCGCGGCGTGCCTTATTCTTATCTCCCGGATGGCGAATATTATATCTCCGGCGAAGTTCTGCCCACGGAACGGGACGTCAAGGCAAGGATTGACCGGGATATCTATCTCGAAACATTGCAGTCCGAAGCGAAAGATCAAGGATGGGACATCGAAACGCTTTTGGGCAATCCTGCGGGCGTATTTCAGGCGCCGGCAAAACTATTGGCTACGGACCTACCGGATACGATCAAAGCCGACATTCTCAAACGCTGGGCTTATGGCGAAAAGCAGCTCGAAATCGCGTCGGATGACGGCATGAAGTCGGCCAGAAACGGCGATCGGCTTCAGGAAATCAATCTGGCGCTAGAGCGGCTTTAAGCAGCTCCGACGTTCTGCTTCATCCCCAGTAAAAGTCGGATAACGTTGTCCTTGCCACTTTCCAAAAAGAATTGGCCCGGGTTTCCAGATGGGAAACCCGGGCTTTTCAACGTGAAGCACCTGTATTGGCGGAACGAGGGAGGGAGGCATTCCCGCATTCCGCCAGATGTGCCCGGTTGCTTACATCGCCTTTTTGAAGGCGGATTGGGTTTCATCGAGCGCTTTGTCGAATGCAGCGCGCGATGCGGACAACGCGTCGCGTACCGCCACCCATGATGCACTGCCTGCCTTGTTCAGGTCTTTCAGCTTGGCGTTGGCAATGTCCGCATTTTTCTCCAGCTTTGCAACGGCAGCATCTACTTCTGCCTTGCTACTCGCCTGGAATGTCTTCGCCGTTTTCTTGACCCGCTCCATTGTTTTTTCCCAAGCGTCTTTCAGTGCCTCGATACGCACCTGAAAATAGGCTTTGTCTTTTTCGTACATTCCGGCAGCGGCATCAAAATAGGCCATGACATTATCTTCGAATTTAGCCCATTCGGCTTGCAAATCCTCGCGTGCCTCGGCTGTTACCAACTCTCCGATTTCCTGATTTTCTGCAACCCACGCCTGATATGCGTCACGGTTGCTCTTCATCTTGGCAATCGCTACATCGGCTTTGGCGCGAGCCTCTGACTGAACATCCTGTGCCCTTGCCTCAAAATGCGCGATAGATGCATCAATTTCGTCGAGACGGTTTTTGGCCCGTTCAATATAGCTGTGAAGGTGGCTTTGATTGGTCATTTTATTTTCTCCTTGGGGTTGGCTTCGGGGGTGGGGTTGTTGTCGATCAAGCCGCGCTTTTGGCGGTCGCTGGAGTTTCGGTTGATTTGCCAATTGCTGTTGCGAGCATCACCAGTGTCCAGCCGGAGATGATGATATTGATTCCCGCCAGCACCCCGAGTGTCCAGAGCGCAGAAAAGGGAAGCTGCCACCAAAGCAATATGCCGACGGCAGCGGCTGCGATGCCATTGAACAGCATCCAGCCCCAGCCGGTCAACGGACGCATCTTGAATGCAAATATTGCTTTCAATATGCCTTCTGCCAGAAAAGCTGCGGCGACAAAGATGGTCAGGACAAAAACGGCTTCCAATGGTCGTGCGAGCAGCATGATACCCGCCAATAGCCAAAGCATACCGACGAGCACAGTCAACAGAATCCTGCTCCATTTGTGAAAGCTAAAGGCCTGGATGATTTGAGCAATTCCGGCAACGACAAGCAAAATGGCAACACTGATAGCTACGCCGAAACTGGTGATCAGCGGAAAGACTATCGCAGCCGTACCGGCAAGGATCATCAATATCCCGGTTGCCATTATCCAGCCACGGCTGCTGGATATTTTCTCTGCGAAAACCGAAGAAATATCTTGGGTAGCGGCGGTCATTTTATTTCTCCAATTAGAAGCAGGGCGTAAATAACACGGCATAATGTTTGGGCATCGGCAGCGTCCGGAAATCTGATTTTCGCAAAACCACGACTTTGTTGGAATCAGGATTGATCACATTCGCGGCGTTTTTTTACGAGCGGATACCACGACCCAAAATCCGTAAATCCACTTAGATAGCCAGCAGTCATATCGGCCTGAAACTCCGTGACTGTCGGGCGAGCAAAAGACGCCCTGCCAACTCGATCTGGTGGAAATTACGTAGTTACAAATCGATGCCCATATTGTTTGGAGGCACTACCCAATGCGATGATCCTATCTCGCAACAAATATCTTCAAGGAGTCCAAGGCATGAAAAAGACAATATCCACTGTTGCTACCGCGCTGGTCCTTTCGCTGTCGCTTCAGGGCTGTACCCAGAAAACAGAAAGTGATGATGGGGCAGAATGCAGCACAGCTGAAAATGATGCGATGGGCGATGCACAGCAAAGCATGGATGATGCAAAGCACGCTGCCAGCAAAGCGGCAGTGGAAGCGCATAATGCTGCGAGAATGTCCGTAACAGCAGCCAAACTGGCGGTATGTTCCGAAGCACAGAAGGACAAAGAGGCTGCCGCTCAAATGGCGATCACGACAGAGGCTGCTGCCAAACGGGCACAGGCCAGGATTTCAGTGGCCAATTCCAAATTAGATTTGGCGGTGAATGAAAATGCCCGGAAAGCGGAGGATTTGGTGAAAGAGGCTGTGGCCGCAGCGAGTGGAGCGGTTGTCGAAACCAATGCGTCGCTCATGGCTGGACTGGAATCCGATAAGGTTGCTGCGAAAAAGGCAGCGGAATCGGCTCAAAAGGCGGTGATCAAGGCTGCTGCCGCGACTGCCGATGCTAGCAAAGCTGCTCAGGTTGCAGCAAAGGAGACTTGGGAAAAGGAAATGCATGATGGCGGGGAAGACGAATAAAAGTCTGAACAAGCCAACCTTTACACGAACAAGAGGAAATGCAGATGCAAGGATTTGTCGACAATATCGAAGCATTGACGGAACAAAATGATGATTTCCGCCGCGTGCTCTACACCGGGCACAATCTACAGCTTGTACTGATGACGCTCCAGCCCGGTGACGAGATTGGAATGGAAGTTCACGACGACCGCGATCAGTTTTTCCGGATCGAAGAGGGAAAAGGCGAAGTCTGGATCGACGGCAAATGCAACAATGTGAAGGCCGATGACGGTATCATCGTGCCGCAGGGTGCCAGCCACAATGTCGTGAATAACGGCAAGGAACCGCTTCGGCTTTACACCATCTATGGTCCACCCGAGCATATCGATGGAACCGTTCATGCCACTGCGGCTGATGCTCAAAGCGAGCATGAGCATTTTGATGGCAAGACTACGGAATAGCTGCCGATTCCATTTTCGCTATCGGGATCGGATGACGGAGACTTTGCTGCATTTGGCAAATTGTCACGGTCATCCGATTATCGCCCCATGTCGCGTTGAATGGTCCGGCTGGCCATATAGAAGTGAAACACAGCCCATAGATACAGGCATTTGAACAGGATCATCGACCATTGCAGTCCGTCGGCATTGGCCGAATCGCACGCAGCTTGTGCAGCAATGGCGAGGTTACTTGCCTTGCACGCCTCCAGGGTTAGTGCCGGATCCAGTCCCGAAAGGAATGTCGCATTCAATATCGTCGACAGGCCGCCGATCAGTGGCGGCCCGAGGCCATAGCCGAGCAAATTCACGATGAACAAGGTGACCGCTACCGATGTGGCTCTCATCCGGCTGTCGACCACACCGCTTGGCACAGCATAAAGCGGACAGAGATAGGTGTAGAGCAGCATTTGCCCCACCATCATCAGCGGGACGGCCAGCCACAGGGATTCCGCCAGATAGCCAACGACGTGCATGGGTATCACGCCAAGCAGCGCAAACATCGGGATCAATGCCAGAGCCTTCGGAAACCGTTCCGCATATTTGTCCGCCAGAAAACCCGACATATAGGTCCCGATCGACGCCATGACCGCTAATGCCAGTGCGACTTTGACCGACGCGTCAAATATCGACAGCTCATGGGTACGGATCAGGAATGACACAAAAAACTGGCCAACGCCGTAGTTGACGAACGAGGCAATGGTGACACCCATGGTGACATGCCAATAGGCCGGCTTTTGCGACAATATCTTCAATACTTCGCGAAACCCGACTTGCTCCTTATTCTGCATTTCCACCGGGTCGGTATAGCCGCGAGGCGGTTCCTTGATCGTCATCTTCACGATCAGAGCGACAATGATGCCGGGTATGCCGACGACCGCGAAAGCCACCCGCCAGCCTTCGATATTCTGCCAGTCCAGCGCGTTCGCTGCCCAGGTCCAGTTCCAGCTGTTGAACATTGCAGCGACAGTGGGGCCATCAAGGCTGCCGACAATGAAGCCGCCGAAAACATAAGCGACCATGCCGCCCAACGGGATTCCCAGCGCGTAGACCGAGACGGCAGTGGAGCGTTCCTTGGGAACGAAATAGTCGGCGATGATCGAATTGGCGGGCGGAGAGCAGCCTGCTTCCCCGATGCTGACGCCGATCCGGAATATGAACAGCGCGACAAAACTGGTCGCAAAGCCGCACAAGACCGTCATCAGACTCCATAAGGCTACCGACCCCGCAATGATCCAGACCCGATGGTTTTTCTCGGAAAAGCGCGCGATCGGGATGCCGACAAATGTATAGAGAATCGCGAAAGCCGGGCCACCGAGCAGCCCCATTTGCCAGTCTTCAACCCCGAATGATTCCTTGATCGGTTCGGTCAGGATATTGATGATCGTGCGATCGATGAAATTGAAAATATAGACCGTGAGCAAGATGCCGAGGATATAATTGCGGTAATTTTTGCTGCCGTAACCCGTGTCCGGGGCTCCGCCATGCGAAGAATGTGCGACGCTGTTCGCTGTAGCTTCGGCCAAATTCAGACTCCCATTGCGTTTCCCAACTGATTGTTACCGCTGGGTATTTCCGTATCGTACCGAATTTTGCGGCATTGTATATCCCTTGTAAAACTTCGCTTTCGATTAGTGTGAAGCAAGGCAACAGGTGCAATAGCCCCTAAAATCATCCCCCAAATAGCGCTGTCCTACACCCGGTTCGATCGCATAATATCGCCATTGATCCTGCGACAGACGCTGGACTGGCGCTTTGACAATTTGGATAGAATCGCGGCATTTACTGCTGCCTGCATATTTTTGCAGACCGGCTCGGAGGGTAATTTGGAAGGTCACACTCGATGGCCGGTGGATGATCGATAAAGGCCAGAAATCTGCGGCTTTGAGTCAAAGGTCACAGAAAATAAAACCCGGTCTCACCCGTAAAGTTTCTGTGGGACATCAATCCTTCTGCCCGCGCGAAGGCTGGAAATATCCCTGCTACCGCTTCGCGTCTTCTCGCGAGTCCAATCGCTCCGCTTCGACTAGCGGCTCTTAATCGTGGGTACGCCCGAAATCCGGCGCGGCATCGTCCTGGCCTTCTTCGATAATCCGGCGGCGGATCGCGCGGGTCTTGGTGAACAGGTCGAACAATTCGTCGCCCTTGTCCCAGCGGATCGCCCGTTGCAGCGCGGAGAGATCCTCGGAAAAGCGCTGGAGCATTTCCAGCACAGCATCCTTGTTGGACAGGAATACATCGCGCCACATGGTTGGGTCCGATGCTGCGATCCGGGTGAAATCGCGGAAACCGCCCGCGGAATATTTGATCACTTCACCGCGGGTCACATCTTCCAGATCGGACGCGGTGCCGACGATTGTATAGGCGATCAGATGCGGCAAATGGCTGGTCACGGCCAGCACAAGATCATGATGTTTGGCGTCCATGATCTCGACATTGGCGCCGAGCTTTTCCCAAAAGGCTTTTACCCGCTCGACGTCGCCTTTCGCGGCATTCTCCGGCGGTGTCAGGATGCACCAGCGTTCATGAAACAGCGTCGCAAACCCGGAATCCGGGCCGCTATTTTCGGTGCCGGCGACGGGGTGGGCCGGGATGATCCGGGCATCGGGAAGCGCCTTGGCGAGTGCTGCAAGCACGCTTTCTTTCGATGACCCGACATCGCTGATGATGGCATCGTCCGGCAGGTCGGCAGCGATTTCGGAGGCAACTTCCGCCATCACCCCTACCGGCACGCAGAGGATCACCAGATCGGCGTCGGTGACTGCTGCTCCGGCGGAGTCGCTGACATCGTCGCAAAAGCCCAGCTCAATGACCCGCACTCGCACCGCCGGATCGCTGTCAAAGCCGGTAATCCGGGCAGACGGCATGGTCTCGCGCACGGCATGGGCAATAGAGGAGCCGATCAGACCGATTCCGATAATCGCAATATTGGCAAAAGGCAGCATCAGTCTGATGTTTCCAATATCTCGCGCAAAGCCTGGGCTACGCCGCGGGTTTCGGCCTCGGTACCGATGGTGATGCGCAGGCCGTTGACCAGTCCCTGTCCGGGCAGCCAGCGCACGGCATAGCCCTTGTCCATCAGCGCGCTATTGGCCTGCTCGGCACTGACCTTGCCTTCGAACAGGACCAGCAGGAAATTGGTGTGGCTCGGCACGATCTTGAGACCGTGATTGCCGAGCGCGCTCATTTCGTCGCTCAGCCATTGCCGCCACTTCGCATTATGCTCGCGGCTCCTGATCACGAAATCATCGGCCGCAAGGGCGGCGACAGCGGCTTCCTGACCGGCAGTGGTGACATTGAACGGCAGCCTGATCCGGTTCATCGCGCCGATAATATCAGTATGGGCATAGCCCCAGCCGATCCGCTCTGCGGCCAGTCCGTGAATCTTGGAAAAGGTACGGGTGACCAGCACATTGGCCTCGGTGCTGGCCAGTTCCAGTGCGCCATCATCCTGCCCCTCGTCCATATATTCGGCATAGGCGGCATCAAGCACCAGCAGGACATGGCCGGGCAGGGCGGCGTGCAGACGCGCAATCTCTGCACGCGGCGTGAATGTGCCGGTGGGATTATTGGGATTGGCAATGAAGATCACCCGCGTCCTGTCGGTGACCTTGGCGAGGATCGCATCGACATCGGTGCCATAATCCTTGTCGTCGGCGATCACCGGGGTGCCGCCATAGCGCCGCGCGGCGATATCATAGACGGCAAAGCCATATTTGACATAGATGATCTCGTCGCCCGGACCGCTGAACGCATTGGCGGCAAGATGGAGCACATCGTCCGAACCGGTGCCGCAGATGATCCGTGCCGGGTCCAGGCCATGTTTCGCGGCAATCGCTTCGCGCAACTTGGTCGAGCCGGGATCGGGATAGCGATCGACCGAGCCGGAAGCGGCGTTCAGCGATTCTGCTGCCGCCGGGCTGCAGCCGAGCGGGTTCTCGTTGGCCGACAGCTTGACGATCTTGCGACCATCCGCGCTGGTCGATTTGCCCGGCACATAGGGTGCAATGCCCATGATCCAGTCTTTAGGTTTTGGTCCGCTCATTGCCTTGGTCCGCTTGTCTGAAGATGTTCTGTGCCGCCGGACTAACCTTTGCGGCCTGTCAGTCAACAGCATTATCGTTTGACGCTCGGGATTTCGCCGCTTAGCTCGCATGTTGATGACTGAAGATGCACGTTTTGGATTGGATAGAAAGGTTCGCCTGCTGGGACCGCTGCCGCTGGACAGCGGAGCAGAGCTTGCGCCCGTCGACCTCGCCTATGAAACTTATGGTACGCTCAATGCGGATGCCAGCAATGCCATTCTCATCTGCCATGCTCTGACCGGCGATCAATATGTCGCCTCGAAACATCCGCTGACCGGCAAGGACGGCTGGTGGCTGCGAATGGTTGGGCCTGGCAAGCCGGTCGACACCGATCGCCATTTTGTCATCTGCGCCAATGTAATCGGCAGCTGTCTGGGCAGTTCCGGGCCGGCGACGGTCAATCCCGCGACCGACAAGCCGTGGGGCATGGACTTCCCGGTGCTGACCATAGCGGATATGGTTCGGGCGCAGGCTCTTTTGATCGATCACCTGGGCATAGAGCGGCTGCACGCGGTCGTCGGCGGCTCGATGGGCGGGATGCAGGCGGTCAGCTGGGCGGCGCTCTACCCCGAGCGCGTCGGCTCGGCGGTGATCATCGCTTCGGCCGCGCGCCACAGCGCCCAGAATATCGCCTTTCACGAAGTCGGTCGCCAGGCGATCATGGCCGATCCTCGCTGGCGCGGTGGCGCCTATTATGCAGACGATGATCCGCCAAGCAGCGGCCTCGCCGTCGCCCGAATGGCGGCGCATATCACCTATCTTTCGGAAGCCGGCCTGACCGAGAAATTCGGCCGGCGGCTGCAGGATCGCGATGCCAAGACCTTCGGCTTTGACGCGGATTTTCAGGTCGAGAGCTATCTCCGCCATCAGGGGATCAGTTTCGTCGATCGCTTTGATGCCAACAGCTATCTCTACATCACCCGCGCGATGGACTATTTCGACCTCGCCGAGGCGCATGGCGGCGTGCTCGCCAATGCCTTTGCCGGTTCCAAAACCCGCTTCTGCCTGATCAGCTTCGACACCGACTGGCTCTATCCAACCAGTGAAAGCCGGGCGATCGTCCACGCGCTGAACGCGGCAGGGGCAGAGGTCAGCTTCATGGAATTGTCGAGCCCCTTCGGCCATGACAGCTTCCTGCTGGAAAACCCCGAGATGAACCGGATTGTTGACGGCTTTCTGAAGGCGGGAGAGGGAAAATGACCGAAGGTCCTATTATCCAACTGTCGCTGCGGATTAGTGGACTCGCACAAAGCCACAAAGTCACAAAGAAGAAATCACCTGTTCTTCCCTTCGCGCCTTCGTGTCTTCGTGCGCAAAAACCTTCTGTCTTCCGTTTCATCGAGCGCGCCGCATGACCAAACTCCGCCCCGATCTCCAGATCATCGCCGATAACATCGCGCCCGGAAGCCGGGTGCTCGACATCGGCTGCGGCGACGGCGCGCTGATGGCGGCATTGCGCGATGAAAAAGGCTGCGACGCGCGCGGGCTGGAGATCAATCCGGTCAATGTCGCCAGCGCGGTCGCCAAGGGGCTTTCGGTGGTGCAGGGCGATGCCGATACCGATCTCGCCGCTTATCCCGACGGCAGTTTCGACTATGCGATACTCAGCCAGACGCTGCAGACCACTCACCGACCCGATGTTATGCTCGACCAGCTGCTGCGCATTGGCAAGCAGGCCTTTGTCAGCTTCCCCAATTTCGCCCATTGGCGGGTGCGTGGTTCGCTGATGTTCGGCGGCCGGATGCCGGTGACGCGCCTGATCCCGCAAAGCTGGTATGACACGCCCAATATCCACCATGTCACCATCGACGATTTCCGCGCGCTGGTGCAGGACGGGAAATATACGCAGGAAGGCCAGTGGTTCCTGAGCGGCGACAAGCAGACCGGGCGCGGCCTGGCGAACTTGCTGGCGGAACATGCGGTGTTCTTGTTGCGGGGGTAGCTTTGTCATCCCAGCGAAGGCTGGGATCCAACTCAATGGCAGCGAGGTTCGCGAACCTGGTTTAGGCCCCAGCCTTCGCTGGGGTGACGGCTATATTGATATTGTATAAGTTCCGGTGCATAATCTTTCTCATGATTACGGAAAGTTTTTCCAATGCCCGCAAAAATCTCGGTGCCATCATGGATCGCGTCGTCAACGAAAAAGTGCCGATAAAAATCAAACGCCGGGGAACCGAGGGTGTGATCCTGGTTTCTGAAAGTGAATGGTCTTCGATTGAAGAAACGCTCTATCTTCTCGCTTCACCGGCGAACGCACGGGAACTGATGAACGCAATACGCGGGCTGGATGCTGGTGAAGCCGTTGAACAGGAACTTATAGAACGCGAATAAATAGCTGTACACAGCATCGCCAACTCGTTGGCGAAACACGCAGTATTTAGTTGAGGGGGTGAACATATGGACGATCAAAATGCTATGTTCACAAGCTTCAGCGCAGAGCAACTCGCTCAGGCGTTTCCCATATCGAAACGCACCCAAGCCGAAAAGGTTAGCACTTTGGTGCTGGCTAAGCTTCATGATCGGATTTGGACAGACCGTTTTCAAGTTCAAGTGACCACAGAAAAAATGGTTATTCCCTCAAGGTTATATTTTGAGTCCGGTAAAAAGCTCGGTGATCATGCAAATGTTGAAGAGCTTCTTATGTTTCAATGCTTGGCATCGCGAAGCAATGACGGGTTTCAACGACAAAGAGCTAACCGCGAACTGCTGAAAGACATTCAAACTTGGTCCGCACCATATATAATCGCTCTAATGGGTGAGTATGTCTTTGAGATTCTTGTGGATACAAGCGAGGCAATAACCACCGAAAATATTCAGAAGCTGCTACCGTTCGTGTCAGAAAATCCAAAATATTGGAATTTAACAAAGCAGCGCGTCATGAGTTATTGGAACGTATATTATCGTTGGAAATACACTCGATCTGAATATGTTGGTATCCAAATAATTCAACGAATTGATGACGCTTTAGCTAAGTATCGTAAAAAGCTTAGCGCTCCCCAGCCGCGCTAACTTGATCTCCGAACAGCGCCCTTCCTGTCGACCGTCATCCCAGCGAAGGCTGGGATGCAACCCGATGGCAGCGAAATTCGCGAACTTGATTTAGGCCCCAGCCTTCGCTGGGGTGACGAGTATATTGGCCACCGCCGACAGATTAGTTCAAGACCGCTGCACCTCTTCCAACCCCCAAGCCGCTGCAATCGCCAACCCGCTCATCCCGGCCATTACCGCCAGCACCACTTCCCCGCCAAACCAATTGGCGACCAGACTGAAAACCCCGCCAGCGAGCAACAGCAAGCCGATGATCGTATTCGACAGCGCGGTATAGGCGGCGCGGCTGTCCTTGTCGGCCATGTCGACCAGATGCGTCGACCGGCCGAGGCGTACGCCCTGATAGGCGATCATCAGGCCGAACAATAGGACCGGCAATATATAGCCGCCGCTGAGCGTTCCGGCGAAGGCGCGCCAGCTTGTCGCCGCCAATATGAGCGTGGCGACCATTGCCGAGAAGACCAGCACCTTGCGGCTGGAACGGTCCGACAGGCGGCCCCAGACAAAGCTGCTGCACAGGCTGGCCAGCGCTGAGGCGAGGACCAGAAAGCCGAGCTTGTCATAGCCTTCCCCGGCCTGGCTGCCGACGGCAATCATGAACGGCGGCGCCAACGCGGTGGCGGTCAGCAATCCGCGGGTCAGGATGAAGCGGACGAGTTGCGGATCATCCCGCAAATAGGTGAAATTGTTGAACGCCTCTTTCAGCGCAGTTCTACCGCCTTCTGTCGCACCGGCCTCTTCGTTCAAGGTCGCGAACAGCAGTGCGCTCAATATCCATGCCCCCCCTGCCAGAAACAGGCCGCCAGTCACCAACGTCATGCGGTCGAAGAGATTGGAGGAAAGAGCCAGCGCATAGACAATCACGCTGACCGACGCGATCGATCCCGCCAGTCCGGTCGCGGTGCCGCGCCGGGATTTGTCGATTGTCTTGCCGAGTACGTCTTTGTAGCAGACCGAACAGACACTGCGCGCCAGCGCCAATATCGCCAGCGCGATGACAATCGCCCAGCCCGCGGCGGCACCGGTCATGGTGATCGCGACAAGCCCGATGGCAGCAGCCGCCAGACCTTGCACCAGAGAACCGACTGCCCAGGCCCATTTGCGGCGCTGCAGCCGTCGAAGAAATCCGGCGGTCAAAAGCTGCGGCAGCAAAGCGCCTGCTTCCCTGACCGGCACCAGCAGCCCGATCAGCGCCACCGGCGCGCCCAGCGATGTCATCAGCCAGCTGAGCACCAGCTTCGGGTCGATCAGCCCGTCGGCGCTTTTGGTCAGCGCCAGCGAGCCGACATGTTTGAAGAAATTACCCGGTTCCTGATTGCAGGCGCTTTCCGGAATATCGGCGCATACACGGCCTTCGTCGTCGATGGTGATCGCTTGAAAGGCTTTTTCGGTCGTGGTTCTGCTGGCCATGACCGGGATTTACCGGATTAGCGCTCGCGTGTCGCGCTGAACTTTAGGTCAGGGTTTCGTTCTTCCTGATAGCCGACATCCCAGGCTGATTTGGCCAGAAACACCAGATTGCCATCGCGGTCTTTGGCGAGCGAACTCTGGTTGATATTGGCAAAGGCATCGACGGTCGCCTCGTCGCCGCTGATCCAGCGGGCCGTCTCGAACGGCGCCATTTCCAGATAGGCGTCGACCTTATATTCCGCTTCCAGCCGCGAGACCAACACCTCGAGCTGCAATTGTCCGACCACGCCGATGATCCAGTTTGCACCGATTTCGGGATAGAAGACCTGCACGACGCCTTCTTCCGACAGATCATCCAGCGCCTTGCGCAATTGCTTGGTCTTGGTCGGGTCGCGCAGGATTACCCGGCGCAGGATTTCGGGCGCAAAATTCGGTAGGCCGGTGATCCGCACCTGGTTCTTTTCCGACAAGGTATCGCCGACCCGCAATGTGCCGTGATTCGGAATGCCGATGATATCGCCCGGTTCCGCCGTGTCGGCAATTTCGCGGTCTTGCGCGAAAAACAGGATCGGCGAGTGGATAGCAATCGGTTTGCCCAGGCCCGAGGGGATCAATTTCATGCCGCGCTTGAACTCGCCCGAGCAGAGCCGCATGAAGGCGATCCGGTCGCGGTGTTGCGGGTCCATATTCGCCTGAATCTTGAAAATGAAGCCGGTAACATCGTCGCTCGCCGGATCGATCGGCGCCGGTTCAGCGGGTTGCGGGCGCGGCGAGGGGGCATAGTCGGCAATCGCCTCGATCAGCTCTTCGACGCCAAATTGCTTGAGCGCCGAACCGAAATAGACCGGTGTCAGATCGCCGTTCTGATAAGCTTCGAGATCAAAGCTGCTATAGCCGCCCTGCGCCAGTTCGCCTTCGCTGGTCAGCCGCTCGAGCGCGCCTTCGCTCAGGACTTCGGCCAGTTTCGGATCGTCGAGACCGGTAAATTGCTGGGTCACGCCATCATATTGTTTGCTGCTGCCAGTCGGCTGGTGCAGCTGGTTACGTTGCAGATCATAAACGCCTTCAAACTGCCCGCCCATGCCGGTCGGCCAGCTCATCGGGCAGACGTCCAGCGCCAGCTTGTCGGCGACCTCGTCGAGCAGTTCGAACGGATCGCGGCCTTCGCGGTCGACCTTGTTGATGAAGGTGATGATCGGTACGCTGCGCATCCGGCAGACTTCGAACAGTTTCAGCGTCTGCGCCTCGATGCCGGACGCCGCATCGATCACCATGATCGCGCTGTCGACGGCGGTTAGCGTGCGATAGGTATCTTCGGAAAAATCCTCATGGCCCGGCGTGTCGAGCAGGTTGAAGACGATACCGTTGCGCTCGAAGGTCATGACGCTGGAGGTAACCGAAATCCCGCGCTGCTGCTCGATCTTCATCCAGTCCGACCGCGCCCGCCGGTTGTCGCCCCGCGCCTTGACCTCGCCCGCCAGATGGATAGCGCCGCC
>TARA_R110000824_G_scaffold335251_2_pt1 | contig 23379 bp, 13 predicted proteins | sample TARA_R110000824 | Tara Oceans TARA_R110000824 (sample SAMEA4397747) | marine metagenome | biome: Polar Biome; feature: [MES] marine water layer (ENVO:01000295) within the mesopelagic zone...; material: water (ENVO:00002006), including particulate matter (ENVO:01000060) such...
TGTTTCAATATATTGCAGCTCGTCTTTTGGCTGAGTTCCATAAAAAAGATTTGATTGTAGTGCCCCCCAGCAAAGACTATTATGCTATAAAAGAGCTTGAGAAGGTCGGTGTTGATTTTTCGAAAAAACAAAAGACTGGTAATTTTGTCAACGTTAGCGAGCAGAACTATAGATCAGCTTTTAGTCCCGAATATTCTAATTTTGACTTTGTTCTGTTCGGATATTTTGAGGATTATACATTTTTTCACAAAGAAGTCGATTTAATTAAATCTTGGTTTCCAAAAATTGAGAAAAGAAAAGACAATGAGTTAGTTATACACTTTAGAGCTGGCGATCGCTTGTTTTATAAAAATGAATTTGATTATAAACCAAAAGTTGAAAGCTATATAAATGCAATAGAAAAATTTGACTTTTCTAATTTACATATTGTTACAGATATGATAGAATGGGATCATCTTACAAAGGAAAAATTAGAAAAAATGAAGTTTCATGTTGACGTCTCACCATCTGCGCGCGTACCAGCACAAATGTCGATTGATTATTTTAACTCTTTTGTCGATGGATTAGCAAAGTATGATCCAATTGTAGAAAAAAGAACGATATCTGAAGACTTTAATTTTATAAGAAGTTTTGACAATATCATGTTTCAACACGGAACATTAGGTTGGTGGGCCTCTGTATTGAGTGAGGCTAACAAAGTCGGCGTATATGGCCCTTGGCGCCCATGGAAAGGGGACTCGAATAAAAATTTAAGCAGTATAGGCCTTGAAGGGTGGTTTAAGTGGCGATAACGAAACCGAAAAATATAAAAGAATATTACGCTTATTATTTGACTTTACATCAACATCCGAAATGTAAACTTTTACATTTCCTCGGCCAGTGGCTTACGTTGTTTTTTGTGTTTTTCGCTATAAGCAATAAATTTTGGGTTCTTTTGTTTGTGGCACCTTTTGTGATTTACCCTTTTGCATGGTCCGGACATTATTTCTTTGAAAAAAACACTCCGGCAGCTTTTAACGACCCAATTAAAGCAAAAATTTCAGATTGGCTAATGTTTAAAGACATTTTATTAGGAAGGCTACGTATATGGTAACTCCAAAAACAGCGATTATTAGCGGCGTTACAGGCCAGGACGGCTCTTTTTTATCTGAGCTGCTGCTGGGGAAAAATTATAGAGTAATTGGATTAAAAAGAAGAACTTCAGCAATACGCACTGAACGGATCGACCATCTTTACAAACACAGAAGATTTGAGCTTAAATATTTTGATTTAAATGATACGGCCGCGATCTGGAAGTTAATAAAAGACTATAAACCGGATGAATTTTATAATTTAGCTGCGCAATCACATGTTCGCGTATCTTTTGATCTCCCGGAGAATACAGTTGATGGTATCGCAATGGGCACTTTGAGAATATTAAATGCCATAAAAGAATTATCGCCAGAAACTAGGTTCTATCAAGCCTCTTCTTCTGAGATGTTCGGAGATAACCCTAAATTTCCTTTTAACGAGGACTCAAAATTAATGCCTGCCTCGCCATATGCATGCGCAAAAGTGTTCGCTCATAATTTAGTTCGTAGCTACCGGTCGTCTTACGGCCTCCACGCTTCTGCCGGTATTTTGTTTAATCATGAATCCGAGAGAAGAGGAGAAACTTTTGTAACCAGGAAAATAACATTGGCCGCGGCAAGAATAAAAATGGGATTGCAGGAAAAAGTGCACCTTGGACATATTGACTCTTTAAGAGACTGGGGGTATGCTAAAGATTATGTTAAAGCGATGTGGACGATGCTACAGCAACCCGCCCCAGATGATTATGTTATATCTACCGGTGAGATGTGTTCTGTAAGAGATTTTGCAGATTATGTGTTTAACTACGCCGGCCTAGGCCCATCTGAAGAATATATAGAAATTGATGCAAGATTGTTCAGGCCGCATGAAGTTTCGTTGTTAATCGGAGATGCTTCTAAAGCTAAAAATAAATTAGCTTGGTTCGCGAAAACAGATGTTAAAGGATTGGCTAAAATAATGTATAATAGCGATTACAAGAAGATAAAGGAGGAGATTAATGGCTAGGTGCTTAGTAACGGGCCACAAAGGATATATTGGATCTAAACTTTTTGCTGAGCTGCAAGAACTTGGCCATGACGTGATGGGAATTGATTTAAATGACAATACCTCTAAAGACATTTTGAAGCTGTTGATTGAAGGCCACGATGGTTCTTTTCACCCACATTATTGGAACTTCAAGCCGGAATATGTGTTTCACTTAGCATGTTGGCCTCGGGTTGGCTACAGTATAGAGAACCCAGTGATCACGATGAAAAATAATGTTCTTGCTGGATCCCTTGTTCTTAATTTTGCACGAAAGGTCGGAGCGAAGAGATTTATATATTCTAGTTCTTCTTCTATCGTTGGCAACGGCAAGGGCCCCACAAGCCCTTATGCTTTACAAAAAATGGTTACAGAGGTAGAAAGCAAGCTTTATTCTGAATTGTACGGCCTAGACACTGTTTCCTTGAGATATTTTAATGTTTATTCAGAAGACCAGCCGGCCGACGGACCTTACGCAACTGCTGTTTGCAACTGGATGCAATATATTCGCGACGGAAAAAAGCCATTTATAACTGGCAACGGGGACCAAAGTCGAGACATGCTGCATGTTGACGACGCGGTTTCTGCAAACATTTTCGCGATGAAACACGAAGAGGACTTTAACGGAAAACATTTTGATGTCGGTACAGGCAAGAACATCTCCTTGAACCGAATAAAAGAGGTTGTTGAGATATTGTTTCCAAAAGTAAAATTTGAATACAAAGAAAGTCGTCCAAACGAAGTTTTGAGCACCCGTGCAGCGACACGGCCCCTCGAAGAGCTGGGATGGGAAACGAAGATGTCAATTAAAAATGGAGTTTTTAAGTGCTTTAAAAGACTACAAGATGAAACCAAAAAATAAACTATCTACTTAGGAGAAGATAAAGATGTTAAAATTATCAGATGATGCGTTAGGGGCCATTATGTTGGCTCTTCAAAAATCTTTAATGGAGCAAAGTGACATTGTCCCGGCGCTAAAGGATTTTCAATTCAAAATTAATGAAAAAGAGGAGTTGGTTATCGTGAATCCACCTGTTTTAAAGCTAGCCCAAGAAGCTGACTTCCCGGCCGGCTCCTACGAATAAAAATATGCCAAAATATTCGTATAAATGTTCTTTTTGTGAAAAAGAAGCTGAGTTTTATCATCCTATGGCAGATACAATCTCTAATTGCAGCAATTGTAACTCGCCAGAAACAATGGTTAGGCTACCTTCAAGATTTTCTTTGTTCAAAGATGAAAAACAGAACAAAATAGGAGATTTCGTCCGGACAGCTATAGCGGAAAACCAAGAAGAACTACAACAAGAAAAAGAAAGACTGAGGAACGCAGTTTATGAACCAAATGAATAAATATATTTTGTACGTGTCTGTTGTTTTGAATGGCATACTTCTTATGGCTGTCACTGGGGTTTTGCCATTTTTATTATATTTGAGTATTATAATAAATCTAGTATTAGCTTGGTTTTCTGTAAAATGCATAAAGGACAGTAGTGATGTTGAAGAAGATTTAGACGAGATAATGAATAAAACTGATCTTTTTGTTAATCACCTGGAGGATATATATGAACTAGAGATGTTCTACGGGGACGAGACGTTGATGGCCCTGATAGACCACTCGAAACAACTAGTCAACGAATTTATTGAATTGCAGGTAAAATATTTTGACGTCGACGTCGTGGAAGAACAAGAACAACAAGAAGAACAAGAAGAGCAAGAAGGGCAAGATGGTAGAGAAGACGACGTCGCGCCGGCCTAGGCGCAAAAACAATTACTTTACGAAAGTTCATGAAAATGCAATCATAGAATATGCGTCGACAGACGACCGCGGCATTCGTACAAATTTATATATAACGTATATCGGGCCGGCCTTTGACGAATTAGTGGATAAAATAGTTTATACTTATAAATTTACTAACTTACCAAACATAGATTATCTAAAAGATGATTGCAAAATTTGGTTGATGACAATTTTAGACAAGTATGATCCCAGTAGAAAATCAAAAGCATTTTCTTATTTTAGTGTTATAACTAAAAATTGGTTTATTCACAAAGTTAAACAGAACTCCAAGAGTTTGAAAAGAGATGTTCAATACGAGAATATAACTACACAAGTCGAATCAGAAAAATTATCGACAGAAAACAAATATGAGTCAAGTAGAGAGACATACGAGTTTTGGCAACACTTGTTTAGCGAAATCGACAATTGGGAAAAGCTAAAATTAAAAGAAAATGAAAAGAAAGTTCTAGAAGCAATAAAGATCCTCTTTAACAGCATTGAAGAAATCGAAATTTTCAATAAAAAAGCTATTTACCTATATATGCGAGAGATTACCGGTTTAAATACAAAACAAATTGTTAATAACCTCAACAGAATAAGAAGCAGATATAGGAGCTTTAAGCGCGAATGGGAAAAAGGAAACATATAAATTCGAGCCAGTTTATTGAAGAAGCCATTGATAATGTTCGAACTGATCGTGCCATGGCGTCAACTTTGTTAATTGAGCTGATGAAGATTCTAAAGCAAGATGAAACTAAGCACCAACATTCAGGTCCAGTCGCGTCAAAGTATTTGGAAACTCTTCAAAGATCGAACGAGCAGTTGGTCAAACTAGCTTCTTTGTTGGCAAAGAAAGAAGCGCCTTCTTCTAGTTTGTCGCCTTCAGAAAAATCAGACATATATGATTTAATCAAAGAAGAAAAGGAATGATGAAATGGCCGACAACAGCTGGGATCTATCCGTAAGATACGATATTGGTGAGATCAATAATCTAAATAAACGCTTATTCAGCGCGCGCTATAATCGCGATGAACCGGTTCACACCACACTCAGAAACACATTTCTGCAACGTTACCAATATGATATTATGGACGGTACGGGCCCGTACTTGGCTGTTGTTCTGAAGGTCCTCTCAGGCCCCCAAACAAGAGGCAAAGCAAAAACTGGAGATAACTGGCTCACAACAGGAATCAGCCACATGCACAACACGCCGGCCGAAGAATTTGATGAATTAACAGGAAAATTTGAAAGAGTTAGGGTAATCGCGAGGATCCCTTCTTTCGACGCAGATATAAAGTTTCCCGAAGGCGCCGATGACGATTATCGCATTTCTTGTCATGCCGAGTTTGTAGCGATGTCCAAGGAAAAATCTTTTGAAACGATAAGCCCGGGCGCACTCGTCTACGTAGCCTACGCAAACACACAAAAAACAACGGGCTTTGACGGCCGGCCTTCCGGCAAGATGATTGCCGTACACCAGGCCGGCCGCTTTGCTTATGTGACACCTAAAAAACGCACAGAGAACACTTATAAACCTAAATGTAAAGCATCCGGGAAATTAGCCGGCCCGGGCGGCGGCATGTACGTCGGCGAAACAATATCAAATCCGAATAAGCCATCCGGACCAGGAATTTCTAAAATCAAAGGGAAAATTAAAACAGGATTTTATGGAAACGGAACGGCTCAAACGAAGGCGCATTTCGATGAAGCTTTGTTGAAGGCCCTAGATTCAGTCAAGTATAAAATTCCTGGGCCCGCGCCTGGATCTGACAACGCGTTTGTTTGGATTGGCTCTTTAAAAAACAATGGTTATTTAGATCTTTTGGATAGGCCGATCACCAGCGGCCGTGAGACCATAATATACGCGCCCATGACCTTAGATCTGGATTCTCCGATTGAAATAAAATATTATTTTCATGACGTCGCAGGCTTTGGTCACAGCTGGCTCCAAGGGCCGGCCACTACTGTTGAAGAGGCAAAACAAAATTGGTCTTTTCACGAAAATGATTTTAGACACAAAATCGCACCTGGAATTAAAGATTTAATTCGCCAAGGCCGTAATTTTGTTTTGGTAATTCCAGAAATGGCGCACTCTAGAGGATATGGTACCTCCCCTGTCGACAGCACTCGCGTGGAAGCTTTGTCAACAGGAAAGACGTCAGGTGTAGGAGATAAAGGGGGCTCCACTCTTAGAACCTATTTTAATCCGAACATGAAACCTCAAATTAAAGAGTATTTGCGTTCGTTACCAATTGAAAAGAATCAAAATTTGTTGCACATAACACCATTGTTAGAAAGGCCTTATTGTACTTTTGATGGTTCTTTTTCCGGGGGAAGATTTGATCTATTCCATCAGGAAGTTATAGAAGTGCTGTCTGAACACTTAGGAAAAGTTGATGATAAAGTTGGATTTATATCAATTCTGGCAGATGGAATGGGAGCAACAAGCCTGGCTTCTATAGTTAAAAAGATTCCAAATAGCTCTGTCCACTATGAGGCCGAAAAAGCATTCAAAAATGTTAAAATAGACAGAATTGATTATGTAGTCAGAGGAGACCTAGACACTTCGGCAAATAATTTGTATTTTCCGTCAACACCTTCTTACTCCATTTATTCTGATTATCTTATTGATGAATCATATACTGGCCGGTATTTGGAGTTTAATTATATTGCAGAGGCAACAGACAAGAAAGTAAACGAGTTTTTTAATAAGCTCGGAATCAATACAAAATTTCAGAAAGCGAACAAGGCAAGTCCTTCTCCTGGAAAATTTAAATTTTCTCATTCTGTTGGTGGTAGCGCATCTATTACTATGCACATAAGCCCAAAAGATACTTCAACACAAAAAAATAAAGTTGGTTATGCATTTTCCATGATGAACAGTTCTTTGCCGGGGATGAAAGTTATACCGAAAAAAGCAGAAAAGTCGTCGCAGGTACCTACGTACGACGCTGTACCAGATCACGCCATGGCCATCGCAGCCAGCCCAGCAGCTTCGGATCTTGCAAGATATCAGAAACAAGAGGAAGATTTAAAAGATAGAATAGAACACTTTGAGGAGCTTCTGGGCGAAATGATCCCCGACATGGATGAAGACGAAGACGGCCCTGATTTCGTGTGTTCAGACTCGAAATGGAAAGTTTATTGTTCTTCTGGCGCCCTTGTCGTATCTGAAAAAACTAAGTTCTTTGCAGATTATTTAAATTATTTGGAATACAAAAAAGGTTATATGCAGGTAAAAATGCTCCTGGACATCGAGGGAAAACTACTGCCTATTTCAAACAACAAAGAAGCGCTGCTAGTGGTCCATGAAGAGCTAGACCAGCAACTTGACTTGATCAAGGATCCTTTAACTGCTGGCGACAAAGAAGCGATGGAGACAGCAAAAGAACGATGGAAAAAACTAAAAACTAGCTTTAAAAGAGACAATTTTCAGTCTTCGTTTCTCGGTGGTAACGCCTTTGATGCGGATCCTGGCCAAGGCGCCATAGCTTCTCTGGCTGAGTGGGTGGGCCGCAGAGAAACGCTCCATATATTAACTTCGAAGATAAAAAATGCGATTAAAAGAGCTAAACCAAGAGACAGGAGGCTTCCGGCCGATTGTGCGTCAACCAGTCCAGTTTCTATCGGGACTCTTGTTGCGCCAAAAACTATTCCAACAACAGCGGATACTCCTTCTGTTATAAACTGCAAAGATACAAAAATAGCAGTTCCGAGCAACTACAAGCAGTTAGCAAAATTAATACCTTATTACCCAAAAAAGATAGATTTTTTTCCGGCCGGCCCTGGCGCGAGGACATCTACAAAAAAGACAAATTTAGAGCTAAGCACCCCGGGCTATGAAGCAAAGACGTTTAAATACAAAGCAACAGGAATTGGAGGCGCTACTTTATATCACGAGAGCCCTCCTATCTGGTCTTGCTTGGCAGATAAGATACAAACCGACTGGGAGCTAGCATGCAACGCGTCTGGATACACTCCTTTTAAAATGACGTCTGGTATAAAAGGATCTTTTAAACAGAAGGGCATAACTGCATATAATCACGGCATGTCTCTTCATGCATTCGGATTGGCTTTTGACTTGGACCCTTATATAACCGGGTACAGCGAAGATGGCGAACCATTATATAGTGTGTACACCGGCGCCTGGACCCCGGGGCTTATGGGACAACACGGCGAGGAGTTATACGATTTAGGCGTTATTAAGAGGGCCGACGGCGTGGGTATTATCACGACTTCTTTTTGGGATGATTTCCTAGACAACGCATACGAGGGCACAAATCGTTTAAGATTGGCAGAGAACTGGTCTGGCGCGAATGACGCTTATAAATCTTGGCCGTGGAATAAACCATATCACCAAAAATATGATAAAATAATGACAGCGGCTAAAGGCGCCCCAATCGTTCCTTATGGCGCCAATCCAACTCTTTGGTTGTTACTCTTTTGCGAGAAAACCGGGATGAAATGGGGGAATTCAACATTTTTGAAGAAAAGATATCGCGGAGGAAGTACATGGTCTCTGGAAGAGCAAAACAGAATTGCAGCAATATACGGAATTCCTGATGTAGTTCCTAGAATATATAACGTTTCTTGGGCCGGAACTCGTTTCGACGATCATATGCATTTTCAGTACTATAATAGTGCCCGAAATCCGGGCGGCGTAATTACATGGAAAGAAATGGAAAAAGTACAAAAGAATTTAGGTAAATAATATGGCATATGACATATCAGTAAAAACAACTTCAGTTGTAACATCAAAAGGGAAAAAAACTTATTATAGTTTTGATGTAGTTGACCCGGCAACAGGGCAGATCAAGGACTCTAAGAACACATCTAATCCAAAAAAAGCAAAAGATTTGCTAGCGAAATATAAGAAACAGTATAAAGATTCAACTGTTAACGGTAAAGCTGGCGCCGACCCTTTTGAGGACGGAACGTTTGGAAAACAATCAGATTTTCAGTTTGGAGGATTTCAAGGAGAGGATGATTACCAAAAAATGTCCGGCAATATCACTGAGAAGTCTTTTGCCCCAATTGGTTCCTCCCCCGCCCGCTCCGGAGCGAAGGCCGTCCACTCCGGCAAATCAAATTTAAGCAAAGACAAGCAGTACGTTCATCATTTAAAAAGTACTCGCCTTGTAGAGTGGAGAACAAAAACAGGAACACACTGGCACGACCAAAAAGGCCCTCCCCCTATATCTGGGCTTACGCAAAGACAAAAAGACGACGCGCTTGCAAACGGCGCGCTTCGCTTGCAAGCCCTCGTTCACCGCCCGAAAACCGCGTCAGAAGTTATTGTTGGGCAGGGTGTGGACAACAATGCATTTATAATAATTGGCCACGACCGTGTAGAAAAAGAACATACTGGATACGGCGGCCAGTCTCATACTCAGTGCGACGCGATTGATATTGTTGCCGGCATGGGCGGCCCTCACCCACGAGAAATAGAGTATGAGTCAGACAAGCTTGAAACCCCAAAAATAGATTCCAAGACCGGACTCGAAGTTGTTGCTGACACTCACCCTAGTGTTTACAATGACGCCGCGAGAATTTATATCTCACAAAAGACTAATGTAGATAAAAATTTTGGTATCGGAGCCTGGGCAAAAGGTAAAAAAACACAAGCCGAAATTGACAATCCAGAAAATATAGGCAAATATGGCGCCAAATCAGCGATCGCAATAAAGGCAGATAATATTCGAGTCATCGGCCGAGAAAGCTTGAGGTTGGTAACTGGCACAGATCAAAGAAATTCCCAGGGCGGAGACATATCTGGCAAAAGTGGGATTGAAATAGTTGCAATGAACAATATCGAGACTTTACAACCTATGGTTTTGGGCGATAATTTGCAATTGGCGCTAACTACTATTATAGATAATATAGAAGCTATGGCAAAAATATTCGAAGCTTATACAAAATATCAGATGAAATTTAATGCAGCAATGCAAAAACATACTCACATTACTCCGTTTTTTGCCCTGCCGGCTTTACCATCCCAAGAAGCCATTATATCAGGGATCCAATGTGACATTGAAACATTTTCCAGAACATCGTTGTCAATAGTGAAGCACATAACTAACCTACAAGGTGTAAAACACAATTTCTTAACTGATAGCGGCGACGGCTTTATCAATAGTCGGCTGAACAAGGTGAATTAATGTCTTTAACATTAGATGAAAAGAAAAATAAGTGGGAAGATCTTCGAAAACAATTAGTAGGAGATGGAGGTCTTTACGAAGAAGTATTAGAACAATATAGCAGTTGGCTAAACGATTTTTATAGTTTTTTTGGAATCGATGATTTTGGACAGGCGAAAGTTGATCCACCACCGGATAACCCCACAGCCGAGGAAATGAAGCTGTGGGTCGCGACGAATGATTTAGCTTATAAGCTTAATTTTCTCAAAACAAACGTATTTGAGAAAATTCGCGAATCTATTGACGGAACGTTCTTTGATGATGATTTAAGTCTTGTCGGCACAGGAAGCGATCAGTGGCCGACGGATGAGCAAACAAATCAAGAATCTTTTCACAATAGTGTTTTGGCGCCGCTGGTAGAGAAGCTTATCCAGGATCTCAAAGTTATTCTAGAAAATCCGCTTATAGCCGCACCGCAAGACGATTATTTCGCATTCGGCGCCGCTCCGGATGTAGATGCAGTCATCAAGATCGACATGGCCCTCCACGCCGCCGGCCAATATCTCAGCGAATTTCCAGAATATTCTTTAACTCTGAAAAAAGATATTAAGCCGCTACCAGAAACTTCTGGAAAGGGCCCAACACCTATTTTTAGTGATATTAACTTAGAAAATAGTTTAGATTTGAGCCCCTCTCACACACACTATATTGGTATGTTGCTGGACCCGAAGATGACCAATAGGAGCAAAACCGCGCGCTATTCTAGTCCTTATTTGCCGGTTCGCTATTCCCCGCACGAAGACCCCGACGCGACCACGTGGGACGACGAAAATTATTCTTTAGTTGAGATCTTCGGCGCTAAGTTAAAACAGGTAAAAACAAACAAAAAAGACTCCAGAGGCATAATAGTCCCTCTCGGCCTTGGAATTACAGTAACAGAGATCGTAGAGAGCGAGTCTGGAACTTGGGTCGGTTTTGTTTCTGAAGACGTACCCTCGCTGGCTACCAAATCCAACCAAAGAATACTTTATACTAAAGCAGATTACGTAAGAATAAGAGACTCAGTGATTAGCAGTACACCTGATCCTTATTTGTCAAAAAAAATATCTAATTCCAATATTGCTCGCTCAATACATCGGTGGCCAAAGCGGGGGATTGGAAGCATTCCTGACGTAAAAGGGGCAAAAAAGGTAAATCCTAAAGAAAATCAAAATTGGATTTCACTAAACCCATTTGACGTCAGACTGGAAAGATATGATTTTTCCGAACATAACAAAAAATCATCGAAAAAGGATTTGACATTCAATGCAGAAACAATAGCAAAAAATCCTGCATTACGTTATAGCCACGGAGATTATTACTTCATCCGCGGGGAGATCCCGCGGTCTTCAGAAGAAGACCTTATCCAAAATAGCGAAGTAGATTTAGAAGGAGATGAAAACGCCCTAGAAGCAAAAAAGAAAGAAATCTCCGCTGATACTATAAATGTTTTGAAGCAAGAAGCTTGGAAAAATCTATTAAACTATCTCAACAAGCATCATGATCCCGAAGAAAGTATTCAAGAACAATTACTTGAAAAATATTTCGTCGTAGCATCTGCCAAGGTTAATACAAGTTCTGTTAACCCGAACAATCAAAAAGTTCTTTTTGCCATTAGAGTTAGTTACGTAGACGCGCTGCCAGAAAAGAAAAAGCCGTATCTTAAGGATTTTGGGGAACATGAAAAAGATTTCGCCGCAGGAAACAATTTTGCTGTAACGGTTAGGCTTCGGGAATTCAATTCGATCGTTGCCAATTTAGTAAAGAAATTTGAAAACATAAAAAGCAAAATACAAGGCTCGAACACTAAAGTACAAAATCCGAACAATATGGATTATGATGTTGTCGAACAAATTAAAGTTTTGAAAGATCTTCCTAACATTTTCAATAGGTTTCTTTCACGCCAATCTCTTCCTGCTTCGACAAGCGCCGATTTTTTGACAAGCATGGTGGCGGAAGGAACGGCTACCAAAGATGATCACATAATTGAGATAGGAATAAAGGACAACAATGCTGTTGGCGAGGGCGTCAGGGAGACGATATCATATGTTCTGTTCTCGCCAGATCCCAAAAAATTAAAGAACTTAGGAGATCAAAAAAGTTTTAATTTATTTTATTTTGATCCCTTCTTAACACCTGAAGAAATAACCGAAGATGCGGAAGTGCGACGAAGCGCCATACCACTGCGAACCGGCATTCCTCTTTTTAGAGAAGAGTTCGAAGGTGTCCACGGTAGCCGCGCCCTCCACCTGCTATTTTCTTACAACGGTTTCAAAGCGAAGCTAAGAGAAGAAGACGAAGGCCGCTGGATAGAATTTCTGCAAAATTATTCTGTTCCGCCATTAAAAATATTTCCATCTCTTGACCCAACAAAAATAGAAAAAGGAGAGGGAATTGATTGTGAAGAGATTATACGTCGCTTGAACAACAGTGGCCCCGTCTCTGGCCAAGAAGAACGCCGCCTCCAAGAATTATTGGTAGAAAAAGAATGCATGAAAGCAGAAGGTTACTGGAGCAAGTTTAAAAATGGTACTCCTGCCATGGACCCGTCGTTGTCCAAAGCCTCGTTGCAAGAAGTAGCAGAAAATAATGACACGAACTTTTTAGAAAATGAATATGTAAAGCTGCTTTATACTAAGTTTTTTAATGTTCTCGACCCACAAGCATTAGTTTCTTTGATAATGGCTTGTATTCAGAAAAAACTTGGTATTCCTTTAACTGCCGAAGCGATATGTGAAGCCGCGATCGTTGAGCTTGTTAAAAGCCTGGGGATCGAGCAAGTAGAGCAAATAATCATAGCTAACGCTATGCTTTCTCCAGGATCCGAACTTTCTGTCAACGCGCTAAACGCTCTCGGCGCCGGCCCGGGCGAAGATTCGACGGCAGCAAAACTAGCAGCTGGAGAAATCTTAACCGATGAACACGGCGCACCAATTACGCCAACAGACCTTGACGAAAGTTGGAATAATTCACCAGTAGCTACTGCGCTGGTTGTTGCAGGATCCACAGAAAGCGCGACTGTCATCGAAGCTATCAAGAATTTAGAAAAATCCGGCCATATTGTAGAACTTGTTCCCGGCCGCCGGCCGTCAGGAGAAGGAGAAATATCAGTTCCATATGGCGCCGGCACCGTTGGCAAGTTTATTCCGGGCTATAAAGACAAAGGTGGTCAGCCGTATATAGCGGTATCAGAATTTTACACACAAGGTGAAATAGACGCGGAAATCGAGAGATTGACCGGCCAAGGATATTCTAAATCCGAAGCGGAAGCGGAATTAGTGGCGAATGGCATGCTGGTACCATCTTCTCAACAATATGGGGCAATATTGTCTGGAGAGGTAGTCGCCGGCCCTCTTAAAAATCTTGGGGCATCTTTGGGCGGCGAAACAGGCGCGTCTATTCAAGCGACAACGCAGGACGCGGAAAACTGGTTAGGATATATGAGGGGCGCCCTCAGCCTAGGCGGCTTGTGTGAGTTGATAGTAGGAGAGGTGTTAGAAGGCTTGGAAAACCTGATTAGAGATCCTGGATCCTTTTCGTTTTCAAATTGGGGTTCCAGTTTTCTTGATAGGCTAAAGCGACGATTTTCCCCGCCGTCGCCAACTATGAGGTTTCCGGACTCCCTTATGACAGATAGCCACATGGGCGATTATGGCGAACGAGTTCTAAAGATTCTAATCTCTATGGTCGCCACTATATTAGGCCAAATTGTTGAGCTGCTGATTCGGCAAGCTTTAGAGGCATGTCTTGAAGAAGCTCCCGGCCCGGGCCCAGAACCACCTATTCCGACAACCGGCGCCCCAATCCCGCTACCGGATATCCAAAGAGCAAATTTACCACAAATAGGTGATTTACCCAGAGCTGACGTTGCTTCTTGGATAAAAGACCTTATGGACAACCTCTCAGTTCAGCAACTTTGTGCTTTGCTTAGAGGAGATGCGACAAAACAGACATTATATGATTGTTTAACCCGGACACGCATGAAGTGGCCTTATATTATAATGAGCGGCGTCGACAGCACATCTGACATTGCTACTGCGTTTAAAATGATAGGGGAAACACTTAATTTAGAAATTTGCAGCCTTATTCAGGCAGTTAACCCCGTTGAAGACCTTTGTGACGCCGCTTTCGATTACGACGCTCGTTGCGCTCAACTTAAGATGTCCGGACTAACCGAAGAAGAGTGTCAGAAGCAGATTGACGAAGAGATAAATGACTTAAAAAGCAAAGTTTCGGGCATGGTACCTCTTCTTTTCGATCAAACGAACCCGCTTTCTTCGTTGCCGTCGATATGCGAGATAGAGGGCGCTTTCCAGGTACCAGATGGCATACAAGACACGATGGACCGTGTAACTGATAATATGCTGGATCACGTTAAAGGATCCTTGACACAAGACCTTTCTGCGCTGAAGTTCTTTGCCACACCACCGCGCGCAGTATTAGCTTTGAGTGACAAAGCAGAGTTAGAGAAAGCTCATAATATATTCGCGGATATAAAATTAGATCCTGAGACTCGGCTATGTGTCGTGTCATTGTTGCCCGGCTTGAACACATCCTTGATATCCCGACACCCCGTCGCCCCGGTATACCCGTTAGTATACAACCAGTACCTTCATTTTGGAGGACATTCTACATTTCGTTGGTATAAATACAGCTCCGGCGCCGTTTATCGGATGAATGTGATACATCGGTCTCCGGACCCGTCTGTGATTACAGCAAATCCCTTCAAAAACGATGCCGAGGGTATCCATGGCCACATCGGCGGTGTTGCCCCCAACACCGACCACGTCGCGTACACAGATATGGACCTCCCAGTGGAAGTTGCACAAATTATGACTTCCATGGGCCAACTCGGCGGCCAGTTCGGCGCAAGTTTGGCCGGCACTAAACAATTCCTGAAATCTGAAAAAGTGGAGCCACTGACTGTTATCTCAATGCTTGACGGCAACACCAGCCCGGCATCCACCCGCCATCTTGCTAATCCGATACACAAGGACAAGCCTAGGTTCAAAGAAATTGTTGGCGCCCTGCGCTTGATTTTGAAGGCGAGCGGATTGTCCCACGACGCGCAAACCGGATTTGACGCCGACAGCTCTAGTGACCAAGACATCCTGGCGAGAGTATGGCTTAAACGTGCTGTTCTACTGCCAGCGATAAAAAGCGAAATGGCGAAAATGCCGACGGCTCCCTATATAGGCAAGCTATTGCTTACTCCAGACGACGTTATAAACTTTAATGGCGGCCGAGCCGTCGGCACCATGATGGCGCCCCAAGAATATCGCGCGCAGATGGCCGACGAAGCCGGCCCGATGATGGACAAAGTTATGTCCCAATATTCAGCTAAAAATCCTGAAACAATGAATAAAATTTGGTCTCTGGACACGAAGTTAAGAGATGTCAGAAACGATGCTTTGACATGGTACCCAATGATAAAAATGTTTACTGGTGTCAACATTTTTCATACTGATTGGGGCCCCACCGGCGACCAGGGCAACGGTTTCCACGAGTCCGACGGGAAGTTCTATTCTTCGGTCGACGACGATATGTCGCACGAAAATTACCACGCCTTCCCCGGGAAAGTATTGAAATTACCAGATTATGGGACGGACGGGGGCTATAGCAACGGCGGGCAGTCGTATAACTATGGCACGGACTCCTGGGCCGGCTATGCAAAGAGCAAGCCCATAATAACCAATTATTATGGCGGAGAAGTAGTGGGACAACTGAACAGCTCAACTGTTAGTCGCATGACAGGCAATCAGGTCGGCTGGAAGCCTGGGTTCCTTCATTGGTTAAAATGGCTCGAAAGGTCGCCCGGGCTAGTGAAATTGTTTCGTATTGCTAAAAATCGATATTTAAATGGCGTCGGGCCCGCCTACAACGAGTACACAGACCACGGCGCCCGATGGCGAGCCGCTGCTTATAAAACCTGGGGAAACACCGGATGGGAGGGTCACACGGTCGCTGATGCGTTCATGGAACTGACAGTTGGCGAAGCTTTAGGCTTAACACCAGACCGGATGAAGAAAATCATGCCGAATCTGAATGTTAACATAAAAGGTATTATTTTCGGCGAGAGTTCGAGTCCGAGGGTTGCCACATTCCCGGGCGTCACGGGTCAGGGCATTAACGTGGTGGGTGACGGTCAAGGTACAGTAACCGACCACCCGTATCGCAACGGCACTTATGATCCACAATTGATCGATGGCCTGAAGGGCGCCGCTGCCGGCATGTATCCGCTGTATGCTGTATTCGAGGAAAAATCGTTATCGGGAAAAACTAAAACTTTAGATGATATGGTCGACCACTTTAAAATGGACAAAGACAAGGTCAACCAAAAATTATATGACGCGCTTGGACCCACAGGCGGGTTTGTGCCGTCTATTGCCGGCACTGATGTATCCGGAAGCCTTCAAATGCCCACCAAAAAACAACAAAATCAAGATTTTTATGATATTGATGGCCCGAATTCACGACTTTTCAACCCTAATATACTCTTATACTCTTTTCCGTTTACAGACGTTTTAAACCAAAATGTTGATGGCTCTCCTTCTGACGTCGGCGGCGCCACCCTCGACGGTAAGGCCACGACAACAGCGATACTTGATATGTTTAAACAAGGTTTGTCAGAATTTGGCTTAGAAGAAGCGTCTGAGCTGTTAGCATCCATGGATGGTCTTAATAAAAGTCATAGTCTTTTATACCAAAATGTTCTAATATCCATATCGGACCATGTAACATCACAGTTGGAAGAAGTAAAAGATGTATTAACTATTGCAAAAGGTAAAATAATTAATACTGGCGACGCACCAGTTCCGGCTAACGTTATTAAACATGAAAGCCAAATCTATGAAGAAAAGCTGGTTTTAAAACACAAAAAATCTTTTGATCAAGATATTCTGAATTTATTAAAAAATATTTATGGCGGCGACTTTAATTATCAAAAACTTCGAGAAGTATATCTAGACGATTTTAAGCCGGTTCGCGACGGGATCAGCAATTACACCCATGGAAATCCTGGTGGAATTAATATATTACCAGACCCAGTTTATGTCAATGGTGCAGAAAAAGAGGAAATGGCTTATAAACATACTTTGATGAAAGAGGATGGCCCATATAAGCTAGATGCTCTTAACTTTAAAGCACAAATGTTTGGAGAGCTTCTGGTTCACAAATTTATGGAAGCACATGACAAGTATTATGAACCTCAAGCCACGCCTATCCCAGGGCCGATATCAAAAGAAGATTTTAGAAAAAGGCTAAAATATATTTTGTCAACTTATGGCTATTCAAGCCTACAATACGCGTATTCGAGCCAGATGTTCTCCAAACTAAGGGGCTCCAGGCTACAGAACCGCGGCTTCATGAAAAAATTATGGAACGCTGTTTTAAAAAGTCCTCTTACTAGCAAGGCAGATCCTAGATGTCTAGATGTCTTAAACCAGATGTCACTTATACCAAAAAGCGATATGGACGAAACAGAGACAGATTTCTTTAATTTGAGCGTTATAAAGCCAGAAATTAAGAAAATTTATATGCGTTCCTTATGCGCCGATGTGTATGAAAAGAGAGAAGATACAAAAATGTTCCCGGGCACAGAGCAACTTGGAGCAGCTCAAATATCTCTTTTGGAAGGTATGGTAATACTTCTTATAAAAGTTTATGTTTTAGAGTTGTGCCTGGCGAGTGTAATATCTTGGGATAGTTTTGATTTGGGCGATATTTTACAAGACGAGATTATTACAGAAATAGTTTGCGACAATATGACGAAAGATGAATATGACATTGATTTAATTTCTTATTTTTGCAATGATATTATCAGGAAAAGAGAAAATATAACTGATATAGAAAAATATAAAACGATCACATCACACAGGTCCGCTTTAAAATATATGATAGAGCAGGAATCTAATTTTATTGCTAGTACTGTTAAAAGCATTTTTAAATTTAGCAACCCGCTGACAACGGATCTTTCTTTGGACGTGTTAAAAAATTCAGATTCAGATTTTGAAGCAGAGTTCAACAGACTCAAAATAAACGAGTTCGCCACCTCCAGCGCGTTTTCTTCTTTATACGATGTAACCAAGGAAGACTATGTTATAAGCGCGCAGCTACCTAACAACATTTATACAATGAATTATGGCGACGGACATACACAGGAATTCCTCCCTCACAAGGGCCAAGGATATGAGGTCGCCGATCAGGCCTATGACTCAGATATATTTGGTTATTTTAGCCAGGATTCTCATCAAAACAAAAACCTTTTTCATTCGCTGCCGATGACCCACTTTACTGCAGACGGAGACCTGCTAGCCCAAGAGCTAGAGTATCCTTATCACGATAATTTGCCGGGCCTTGGAGCTTTGTTGGAAGACTCAATATATGAGTCGCACAAAAACGAGACATTGAACGAATTTTTGATAGGCGCCATTGACCCGTATTATCCCATGGGTGGCCCAGACGGACCCGGATCGACCTTCGACGGTTCACCTAGAAAAAAAATGCAACAAAATATCCAATTTATGAAATATACCACCTTGCAGCGAAGTGCACTAGGCGGCGCCGACCCCTGGAGCAAAGAAAATTTTGGAGAAATATTGTTTGGGGGCCCCCTAAACGCAAAATTGGGCAATATAACTATTAACCCATATGTTCGTATCGAAATTGAAACAGACTGCGAACAATATAATTTTAAAAAATATATTCCACCCGCGGGCAACGAGCCTTGCGAAGATCCAGAATTTGTTGGAGAAATTAACGCGTGCAGCGATGTCATACAGTCAGCAATATCTGATTTGCACGCAACGATGAGAGAAGACAACATATTTAATTCTTACATTGACGGATATGTGCCGCTTTCTGTTTGGTCTTACTTTTATAATAATATATTTTTGAAAGTGGTTAATACAACCTTCTACTATGAGGGCACCCTCCCCCCACCAGGCCTGATATTTCCTTTAAAAGAATTATACAATAAATTTGGGTTTAAGCCATTTTTCAAAGAAGTTAATTTTGGCTTAAGATTGAGTTATTCAACTTCATATCCTATTTTTCAAGCGGAAGATTTGAAATTTACAGAATTTATGCAAGCTTCGTTCTATGGTACGGGAACGTCCGGACTCAAGAAAGTAAAGTCTTTATTTGGTCAACGACCACATAGCCTCCCGCCCCACGCCGATGGCCCAAGCGACTTCGCCGATCACGCGATACTTAGAGAGTTACAAATTCCTATTGCAGAAGTCGAGCGTTCAATTATCTGTCACGAAGGCGCCGCAGGCTTTACCATTGATTCTGAACAAAATTTCTTCTCCATGGATGAATTAGGTTACTGGATACCAACTCATCCCGGCACCCCGTTTGACCAGTTTAACCTTCCAGACATTGCAAACCCACACCCGGAAGACTTTTTAACAGACAACGGTCGAGAAGTGTTGAAGTTTTTAACAAAAACACCAGATCAATTTTTCTATAAACATCTTGCTTCCGACCTGCTGACTGACCTGAAAGATACGCCAGAATTTAGACTCATGTTCGATCATTTATTTCCTATGAGAAAGTATATGGCGTTGTCGTTTATGTACGCCGGCGAAGGTTTATCAAAATTCATATCAGACCCCTCAGATATCCTGGACCTCACAAAGGACGGCATCAAGTCTATTTGGGAAAATCTGATCAGTTCGGCCGACTATAAACATATGCCGGCAAAAGTTAGCAGCATGATGGAAGATTACCTTATGCGCAGCCAAGGCGGCACAAGAGGCAAAGAGCCCGACATGACTAAACAAATTTTGGAGATCATATACAAGACTCCACTTTTGATTTTGAAGGGGTTTGTCGAAGTTACAGATCCTGCCGTCATTATCGGAAAAACAATTATTGATGTCGCTATGGCCGTTCAACAGGCCACTATTTCTGCTATGGAGCAAGCGCTGAGAACGGCAAAACAAATTGCAGACGCGGCCCTTACCACAGCGAAAGCTGTATTAGCGCAGATGAAAGTTAAGGCCGGCATTGATTTGGCGCAAGCCAATGTTCTGAAAACGATTTTAAAGACATCGCCTACCGTCCCGAAGGCCCTCGGCGACGCGATTACAATTGGAAACACATCCGGTGATATCGAGACCTGGGTACTTAAGGCGCCTTCTTCAATCGACGCTTATGAGTCAGAAATGACAGACTTAGACAAAACTAGTTGGACCAATTTTAAAGAAAAATTTGATAGTTTAAAATCTTTGAAAGACGAAATTTTTGAGGCGAAGAAAGAGATAAAGGAGCTTGAGGATAAAGTTGAAGACATACAAGGAAAAATAGACGGAACCTTGCAAGAGGCGAAAGACGCCATGAAAGATGTGTTCGGATCCCCTTTCCTGTTGCCCGGTTTATGGTTCTCTATGTTACCGTCGATGACTCCATATATGGGAGGCATAATGCCACCAGGATTTCCTGGAGGCCCGCCGAGCACAGTTCCTGGCATGATTTATATTGCATTACTACTTATAGATGCGATAGAAGAAAAAATGGATGATGATATAAACAAGACGAAAGCAGAGCCAAATTGCGATAGCGAGCTTTAGAGGTAAAGATATGCAAGGCATCGGACCAGAGTTACCGTTGAACAGAGATCACCGGTTCGGAAATTATTCTTTAGTGACTTCGTATAAAGAAGAGGTAAAACAAAATTTTAAAAATCTGTTATTAACCTCCCCAGGAGAACGCATGATGATACCTGATTTTGGCGTTGGACTGCGTAATTTTTTGTTTAATCCCAGGCCCCACGCCACAGCAGAAATCAGGCAGAGAATAACAAGCCAAACATCTAAATACATGCCGTATATACAAATTAACAAAATAATTTTTGATCAAGGTAAGCCGGAGGAGGATTTAACTCAATCGCACATGTTATCTATAATAATAGATTATGAGGTTACAAGTATAAATCTAGAAGCTTCAATTATATTAAACAGTGAGGACATTAACTAGACATGTCTAAAAAAGATAAGAAATTAATTAGATATACGAATAGAGAATTCAGCTCAATAAAACAAGGGTTGATTGATTACGCCAAAAGATACTACCCGGATATATACAAAGATTTCTCTGAGGCTTCGTTTGGGTCGTTGATGCTGGACACAGTTGCTTATGCCGGCGATATATTGTCTTTCTACCTTGATTATCAAGCAAACGAGTCTTTTCTGGACACAGCAGCTGAATATAATAACATCATCCGGCTCGGCGAACAAGTTGGCTACAAAGACCCTTTGAGAGGAAATTCTTTTGGAGTTGTTTCGCTGTATGTCCTCGCACCGGTTACGACAGATGGTTCTTCTCCAGACACGGATTATCTGCCGGTTTTGGCGAAAGGAACTGCGCTTGTTTCTCAAGCCGGCCAGGTTTTTAGTCTGATAGACGATATAGACTTCGCCAATCCAAATAATGAAATTGTTGTTGCCACTGCCGGCCAAACTGATGGAGTGCCCACTTCTTATGCAGTTAAGGCCCTAGGTCGCGTGATCTCCGGAGAAACACAGCAAGACCTGCACAGTGTTGGCGATTTCACAAGATTTTTGACGGTACCGTTATCGGACCCGGATATAACTGAAATTGTGTCCGTCACTGATTCCGAAGGACACGAATATTTTGAAGTTGATTATCTATCACAGGACACTATTTTTAGATCTGTTGTCAACAAAGACCCGTCAACGCGGAAGCACGTTCCAAGTATCGTCGTTACAACCTCGGCCCCCCGTCGCTTTACAACATTTAAAAGAGATGACCAGATATTTATTAAATTTGGATATGGATCTGAAAAATCTCTTAAAACAGACAATACGACCCACCCATCGAACGTTGTTCTTAAGCTGCACGGAAGAGATTACGAAACAGATTTAACACTGGATCCTTCAAAGCTGCTAGAAAATGATAAATTCGGTATCGCGCCGGCTAACACTACATTAAACATTGTTTATAGAACAAATACGAATGATGATGTTAATGTCGCCTCCCGGGCCCTTAACGGAGTCTCGTCTCCTCTGTTTGTTTTTGGCGAAAATGCGACCAATGAAACAAAAATAAGTTTTGTGAGAGGTAGTCTGGAGGTAGTAAACGAAGAGCCGATTACTGGAGACGTTTCGACTCCAACGGCCTCAGAGTTGAAGCAGAGAATTAATGATGTTTTTGCTTCTCAAAACAGAGCGGTAACTGCAGAAGATTACGAGGCTCTAATTTACAGAATGCCATCAAAATTTGGTAGAATAAAAAGATCTAAAATTGTTAGAGATCACGACTCTTTTAAAAAGAACTTAAATCTTTTCTTGCTGTCAGAAGATTCAGATGGTCATTTTGTTGAGAGCAGCCAAGTTTTGAAGAACAACGTTAAAGTTTGGCTGAACCAATACAAAATGATAAACGATACTTTAGATATTTTAGACCCTAGGGTAATAAATATTCGAATTAGTTTTACTGCGGTAATCGATTATTCTCAAGACAAATTTGAGGCGTTGAACACGGCGCTTACAGAAATTGAAGACATGTTCACAGAAAAATTAGATATAGGGCAACCAATATATATAACAAAAATATACGACAAATTAAACAATTTAGAAGAGATCGTTGATGTAACCAATGTTGAAATAACTAATCAATCTGGAGGCAATTACTCTGATAGTACTTTAAACTTGAAACATTATATTTCCGCGGACGGGAGAATCTTATACGCTCCGGAAAATGTTGTTTATGAGCTTAAGTTTCCCGATCTAGACATCAAAGGGACTGTTAAATAATGGCCATCAAGAGGTATACAGCGACAAAAGATAATACAATAACGAACTCTTATAAGAGTGACTTAGCAACACGCGCAACTGGATCAAATATGGGCGCCGCTGATATATTAGAGGTTTTTTCTATATATGGACAACAAACGACGTCATCTGCAGAATTATCTCGTGTTCTGGTCCAATTTCCGATTGATACGATATCGTCAGATCGTTCCGACGGCACTATTCCTGCCTCCGGGAGCGTAAATTTTTATTTGAGGGTGTTTAACGCTCGACATTCTGAACAGTTGCCGAAAGATTTTACATTTAATGTTCTAGCTGTATCTAGCTCTTGGGAAGAGGGCTCTGGATTAGACATGGAAAGTTATACAGATGAGACAACAGATTCTATTGCTGGTTCAAATTGGAAAAATGCTACTAGTACTTCTGCACAAGCCACGTTGGTCGACGCGATTGATGTCGCCGGCGTCGCACAGAATGACCAGTTTACGATGACGGTCCCAACCTCGGCTGGAGGCGATGGCGTCGCTTACAAGTTTTTGTTTGATAGTGGTACCGA
>TARA_R110000824_G_scaffold13280_10_pt1 | contig 23371 bp, 21 predicted proteins | sample TARA_R110000824 | Tara Oceans TARA_R110000824 (sample SAMEA4397747) | marine metagenome | biome: Polar Biome; feature: [MES] marine water layer (ENVO:01000295) within the mesopelagic zone...; material: water (ENVO:00002006), including particulate matter (ENVO:01000060) such...
CGCCTGCCTTTGTCGTCGATGAAGTGGCGGTGCGGCGGAATCTGGCGATTTTGGCTGATATCAAGCAGCGCTCCGGCGCTAAGGTCCTGCTGGCGCTGAAGGCCTTTTCGATGTGGTCATTGGCGCCACTGATCGACGAATATCTTGACGGCTATTGTGCTTCGGGACTGTGGGAGGCGCGGCTTGCGAAGGCGCATTTCCGCGGGCCGATCAGCACTTATTCTCCCGCCTATAAGGCAGACGATCTGGCCGAACTAAGCCAGATTTCGGAACATATTACGTTCAACAATCCGTCGCAAATTGAGCGATGGAAAAGTCATTCTAATCAAGATATTGCACTCGAAAGTTCAGAAATTGGTTTAAGAATAAACCCGGAGATCGCACTGGGTGAAACGGAGAAATATGATCCGAGCCAGCCGCATAGTCGGCTGGGCTTCCCGATCAGCCAGATGGCATCCGAACATTTCCAACATTTGTCCGGTATCCACTTTCATAACTTGTGCGAACAGGGATTTGATGCGCTTCAACGGACGTGGGCGAAGGTGGAACCTATTATCGCGCCGCATTTCGGCACGCTCAAATGGATCAATCTCGGCGGTGGTCACCATATTACCCGCGATGATTATGACCGCGAGGCCTTGGTTGCTTTTCTGACGGGTTTGAAAGCCCGGTCCGGATGTAAGGTCTATCTCGAGCCAGGCGAAGCGGTGGCGCTGGATGCGGGGATATTGGTTGGTGAGATACTGGATGTGTTCGACAATGGCATGCCGGTTGGAATCACCGATATTTCAGCGACCTGCCATATGCCGGACGTTATCGAAGCGCCCTATCGCCCGGCCATGCTGAAAGAACGTAGCGAAGGCAAAGCGATTCGACTCGGTGGCCCCAGTTGCCTCGCCGGGGATATTATCGGCGATTATATCCTGCCCGACGCCCCGCATATCGGCCAGCGGATCGCGTTTCTCGATCAGGCGCATTATTCGATGGTTAAGACCAACACGTTCAACGGCGTTCCGCTGCCGTCGATCTGGCTGTGGAACAGTGAAAATAATGACCTGAAATGTATCAAAAGCTTCGATTGGACGACATTTCAGAACCGTTTGAGCTAAAAATTGACCTGTTGCGACAATTTCTCTAAATGCAGGTCTTTACAGATTAATAAAGCGGCCATATAGCCGCGCTTCGCTGCCCCATGGCCGCTTGCGTATCCGCAAGGCAGCTCAATCGATCTTAGCCGATAGGGGGTCCCTTGAGTTGCATAATTACCATGATGCTGAGGAGCTAACGAGGGCTCTCAGCCCCGATATTCCAGTCTTGCTTAACCGGCCACATGCAGCCCGACGCGCTGCGCGTTATTTCGTCGAGCAATTCCCCGGCAAATCGCTTTACGCTGTCAAAGCGAATCCTTCGCCTGCATTGCTGCAGCTGCTGTGGGAAGAAGGCGTGACCCATTTTGACGTGGCTTCGATCGACGAAGTCCGCATCGTTCGCGCGGCATTGCCGGACGCGACGCTCTGCTACATGAATCCGGTCAAACAGCTGGCATCGGTACGAGAAGCCTATCGTGACCATGGCGTGCGGATTTTCTCGCTCGACAGCCTCGAAGAACTCGAGAAGATCGAACTGGGTACCGAACTAGCCGAAGATCTGACGCTTTGCGTCCGGATTCGGGTTGCTTCGGAATTTGCGGAAATCAGCCTCGCTTCCAAATTCGGTGTCGATGTCGATGAATCGGCTGAATTGCTGCAACGTGCACGGCAACGGGCGGACTGCCTTGGCATCTGCTTCCATGTCGGCAGCCAGGCGATGACGCCGCTTGCCTATGTCCATGCGCTGGAACGCGTTCGTACGGCGATTGTCGGCGCGTCGGTGACCGTTGACATAGTCAATGTCGGCGGCGGATTTCCATCGATCTATCCTGATCTGGAACCGGTTTCGCTCAACCATTATTTCACCGCCATCGACCGCACATTCGAGGATTTGCCGATCAGCTATTCCGCAGAACTGTGGTGCGAGCCGGGCCGCGCCTTGTCGGCTGAATATAGCTCGCTGGTGGTCAAGGTCGAACGCCGGCGTGGCAACGAACTGTTTATCAACGACGGTGCTTATGGCACGTTGTTTGATGCTGCACATATCGGATGGCGCTTTCCGGTTCGCCAGGTTGGTGCGGATGCGGAAAACGGTACAACCACCGGCTTCAGCTTCTATGGCCCGACCTGCGACGACATGGATTTCATGGCCGGTCCCTTTGTCCTGCCCGACAGCATCAAGGCCAATGACTATATCGAGATCGGTATGATCGGTGCTTATGGTTCAGCGATGCGAACAAAATTCAACGGTTATGGCAGCAGCGACGAATATGATGTCACAGACGAGCCGATGGCCAGCCTTTATGTCGGTGACAATCTTGACCGGTCCGATCGCGACAATGTGGTGTCTTTTCCAAGCGCATAGGCCCAAAATAGGTTGCAATTGACAATCGGTTACAGTTGACGCAGTTTCTCCGGAGTTTGGGAGAACGAGAATCATGAATATTGCTATTTTGGCACCCGCTTCGGTGCTGGTCCTCTGGTCGCTGATCATGTTGGCCTGGATGGCGGGCACGAGATTTCCGGCCATGGCAAAATCCGGGGCGGACCTGGCCAAGGCTCCTCCCGGCGGTCGGGGCAGCGATCTGGAAGGCGTGATCCCCGACAAGGTGAACTGGAAATCCCATAATTACACCCATTTAATGGAACAGCCGACGCTGTTTTACGCCACGGTCGTCATTCTCGCGCTCGCCGGTGCCGGTCATGGACTGAACCTTTACCTCGCCTGGGCCTATGCGATCATCCGGATCATTCACAGCATATGGCAAGCGACCGTCAATTTGCTCAATGTCCGTTTTCTGCTGTTCATCGCGTCGACCATCTGCCTGCTGATAATGGCGATCAACGCCCTGTGGGCAACGCTATTCTAGCGACATAAATTACCAAGATAACAACAATATAGGGGGAGAAATACATATGGAAACCAGCCCAATGCTGCAGCCGATGGTTGCGCTCATTTCATGGACCATGCTGATCTGGTTATGGATGTATGTCACACGGATTCCGGCGATGAACAAAGCCAAGATCGACACGGCCAATCTGGTCGGTGGCAAGGGCGGCGATCTGGACGAGCTATTGCCTCCGGAAGTGCAGTGGAAAGCGCATAATTATAACCATTTGCTGACAGAACCGACGCTTTTTTATGCAATTTGTGTCGTTTTGATCCTTGCGGGACAAGATTTTGGACTGAATCTGACCATCTCCTGGGCTTATGTTGGCTTGCGCGTCGTGCACAGCCTGATTCAGGTGACCAGCAACCGCGTGCTTTATCGCTTTTCGGTATTCGCTCTGTCCAGCCTGTGCATCATCGCCTTGACCATTCATGCGGCTATCGCCGTATTCCAATAGTCCGGAACGGGCTAGCGGCTGAAGCTGGATACAATCTCGACATGAGTAGACCATAGAAACTGCCCCACCGGCCAGACTTGGCGGAGCTTGTATCCAGCGTTGCAAAGCTGCTTGGCATCCCGTGCAAAGCTGGCCGGATTGCAGCTGATATAGCAGATCTTTGCGACGTCGGATTGCGCCAGTTGCAAAATCTGTCCACGCGCGCCAGCCCGTGGTGGATCGAGAATGACGGCATCGAAGCGATTGAGTTCTTCGACGCTGAGCGGCCGCCGGAAAAGGTCACGATGCTCACAGAAAATCTGCCGGCTGGAATGATTGGCCGCCAGTTTCAGGGCGCCGATGGCATCGCGTGCACCTTCAGCAGCGTAGACTTTCTGTTGTTCGCCGAGAGCGAGAGTGAACGTTCCCAAGCCGGCAAACAGATCCGCAACAAGCTTTGCATCGCCGACAGCTTCACGCATCGCCGAAATCAATACCTGCTGGCCCTCGCGCGTCGGCTGCAGAAAGCTGCTATGCGGGAAATTAATCGCCGTTCCGTTGAGTGTAACCGTCACTGGCTCCGGTTCCCATTGCGTCTCCGGGCCATAGCCACCATCGACGGACAGGCGCGCCAATCCATTTGTTTTGGCAAAATCTGACAAGGCTTCGCGCTGTTCCAGGCCCTCTGGTTCGTAATTGCTGATCAGCAGATCAATGCCCTGATCCACCAATGTCATTTCGATATTCATGTCATGCTTGCGACGCGACGCGTTTTTGAGAAATGTCCGCAAGGGAGCGAGTAGAGCGAATAGTTCGGGGGCCATGATCTCGCATTGCTTGAGATCAACGATGCGGTGACTGCCAGCGCCGCTGAACCCAAGCTTGAACTGATCGCCGAGCTTGGCCGCGCGCAGACTGGCGCGGATACGGGTTTTCGGTTGGGAAACCTGGGGCGGGTGCAAGGTTTCTGCTGCCAGCCCCTGTCCTTCCAGTGCATAGGCGACGCGCTCGGTAAGGAAACGGGTGTAGCTCTCTGCATCGAGATGTTGCAGGCTACAGCCGCCGCAAGACTGAAAATGCTGGCACGGGGGCTCGACGTGATGCGGCCCCTTGATCAGGCCGCCTTCGTCATTCAACCGGTCCAGCGGTGCGGAAAAGGCGATATGGCGGCCATCGGAGGTCACACCATCACCCTTCGCGGCAACGCGAATGATCAGGTCGGGATCGGGAGTCGCGGTCATAAACATTCCTGCAAGGTGGCGGGGAGTTGGTCGATAAGCATTTCTGGCGTGAAAGCGGGGCCTGCCAATTGTGCCGCCCTGCTGTGCAGCCATTGGCCCTCGCACGCTGCCTTATAACCACTGATGCCCGTTGCCAAGCGACTTGCGATAATCCCGGCCAGCACGTCACCGGTCCCGGCTGTGGACAGCCAGGGACAGGTTTGCGCCGATATGGAGGCTTTGCCATCGGGCTCGACGATGACGCTATCAGAGCCTTTGAGCAAAATATTGCATCCTGCCTGGATGGCGAGTTTACGGCTATCGTCGAGCTTATATCGCAATGCGTCCTTCGTCAGGGAGGCAAATTCTCTGGCATGGGGCGTCGCGATGGTCTCCGCGGAGCGTGCTTCCACAAGATCGGTAAATTGCGTTCCGGCCACGGTGAGCGCATCGGCATCCATCACCAGCGGCGCATCCACCGCTAATGCAGTGGTCAATAAATCTCTCGCCCGCTCATCCCTGCCCAGTCCCGGACCGACTATGATGGCGGAAATCCGATCATCTGCCAGTTTTTGCCGGAGGTTGGCCAAGTCCTGAACGGTTTCAACCACGATACTGGAGTGCGGCGATTCGATGCCGGGGGCTGCAAAGATTTTGACATAGCCAGCGCCCGATTTCTGGGCGGCCATCGCGGTGAGCTGCGCCGCACCAGGCATCGCACCAGCGACCACGGCAACCAGACCGCGGCTATATTTATGATCTTGTGATGTCGGACCGGAAATCCGGGGCTTTGGCAGAATCTGAAGTTCGCTATCCGCTGTAATCCCGATATCAATCCCGACCAGATTGCCCATTTTTGAACGCGCTGGTTCGAGATAATGCGAAGGCTTGAAAGCACCCAGGGCTATGGTCGTGTCAAATCCGGGAATATCGTTGAGCAAAGTGCCATGATCGGATTCGACTCCGCTTGGCAGATCGATCGCTACTCGCCGCTTTGCGCCCGCGAACAGGCGTGAGAAATGGATGAACCAGTCGTCGCCCACCGCGCGGGCCAATCCGGTGCCAAAGAGACAATCGACAAATTGCACTGCAGGCTGTGCATCGGCCAGCGCCAATGTTTTTCCGCGCCACAGAGATTTCGCATGTTGCGCTGCCTCGGTCGTCGGTTCGAGCGGTGCGGCAATGCAGACATCCACACCTTTTTCGAGCAGCCACTGGGCGATGACATAGCCGTCGCCGCCATTATTGCCCGGACCGCACAGCACCAGAGTCGGCATCTCGGATGAAATTCGCCAGATCAGTTGGGCAGCACCCTGCCCGGCCTGACGCATGAGTTCCTGAACCGAAACGCCGGAGTCGATCAGCCTTTGCTCCGCCAGCTTCATTTCAGCGGCGGTCAATATATTCCCGTGGTTGATCAAGCGCGCCTCTAGTTTCCGGCTTGTGCCGGATCTTTTTGGGCAGCGGGAGTTACACGTGCACTGGCACTGGGTTTGATCTGCGCCGGCAGCATATATTTGTCCGGTCCCACGCTGACCAATATCTTGCCATTCTCGGCGATCGATATCTGTGCTTTGTCAAAACCATCTGCGGCTTCCAGTCCGTGGCCATCAGTCAATATATTGAACCGACGGAATCCGCCATCGGGATGACGGATGATCATCGTCACACCGCCCTCGCCGCTCAACCGTTCGGTGAAACAATCTCTGGCAAAGTTGGTTGCTCCATTGATCGCGCATTCGATTGTTCCATCGTCACCGGCTTGCGCCGCTGCCCGCTGTTCCGCTTCCGCAAGCACGGCATTATCGGGCCTGTTCTCGCAGGCGGTCAGCAACAAGGTAAAGGCGACAACTCTAGATATCCGCATAGACATGTTTTTCTGCCTTGGCTCCAGGATGGGTCACCGCCCCCTGATAGGCCGGCCCCACATTTTGCGCATAGCGCCATAAAGCCCCTGAACCATAATCGGTTTCGCGTCGTGTAAATTTTTTCCGGCGCTCTGCCAATATGCTCTCGTCAACCTCGAGATCGATGACGCCTTTCTCGGCATCGATATTGATCATGTCGCCTTCTTCGATCAGGCCGATAGGACCGCCATCCGCGGCTTCCGGACCAACATGGCCGATGCAGAATCCCCGGGTCGCGCCGGAGAAACGGCCGTCGGTGATAAGCGCGACTTTCTCGCCCATGCCCTGACCATAAAGCGCAGCGGTGGTTGCCAGCATCTCGCGCATGCCGGGGCCGCCTTTTGGTCCTTCGTTGCGGATGACGACGACGGCGCCTTCCTTGATTTCGCGTTTTTCGACGGCTTCAAAGGCATCTTCCTCGCATTCGAAGACCTGAGCCGGACCGCGGAATTGCAGGCGGGCCATGCCGGCGACCTTGACGATCGCACCCTCTGGCGCCAGCGAACCGCGCAGGCCGACAACGCCGCCGGTTGCGGTGATGGCGTGCTGGACGTCGTAGATGACCTTCTGGTCGGGGTTCCAGACGATTTCCTCGATATTCTCGCCGAGCGTCTTGCCGGTTACGGTGATGCAGTCACCGTTGATCAGGCCGTTGTCCATCATCGTCTTCATCAGCATGTAGACACCGCCGGCATCATGCATGTCCTTGGCGACATATTTGCCGCCCGGTTTCAGATCGGCGAGATAGGGCGTGGTCTTGAAGATTTCGGCGACGTCGAACAGGTCGAACTCGATACCGGCTTCGCTGGCCATCGCTGGCAGGTGCAAGGCGGCGTTGGTCGAACCACCGGTGGCGGCAACCACGCGGGCCGCGTTGATGAAGGCGTCCCGCGTGCAGATGTCTCGCGGCCGCAGATTGAGTTCGATCAGGTTCATGATCTGACGACCGGCGGCTCTGGCCATATCGTCGCGGGTTTCATAGGGCGCTGGCGCCATATTGCTGTTCGGCAGCGACAGGCCAATGGCTTCGGCGACACAGGCCATTGTGTTGGCGGTAAACTGGCCGCCGCAGGCGCCGTGGCCCGGGCATGCGACTTTTTCCAGTTCGATAAGCTCCTGGAGCGGGCAATTGCCGGCGCTATGCTGGCCGACGGCCTCGAACACGTCGACGACGGTGACATCATGACCGTGGAACCGCCCGGGAAGGATCGAACCGCCATAGACAAATATCGACGGGACGTTGAGCCGCAGCATTGCCATCATCATGCCGGGCAGGCTCTTGTCACAGCCGGCATAGCCGATGACCGCGTCATAGCAGTGACCACGGACGCTCAGTTCGACGCTGTCGGCGATGACTTCGCGGGACACCAGCGAGGCTTTCATGCCCTGATGGCCCATGGCAATGCCGTCTGTGACGGTGATGGTGTTGAACCGGCGCGGGGTTCCGCCAGCTTCGATCACGCCTTCACGCGCGATATCGGCCTGGCCATCGAGCAAGGTGTTGCACGGAGCGCTGTCATTGCCCGCCGAGGCGATACCGACGAAGGGTTTGGCAATATCCTCTTCGGTCATGCCCATCGCATAATAATAGCTGCGCTGGGGTGCGCGCTCTGGTCCGACGCTGACGTGACGGCTTGGCAAACGGGACTTATCGAATCTCTGGGTCATTCTGGCTTCCAATATGGCAATTTCCGGATCGTCCTTCCAAAACTCCGCTGGTTAAGCAAGAGCCGTTCTTATTTTATCGCAACTACGCAATAAAATATCAGCGAAACGGCGTTGCCCTGCTTCTTCTCGGATCAGATCCTGACGAACCTCGACGCCGATATAGGGCTGGCCAATGGCTTCGCACTGGCGGTTCATCGTCGCGTTGAGGTCTTTACCCGAATAAGGCAGCTGATCACCGATGACCAACCCTTCCTCTTCGCCGAGAAACTGAAGCGCCAAGCGCGGTCCCGTATGATATTCATTATACATGATTCCCATGTCCCACGGGCGTTTCAGCTGCGGGTTGGACCGGAGCGTCGGCGAAAAGCTGTGCAGCGAAGCGACAAGGGCTGGCTTCAAGTCCGTGATCAGCGACGCGACGCGTTCGTGATAGGGGGTGAAAAAGCGATCCAGCCTGGCTTGCCGATCCTCGGCAGACAGATGATTGCCCGGAATTTCGACGCCGTCGCTTCTTTCCACTATAACCGCTGCTTCATCGGGATAGCGGTTGAGATCGACAATCAGCCGGGACGCCGTGCTGAGTATGGCAAGATATCCGCTATGCTCGGTCATCAGCCGGGCAATCGGCGCGATGCCTGGATCATAAGCGATATGGTCTTTTGTATATTGCTGCGAAATACCCAGATCGATATCATCGGGTATATGGCTGGAGGCGTGATCGACAACGATCAGCACGCCCCCTTCCGAGGGAACACCGGATATTTCAAAAGCCTCTTTCATCGAACACTCCCAATCATCGTCCATATCCTGTCCATCGCCTGCTGACAGTGACGCTCAGCCCTTGCAGCCTCCGCCAATGTATCAAACAAGGCAAAACATGTCGCGCCGGATCCGGACATCCGGGCCATGACGGGCTGACTCTCCTCCAGCACTTGCAGCACTTCGGTCAATATCGGCACTAGGGCGACGGCCGGTTTTTGCAGATCATTTCTGCCATTCTTGGCAAGCGGGATGGCTTGCCCGCTTTCAAGAGCGCCGCGATCGACACCATCCCAGGCAGCAAATATGTCCGCTGTTGACACCGGAACCAGCGGATTGAGCAGCAATGCGGCACAGCCCCGCAGGTCATCATCGGACATGACTTCGAGATCTTGACCGATACCCGTGCCGCGACAGGTCTGGCTGACGACACAGGCCGGGACATCGGCGCCGAGCGGCTTTGCGATCTCCGCCAGATCGGCCGCCGAAAGATCAAGCCCCCAGAAGCGGTTGAGCAAACGCAATGTCGCCGCAGCATCGGCCGAGCCTCCGCCGATGCCCGATGCGACCGGCAGGCGTTTGTCCAAATGAAGACGGGCCCCTTGCTTCACATTCGATATTTCGGCTAGCCGCTGGGCCGCCTGCACTACCAGATTGTCGCTTGTGCTCAGCCCTAACGCAAAAGGCCCGCCTATCTCCAGAGTCACGTCCTCGCCTGGCTGCACCGAAACCAGATCGCCGCAATCGAGAAAGGCGAATATCGTTTCTATCTCATGATAGCCATCGGGCAGCCGTTTGCGGACATGGAGCGCCAGATTGATTTTTGCATAGGCCGGCTCACTGTCCGTCACGCCCAAAACTGAATCGGGCATCAGGGTGATATAAGGTCGGGGCGAAGTCCAAAGTCTATTTTGCTGGCAAGACGTTGCTCATCGTCTCCATCGGTAAATAATTGTGCCGATTTCCAGGCGTAACGGGCTTCGTAAAGACGACCGACAGTCCAATAGGCGTCGCCGAGATGTTCATTGATCGTGGGATCCTGTGGCTGGCCTTCGAGAGCAGTTTCCAGATAGGTGATGGCACGATCATGCTCGCCAGTGATGAAATAGGCCCAGCCAAGGGAATCTGTAATGGCCGGAGACGTCGATCGCAGTTCGTGCGCCTGTTTGATCGCGGCGACGGCTTCAAGCTGATTTTCGCGGCGTTCAAGCTGTGCGTAGCCGAGATAATTGAGAATTGCTGGTGAGTTGGGTAGCAATGCATTGGCTTTTTGCAATGACTGCAATCCTGCCGGCCAAATCCCGGCCCGTTCCTGGGCACCGCCCAAGGCAAGCCAATAATTGGCCATAAGTGCATCCGGGCGACCGAGCTTTTCGGCCAGCGCAATCGCGGTTTCAAATGAACCGGCAGCCGCTTTATTGTCGCCTTGTACCTGCAGCGTCTGGCCCTTCAATATGTGCAATTCGGGCGCATCGGGATTATATTCCAGCGCGGTATCGAGGCGCGCAATGGCCTGATCATAATCTGCAGTAAGAACCAGGCTGGATATCTCAGAACTTAGCGCGACCAGAAAATAGGGGCTTCCAGCCGGGATCCGCGCATATTCAGCCACCGCCAGATCGTGGCTTTCCGAAGCGGCATAGGCACGGCCAAGCGTCAAATGGGCATAGTCGGAGTCGCTGGCAACCCGGATACTGGCCTGTGCCATTACCTTCGCAAGAAACTCGGCCCGTTGCACCGCCAGATCGTTCGAAATCCGCTGAAACAGAAATCCGAGACCGATGGCCGGAGTGAGCTTTTGCGCGACACCCTTTTTCTCACCCGCCTCAATCTGCTGCAGCAATCTCTGTTCCGGTCCGGTAGACCGCGCTTTCAAGATATTCATTGCCGTAACGGGATCATTTTTCGCCCAGAAATGCTGAGCGGCGATTATTCGCAAAGGAGCCATTCGGGGTTCGTTGCGGTCCACCGGACCGGCGAGCAAGGCGACAGCCTGGCTTTCCTGGCGGCTGGCCAGCTTGTTCAATATAAGCTGTTCTTCGAGATAATATTTGGCGCTCTCGTCGGTTATTACCCGTGATAGCGTCGCGGTGGCATTGGCCCCTCTTGCGGTTTCCAACCAAGCTTCCAGAATCGGCCCCAGAAAGGCAAAATTCTTGGCCGCTTCCAGTTCGACAATCGCCAGTTCCGCACCATTCCAGTCACGCCGCGCAAAAGCATCGGCATATAGCAAGAGCGGCATTTCCGGGTTCGCTCTGCCGCGCAACTGCATCGTGCAAGCGGCTTTTACCGCCAGATCGAAATCACCAACTTCAATGGCACTGACATAGGCTTTCCCTGCCAGTAGCTCATTTTCCGGTTGCTCCTTCAGCCCTTCGGCATAGATCGCGGCAGCCGCTTGCAATTCATTGGATGATTCAGCGAGGCGCGCCGCGACAAAGCGGTTCAGGGCCGACGCACTGTCGCCGCGATTGGCCAGAGCCGGTGAAACGGCCAGCCCAGCGACAACCACCGCACTGAGGCCGAGACTACATATTCGGATAATTAGGACCTCCGCCACCTTCCGGCACGACCCAATTGATATTCTGGGACGGGTCCTTGATATCGCAGGTTTTACAGTGGACGCAATTTTGTGCGTTGATCTGGAATTTCGGTTTGCCAGCCTCGTCTTCGATAAATTCGTAAACACCCGCCGGACAATAGCGCGCGGATGGTCCGGCAAAGACCGGCAGATTGACGTCGACCGGAATATTCGGATCTTTCAGCTGCAAATGCACCGGCTGGTCTTCTTCGTGATTGGTATTGGAAAGGAATACCGAAGACAGGCGATCAAAGCTGATCACACCATCGGGCTTGGGATATTCGATTTTCACACAATGTTCGGCCCGTTTCAGCCGCGACCAGTCGGGATGCAGTTTCATCGTGAACGGCATTTTGATTTTGAGATGCTCCGCCCACATGTTCATTCCGGACAAAATCGTGCCCAGGAAGTCGCCATATTTCTCGACCGCTGGCAGGACATTGCGGACAACGCGCAATTCTTCGCGGACCCAGCTATTCTCATAGGCGGTTCCGTAAGCGCTGAGCTCATCGCTTGTTCGTTCAGCCACAATCGCTTCAAACGCAGCTTCTGCGGCCATCATACCCGTCTTCATTGCCGTATGCGTACCCTTGATGCGAGGCACATTCACGAAACCGGCAGAACAGCCGATCAGCGCACCGCCAGGGAAATATAATTTGGGAACGGCCTGGAAACCGCCGTCGTTGATCGCCCGCGCACCATAGGAAACACGTTTGCCGCCTTCCAATATTTTGCGAATTTCGGGATGCTGCTTCCAACGCTGCATTTCTTCAAATGGCGAGAGATAGGGATTTTCGTAATTCAGCCAGGTGACAAAGCCAAGCGCGACCTGATTATCTGCCTGATGATAGAGGAAACCACCTCCATTAGCTCCGTCGCTCAATGGCCAGCCTTGCGAGTGAATGACCCGGCCCGGCTTGTGTTTGGCAGGATCGATATCCCACAATTCCTTGACCCCAAGGCCATAGATCTGGGGCTGGCTCTCCGCATCAAGCGCGAACTGGTTTTTGAGGATCTTGGTCAGATGGCCTCGCGCGCCTTCGGCGAAGAAAGTATATTTGGCGTGCAGTTCGAGACCGGGTTCATAATCCGGCTTGTGGCTGCCATCGCGGGCAACGCCCATATCGCCAGTGGCAACGCCCTTTACCGAGCCATCTTCATTGTACAATATTTCCGCAGCGGCAAATCCGGGGAATATCTCGATGCCCATATTCTCGGCCCGCTCGCCAAGCCACCGGCACAGGTTGCCAAGCGAACCGGTGTAGGTTCCCTTGTTGTGCATGAACGACGGTGTGAACAAATGCGGTATCGGAATTTTCTTTTTCTTCGTCAGAATCCAGTGGTGATTCTCGGTCACGGGTGTTTTTGCCAGCGGACAATCATCGTCCCGCCATGACGGAATCAATTCATCAAGAGCTTTTGGATCGATAACCGCACCGGACAGAATATGCGCTCCGATTTCGGAGCCTTTTTCCAAGATGCATACCGAGAGGTCCTTGCCTGCCTCATCAGCCAGTTGCTTGAATCTTATAGCTGCGCTGAGACCTGCGGGACCACCCCCGACTATCACCAGGTCATAAGGCATTGACTCTCGTTCACTCATGTCGCTTTTCCTACAGTTCGTACTTTTATTTTCTTCTACATTCGGTCTGTCGTAAACCGCAACCCGCTGGGCAGGAACCTGCTTTCCCGCCAATTGACCTATTCGTCAACTCATGACTCTATGCATGAATGAATTTAATTCCCTCACAAACCGAAAATATATCCACTGAGTCGATGATCCATAGCCTCCAGAACTGGTGGTCGCTCGCTGGTGTGGAACTGGATTATAGAGACCATCCCACGGCGCTTCTAGCCTTTGAAACTGTGACGCCGGCGAAAGATGTGCCACCGACGGTAGCCCTTACGGAACCTGTACGGGAGGAGAGAAAAGCTCCGGTGCCGGACGCACCGATGCCAACTGTTTATGAGGATTTTGTTGCTTGGCTGGCAAATGACAATAACTTGATCGAAGCAAGTTGGTCGAAACATAGAGCATCGCCACAGGGTGCTTTGGAACCGGAAGTCATGGTCATTTCCGCGCTCCCGGAAAAAAATCGCAATGGTGATGTCCGATTGTTCAATCCGGACAATCAAAAGCTGCTTGAAAAGATGCTGATCGCGATCGGATGTGATTCGCAAAACACCTATCTGGCGAATATTGCCGTGTCTGTACCCTTTGATGGCAGAATTGATGAGCGACATTGGCCAGCCCTTAAAACGCGGTTGTTGCATCATATCGGGCTGGTCCGTCCAAAGCGCGTAATCTGCTTCGGTGACATGGCTGCAAAGATCCTATTCGGGCAAGACCTGCTGACTGCGCGCAAAAATAAGCAATTTATTAACCATAGTTCTTCAAAAACAGAGGCGATCGTGACATTTCACCCGCGGATCCTGATCGAGCGGCCCTTGTTCAAGGCCGAAGCGTGGAAGGATTTGCAAATGCTGACAAGGATTTCCGCCTCGTGAAACTGAAATTTGCACTCATGGCTTCTCTCCTCTCTCTTACAGCAACGCCTGCGCTAGCTGATGATGGAGCGGTTCTGTACAATAGCGCGTCGATTGCGAAATATGTTCCGTCTCAACTGAAGCGGCAGCAATCCGATCATTATCGCGCATTATTCTCGGCGATGAGCACCAATCACTGGGACACCGCGAAAAACCTGATGGACACAGCCCCGACCGGTCCGCTCAAATCAATCGCGCAAGCAGAATATTTTCTGGCGGCCAACAGCCCTCGCGCCGAACTCGGGCCGTTGCTGACATTGGTCAATGAAGCGCCGCAAATACCGCAAGCCGCCCAATTGGGTCGCCTGGCACAGAAACGTGGCGCCCAATTGCTACCCAACCTGCCGCAGCGACGCAACTTGTCATGGATTCCCGGCTCTCCCATTCGGTCAAAACCGAAAGATGTCGATTCAGACAGCGCGGCGAATAATGTCCGCGGCCAGATCATTGATTTTATCAAGAATGACAATCCGCAGGGCGCCGAGGAGTTGCTGAGCGCAAGCGCGATGCAAATGTCATCCGAAGGCCGCACCGAACTGGAGCAGCGAATTGCCTGGTCTTACTATATCGAAAATGATGATTCGTCAGCCTTGCGCCTGGCCCGGGTAGCGCAAAATGGTTCTGGCGAATGGGTCGGTCATGCCAATTGGGTTGCTGGACTATCGGCTTGGCGGCTGAACGATTGCCGCTCAGCGAGCACCGCTTTCGAGAAAGTTGGCCGGTCGGCCGCTAACGTCGATCTGCAAGCCGCTGGCCTGTACTGGAGCGCTCGTTCCGATCTGAAATGTGGCCAGCCAGAAAAAGTCCAAGGCAAATTACAAGCTGCGGCGCGGTTCGATGACAGCTTTTACGGCATACTTGCTGCGCAAACGCTGGGCATGGAAGCCAATAAATCGGAACAGACCGAATCCTTCGAGAAATCGGACTGGCGAGCGCTCGAGCGACATGAAAATGTCCGGGCTGCCATCGCACTGGTAGAAATTGGCGAAGAGCGATTGGCAGATGAAGTGCTTCGGCATCAGGCCACAATCGGAGAAGGCAGCGACCATCCGGCCCTGATCAAACTGGCGCGCGAACTGGATCTGCCCCGGACCCAGCTGTGGCTTGCCCATAATGCGCCGCGCGGAATGAAGCCCGATATCCAGGCACGTTTCCCGGCACCAAAATGGAAACCCGACGGTGGCTGGCGAGTCGATCCGGCGCTTATCTATGCGCATACTTTGCAGGAATCCGCTTTCCGCAGCCAGGTCGTCAGCCCGGCCAATGCGATCGGATTGATGCAGGTACGCCCCGGAACGGCGGGCGATATCGCCAGAGCGAACGGTATGAATTTCACCGAATCCGATCTCTACCGGCCATCGACCAATCTTGAATATGGCCAGTCCTATCTCGAATATCTCGGCAAATCATCAATCACCGGCGGCAAGCTGCCAAAGATTGCTGCAGCCTATAATGCAGGCCCCGGCGCGGTGCAGCGCTGGAACACAGAAATAAAGGATCATGACGACCCGCTGCTGTTCATGGAGAGCATCCCCTATGTCGAAACCCGCGGCTATGTCTCGATCATATTGCGCAACTACTGGATGTACGAGAAGCAAGCGGGCATCCAGTCGGTCAGCGCTCTGGCGCTGTCGCAAAATCACTGGCCGCAATTTCCGGGCAATCCGGATGGCCGCAAGACCCAGTTCACTTCCCGCTGACAACAGCGCCGAACATTAAAAAGCCGGGCAATGCTTTGCGCACTGCCCGGCATTCATTCTCAGAATATTTGTTCGCTTAGTAGCGGTAATGGTCCGGTTTGAACGGGCCTTCAGTGGGCACGCCGATATAATCAGCCTGTTCCTGGCTAAGCTTGTCCAATTTCACGCCGAGTTTTGCCAGATGCAGTTCGGCAACCTTCTCGTCGAGATGTTTCGGCAGAACATAGACATCATTCTCATATTGCTCGGGACGCACCCACAATTCGATTTGCGCCAGCACCTGATTGGTAAAGCTTGCTGACATAACAAAGCTCGGGTGACCGGTTGCACAGCCCAGGTTCACCAGACGGCCTTGCGCCAGAATGATGAGTTTCTTGCCATCCGGGAATTTCACTTCATCAACCTGAGGCTTGATTTCAGTCCATTGCATGTTCTTCAGGCCGCTGATCTGGATCTCGCTGTCAAAGTGACCGATGTTACAAACGATCGCGCGATCCTTCATCGCCCGCATGTGATCAACGGTGATAACGTCTTTGTTGCCGGTTGTGGTGACGAAGATATCAGCCCGTTTCGTGGCTTCGTTCATCGTCACGACTTCAAAGCCTTCCATCGCTGCCTGCAACGCGCAAATCGGATCGATTTCGGTTACCAGCACGCGCGCGCCGCCGTTGCGGAGCGATTGTGCCGAGCCTTTGCCGACATCGCCAAAGCCTGCGACCGCTGCGACCTTGCCGGCCAGCATGACGTCGGTTGCGCGACGGATGGCGTCGACAAGTGACTCTTTGCAGCCATAGAGATTGTCAAATTTGGACTTGGTCACGCTGTCGTTGACGTTGATCGCAGGGAAAGGAAGCTTGCCGATTTTGGCCAGTTCATAAAGACGGTGAACACCAGTGGTGGTTTCTTCCGAAACGCCCTTGATCGCTGCAACCGTCTTGGTCAGATAACCAGGACGTTCCGCCAAGAAGCGGGTCAGGGTCGCTACGAAGACTTCTTCTTCTTCGTTATCCGGCTTGAACAATTCTTCCCCGGCTTCAACACGGGCTCCCCAGAGGGCGAACATGGTGGCATCGCCGCCATCATCGAGGATCAGGTTGCAGGTTTCATCCGTGCCCCAGTCGAAGATGCGCTCAACATAGGACCAATATTCTTCCAAAGTTTCGCCCTTGATCGCGAACACCGGGGTTCCGCCAGCGGCGATGGCGGCTGCGGCATGGTCCTGGGTCGAGAAAATATTGCAGGATGCCCAGCGGACTTCTGCGCCAAGATCAAGCAAGGTTTCGATCAGCACCGCGGTCTGGATGGTCATGTGCAGCGAACCGGTGATCCGGGCGCCTTTCAGAGGCTTGTCTGCGCCAAATTCTTCACGCAGAGCCATCAGGCCCGGCATTTCGGTTTCGGCGATTTCAATCTCTTTCCGGCCGAAATCGGCGAGGGAAATGTCCTTGATGATATAATCCTGGGTTGCGGTGGCCACGTCTGATCTCCTTGAAAAACGAAATGCCGCACGGGCAACCCGGTGCGACAACATGGCTTTTCAATAGAGGCTTGTGGCCTTGGAAGCAAATATAAAGATGTCTTTATATTTGATATTTTGTGAGGCTGGTGCGCCGCAGGCCGTAACAATCAGAAGGTCAGGCGCTGCCAAATCCGCTCGACAGCTTGGTCGGATCAATGCCCAGTGCTTCCCAGGCCATCAGCCATTTGTCGCCGGCCCCGGATTCGTATAGCCAGTCCGGAGACCCTTCAGCGATCGTCCAGCCATTCTGGGTCAATTCGCTTTCCAGCTGTCCTTCACCCCAGCCGGAATAGCCAAGCGCAATGACCCATTTTTCCGGGCCTCGACCCTGGGCAATTGCATTCAGCATATCGATCGAGCTGCTGAGTCCCCAGCATTTCCCGACCTGGAGCGTATCCGACATATTGATATCAAGACTGTGGAGGATGAAGCCGCGCTGCGTTTCCATCGGGCCGCCAAGAAAAACATCACAGTCCGGCGCTTCGGCGGTGTCGATATCGAATTGCTTGAGAATATCGTGAAAGCTGATGCCTTCGACCGTTTCGCCAATGTTGATGCCCAGAGCCCCGTTTTCATCGTGCGAGCAGATTGCTACCACTGATCGCGAAAAGCGGGGGTCGGCCATTCCTGGTGTGGCGAGGAGAAATTGTCCGGAGAAAAAGACGGGATCATGCATGGTCGCTAGCATAGCGACGCAAATATCAACTGCCCATGACAAATTTCACAAGTCTCATGCTTGGCTGTTTTGCCAGCTTGCAATTTCATCCACCTGTCACCACTATCAACTACAGAGGCAAGCGTTCTCAGCCCAATCAGAAACAGGAGCAAGATATGATTAACAAAGGCGACAAGATTCCAGAAGTGAAACTGGTCAAAGCGACCGCAGACGGCCCACAGCAAATCAGCTCCAGCGAATATTTCGCCGGCAAGAAAGTGGCGCTATTTTCCGTACCCGGCGCATTCACGCCGACCTGCTCCGCCAAGCATCTCCCCGGCTATGTCGAGAAAGCGGCTGATCTCAAAGCCAAAGGCGTTGACGAAATTGCCTGCACCGCAGTCAATGACGCCTTCGTTATGGGCGCATGGAATGATGCAGCCGGTTCGGAAGATGTCACGATGCTGGCTGACGGCAATGGCGAATTTGCCCAGGCGGTTGGCCTGACCATGGACGGTTCCGGCTTTGGCCTGGGCCAGCGCGGCCAGCGTTTCTCGATGATCGTCAACGACGGCGTTGTCGAAGAACTGAACGTCGAAGCACCGGGCGATTTCAAAGTCAGCGCTGCGGAATATATGCTTGATCAGCTTTGATCTTCAGGTAAAAAATTACCTTCATTTGTAATATCTTTGGGCGGAGAGGCTCCCGCAGTCCATATCATCACGGTATAGATAATGGACTCGATTGCTTCTCCGTCCAGTTCAGCTGGAATATAGCTGGATCGAAATTGGACTCTACAGCTCACCTGATCGAGCCTCTCATATCGGCTTGATTGCACCACGGCACAGTCGGTAACGTCACCTGCGGGGTTTATGACGAGCTTGATTGACGTACTTCCCTGATGATCTGCACGCAAGGAACTGCTCGGATAATCGTAAGCCCTTGAGACGCGTTCAGGGTTTTTCAAATAGGGCGGCGTAAAATTGCCTTCAAACTCGGGTGATACCCACACCGAACTGGTCGCGACAATGGGCTGAAGCGCCTTGTAGATCGAAACGGTCTTGCACGCTTGCACATCGGCAGTTTCATTGCCGCTTGTTTCAACAATCTTACAGCCACCCATCTGATAGCCATCGCTTACATAAGCCACTTTGGCCTGAAGCGCGGTAACCGTTCCCGCACTCGCAGGAAAGGACAGCATGGGTGCGATTTTCTCTATTTCCTTGCCGAACACCGACTGGGGACTGATTGCCGGCAGGGCTACTAAAATCGCAAAAACCCATGAGCCCCGATTGATTACCATCCGCAGGACTTGCCCTTATTCTCTTCCTTCAGCCAGTCCATCAGCGGCGCGAAATAGCTGATCATCGCTGAGCCATCCATTTCACGCTTGCCGGTAAAGGCTTCGAGCGCGTCGGGCCAGGGCTTGGATGCGCCCATTTCCAGCATCGCGTTCAGCTTCGCGCCGACCTGCTTGTTGCCATAGAAGGAACAGCGGTGCAGCGGGCCCTTCCATCCGGCGGCATCGCAAGCGGCCTTGTAGAACTGGAACTGCAATATCCGGGCGAGGAAATAGCGCGAATAAGGCGTGTTGCCCGGAATGTGATATTTTGCGCCAGGATCGAAAGCATCTGCAGGCCGTTCAACCGGTGGCGTGATGCCTTGATATTCGAGTTTCAGGTCATGCCATGCGGTTGTGTAATCTGCCGGCTTTATGCTGCCCTGGAAAACGCCCCAGCGCCATTTGTCGACCAGCAGGCCGAAGGGTAGGAATGCCACCTTGTCCATCGCCTGACGCAGCAACAGACCGATATCCTTGTCGGCGCTCGGGACCTTCTTGGCGTCCAGCAAGCCGACCTGAACCAGATATTCCGGGGTGATCGACAGAGCGACTGCATCGCCGATTGCTTCATGGAAACCGTCATTGGCCCCGTCGAGATGGAGATAGCTATTCTTGTTATAGGCGCGCTGGTAATAATTGTGACCGAGTTCATGGTGGATGGTGGTGAAATCATCACCATTGACCTTGATGCACATTTTGATCCGGACATCATCGACATTATCGATATCCCAGGCGCTGGCGTGGCAGACCACTTCGCGGTCCGCCGGTTTGGTAAACAGCGAACGCTGCCAGAAAGTTTCGGGCAAGGGTTCAAAGCCAAGCGAGGAAAAGAAGCCCTCTCCTGCCTTGACCATTTTCATCGCATCATAATCTTTCGCGACCAGCAATTCTGTCGTGTCAAAGCCGATGTCGCCTGCCCCTGCCGGTGCTACGATATCGTAGATATTGCCCCATTCCTGCGCCCACATATTGCCGAGCAGATCGGCGCGGATCGGTCCGGTTTCCGGTTGTACGGCGTCGCCATATTTTTCGTTGAGCTTGTCGCGGGTGTAGCAGTGCAGCTGGTCATAAAGCGGCTTGACCTGCGCCCATAATTTGTCGGTCAGCTTGGCAAAATCATCGGCCGGCATGTCATAGCCCGAGCGCCACATCGCGCCGACGTCAGCGAAACCGAGTTCCTTGGCCCCTTCATTGGCGATCTCGACCATCCGGGCGTAGTCATCCTTCATCGGCGCGCCGACATTGCTGTGCCAGCTTTCCCACATTTCGGATAGTTCTTCCGGATTGCGATTGGTGCCCATCGCCGCCTCAATGTCGGAACCGTTGATTTCCTTGCCGTTCAGCGTGCCCTTGCCCTTGCCGTAGGCAGAGTTCAGCTTGGTGGCGATCTCGTTGAGCTCGGTCGACGCGCCTTCTGTGGTCGGCGCAGGGAGCACGATCCCGCCGCGCAATTTGTCCAGTTTGCGACGCGTGACAGCATCAAGACCTTTGACATCGTTGAACATCGCCGCATCAATGGCGGCCTGCACCGACATAGTCGTTCCCTCTGCGCCTATTTTGGCGGCCAAGGCATCGGTATCATCGGTGATGAAGTTCGAATTGATCCAGTAGATCCGCCCGGCGTCAATCGAAAAGTCGAACAGCTGCTTTTCGGTTTCCTCGACAAATTTCCTGGCATCGGCCGCCGTCGGAGCAGCGGTTGCTTCCATTGCATCATTCTCATGATGTTTGGCCATTGCCGGCGTTGTTAGAGCCATGGTGGCGATTGCGACGATCGAAGCAGCGGTTTTCATTTCGTGGTCCTCAACTGTTGATATTTTAGTTGGAATTGAAACTTTATGACTTGCTGGTCAAGCCCGTGTTTCGCTCCATCGCCAGATAAGCGCTGCGATCATCGCGACCGTGCCGACTATCCAGGCAAGGATTTTCACTGGTCGGACGAGCGCTGCAGTTCCGGCAAGTATATCGCTGCCCTGTTCGCGGACCAGCTGCACCAACTGACTGACGGTTTCGATATAGTCGGTCAGTCCAAAGAGAAAATAGACCAGCACGCAGAGCAGTCCGACTTTTTTCAATGTCGGCGATTTCGCCCGCTGCCAGATCAGCCGTCCACCGATGATGCCGCCTGACATATAGAGGGTGATGAAAACAAGATCAGCGATCATTCCCCATCGAGCGGTATCAAGCACGCCTGCAGCAGCCCAGCTTTGCTGGATCGCATTCACTCGCGCCGCCGTCGCCGCGCTTTGATGGTCCAATATCCCTCCGGGCGCGACCGCAGTCTCCAGCACTCCGCCCGTAGCCACCAGATAGAGAAACAGCGCGAGGCCACCGCCCCAGAATATCCAGAAATTTCGCCAGCTATACAGTTTCGGCATTGTTCCTCCTATCCGACCAGAAAGCGCACCATTTCCTGGCTCATTTCCGCTTTGGTCACACTGCTCATATGGGTTCCGGGAATCGCGACATGGTGGCCATTGAGCAATATCGCCGCCAGTTCCTCCGGATCGCCATTGTCTCGATCCTCACTTCCGCACAGAACCAAAGTTTCGGTTTCTATGCTTGCTGCATCAGCTGGATCCATATCGGAAAATGTCCCGAGCAAAAAACTTGCTGCCACCGGATCTATTTTCTGGCTCTTCATAAACTGGATGGCGAACCAGTGCGGGTCGCCGCGTTTGGCACTATCCTTGAGCCGGATCGCTTCCTGAAAAAATTCCTGACGCTGCTCCCATCCGGCAAGCCCCTGGAGCCCCATGCCGGCGAGTATCGCCTTGGCCGGATTGGCACCGGTGACCAGCAGCCGTGCCGTCGTCCGCGCACCGAGCGAGAAGCCGCCCAGATCATAATCGGTCAATTGCAGATGCGCGATCAATGCCAGCGCGTCCTGCACCAGCACATCTTCGGGATAGGCAGCGGGGTCATGCGGCGCTGCGCTGTCACCATGGGCGCGCAGGTCGGGCATGATCACCCGGAACCCCGCGTCGGCTAGTGCTTGCGCGTGACCAAATTTGATCCAGTTGGTATCGGCATTGGAGAACAGGCCATGGAGCAGGATAAGCGGGCGACCAGCGCCCATTTCATGAATTTTGAGATTTACCCCGTCAAAGGAAGAAAAGTCCCAGTTTTTTGCGGTCATCAATTCGCTCTCAATATCCAAAATTCGTCAAAGTTCGGGCCAATGAACGCATTTCGGCAAAGACCATCGGCATCGGATTTCAGTGCTGTGCAATGGATGTTTTCGATCAAGATATATTCCGGACCCGGAGGCCCAGCCTAACGGCTCACACCAATGTAGGAAAGCCCCAAAATCTAACGCTCGGTAAGCCCCTTTTGCTTCATCCGCCATACCGCCAGTTCGATCCTATCCTGCCCGAAAAAGGGCTCGCCCTCAAACACCAGCGTCGGAACGCCCCAATGGCCTGCCGCTTCGAGCGCTTTTTGATTGTCCGCGATTTCAGCGTCCAGTCCTTCTGACTGGGTTGAGGCTTCAACCCGCAATTCGGTCAGATCCAGTCCGGCGCGCTCCGCCGCTTTTTCCAGATGATCGCCTTCGTTCCAGCCAGCGGTGCCGCCCCAGATCATCTGCGAGACTTCATTGGCAAATTCCAGCCCCTTGCCGCGCCGCGAAGCCGCCTGCCCCATGCGGGTCAGTTCAAAAATATAAGGCTGTTCGGCGGCAATTTTGCGAGTGGCGATATCCTGTACGATCGGATCGGGATTGGGCGGTGCCAAAGGGATGCCCATATGTTGCGCCACCCGGAAGATATCCTTGAAGACATAGCCCAGCCAGTTGGGGTGGTTTTTCTCGAAAAAATCCGGCTCCCGGATCGCCAGCGGGTAAACAAAGCACTGGTTGATCTGCAGATCATATTCCTGCGTCAGCGCAAAATAACGCCGCGTCGCCAAATAGCTATAGGGTGAGCGGAAGGACCAATAAACGTCTGCTTTCAATGTCATGTGTATATCGTAACCCGGAATGCAATCTTCGCAAGCACATAGTGATTGTCATTAGTAAGCATTGCTATTATATATCCACTTATGAGCGAAGCTATCG
>TARA_R110000824_G_scaffold118960_12_pt1 | contig 23364 bp, 26 predicted proteins | sample TARA_R110000824 | Tara Oceans TARA_R110000824 (sample SAMEA4397747) | marine metagenome | biome: Polar Biome; feature: [MES] marine water layer (ENVO:01000295) within the mesopelagic zone...; material: water (ENVO:00002006), including particulate matter (ENVO:01000060) such...
CCGCCGGGCTCTATGTCTTCACGATCAAATCAGATCAGATCAGAAAGCATACGAGATGTTGACTGACGCAAAGTCGCGGTCTGTCGCTTCGTTGTACTTTTCATCACCGAAATAGTTCGTGTAGGAGATACCACCTCTCCAGGCGCTCTGGAACGAACCGTTGAGCTGGAGGCTCAGCGACTTGCGACCTTCGCGATAGTTGGAGATCGGGCCAGGCGTATTGCCGTGCACGTCGTGGCTGAAAGCAACCGTCGGGGACAGCGTCAGAGCTGTACCGAAGGCGTTGTTGTACTGGAGCTGACCAAGCAGCGTGTAGCCCCAGGATGTTTTCGTCGGACGGCAACCGGTCCGGTTGGCCAGACCAAGCGCACCGCCGAAGGGAAGATCCGTACCACCGGTGCAGACGTTGCCCCACTGTTGGCGTGTGAAGTCACCTTCATCGGGCGCATCCGGCGTATAGATGAGGCCGACTTCCGTCAGCAGAACACCCAGATCGGCACCCGTCATAGCAATGAAGGGATTGGACTTGGCATAGGTAGCTGTCGTGCCGACGTCAAACGTCCACATTTTGCTACGTGTCACACCTGAGAGTTCCATCACATTGCCGCCATTAGCCTGCAACTGACCACAGCCACCGCCGTAAGTGTCGTTGGCAGCATTGGCAATCGTCGGCGAAGCAACAATGCTCAAGATGCAAGCATTGTTAAGCGCGGCGATTGTGATCTGGTCAGTATCCAACTGGAAAGGCTGGTTGGAACGGTAGGACATTTCACCCTGGATACCCCATGTGCCGATTGTCGAGTTGAAGCTCGCACCGACCATGTGGATGTCTTCGGGATATTCCAGGAAGAGGCCGAGGAACGGCTTACCTGCAGCGGACTGCACCGACATAATTTCGGAACCGTCCTGAAGCAGAGCACCTGTGGGAGCTCCCGTCGAGGACGACTGCAGGGCCACAAGGGCGCAGTTGATGATCGTGGCTTCAAGCGCCGAGAATGCTGACACTGTAGCAACGCCCGCACCCTGACCATTCAGACCCGTGACACCGTTAGCGGCATTGGCACCGATAATGGTTGCCGCAGCTGTCACACCGTTGATACCACCGGCACCCGTCTGGAAGGGGTTACCTGCATTGGCGGTATTGACCGCATTGGTCAGACCGAAGCCAGCCAATGTGCCCACGTCACCGTCATACCATGCCTGAGCAATGGTCTTGGCAATCGCATAGACACCATCAGGATCCGGCGTGCCATTCGTGGAAGCCGTATTCAGCTGGTTCAGACCACCCTGCGTCTGCAGGATCGGCACACCAAAAGCAGCACCAGGCGCCACTGTCAGAGCCGTAGCGGCAGCACCTGTTGTCGGCAGGTTGCAGCCCGTGAAATACGTGCCGCGACCCGAACCCGAACCATCATCGCCCGTGGCGAGATAGCTTGTGAACTGGGTATCATCCGACTGGTTGCCATAGACGCGTTCGCCGACGATCGGCAGACGCGAATGGTAGTTCATGAAATAGAGACCGAACTCGGTATTGTTCAGATCTTCCGAGAACCAACGGGCTGCAACGCCCCACTGACCCATATCGCGGGCTTCGCGGTCACGCTCGCGGACAACCATGCCACCAGTGTCAGCCAAACCGAATTTCACTTCTTCGATCATGCCGAAAGGAATGGTGTTGGCGTAGTCGACATACTGATTATAGCCGGTGGTCGCCGTGCAATCCTTCTTTGTATTGCCGGAGATACCATAGGCATTGGTAAAGGCTGCCGAGAGATTGTTGGAGCTTGTCGTTTCGCAGTTGCGCTGGTTGCCGCCTGTCACGTCCGTCGTGATGAACGACGTCGCATACTGGCTACCACCAATGCCGCTGGCACCCGCGACAACGTCGGAAGACGCGAAAGGCGTACCGGCGCGGTCGAGTTCATAGGGCTCCCATTTCAACTGATAGAAAGCTTCCAGCGAAAGGTTGTAAGGCAGACCGATCGAGGCATCGACAGCCCAGACAGGTACGAGACCTTCTTTCACTTCCGAACCGGGACGGCGGAAGGCGCCGACGTCGATCGGGTTGGCAGAGTTGATGCCGTTCAGGAAGAACGTGCTTTCACCCCAGCTGATAACCTGCTTACCAGCACGAATATTGAGCGGAAGATCGCCAACATTGTAATCGGCGCTGACATAGAGATCGAGCAGCTTCACATCGCGAGCCGCCGAAGCCTTGCCATCCACCAGTTCCGAACGTGCATAGCTGCCGCCATCGTTCAGGACGGCGTCATAATACGAGCTCAGACGGGCAAAGAAATTATAGTTCTGGAACGAACCAGAAAGGTCGTTCGTCATTTTGACGACAGCACTTGTCAGGTCGCCCTGATCAAAATTCAGACGGCTGTCATCGGAGTTGATCGAGCCGGCCGGGATCGGTGCTGCCGAAATGTTGATCCCCGGATCGGCACCGCCAGTCAAGGCGTTAGCACCGGTCAGAGTAGCACCCAGACCGCCTGGCACCACCGCTGCAAAGCCGGACTTGGGACCGCCATTCGCTGTGTTCAAATACACACTTTTGCGCTGTGCAGTGCGCATGGACACACCGGCCGAAACCGTCGTGTCCAAATTGAGCTTCAAGCCGCCGAAATTATATTCGACAGCTTGTGCTGTGCCCGATGCTGCAATCATCCCTACCGATACGGCAGAGCTGAGCAGCAACGTGCGCAAGCTTCCTTTAATCATTGAGCGATCCTCCTCGATCCTCGATGGCTTCACTAACTGCAGCCTGGATTCGGGAGGTTGAATCGATGGATGTTAGTCCCCACTCGACTGCCCCCCCGGCCAGTCAGCATCCCTCAGCACTTAGCCGACCTTTAAAGGCCTCCCCTGTCAAGACAGACATGTCCCGCATAAACAGGTGCAAACTACATTCACCCCCGGTATGACATTTTTGACACGGAATTATAGGGAGAACGGCGCGTTCTTTACGCAAGTGCGAAATCGGCGCAGCTGCAAAATTTCCTTTGCAACGCAACAATTCAGGCATCGAGAATCAATTCGACTACGGATGTTTTCCGCATATCCCCCAACGCGTTACGCGCGTTTAGAGGCGGTGCAATATAGGATTAAAAATCCTAATGCCCCATATCTTTCATGCCCGACATATCAGCGGGTTTGACCGGGATTGGCTTGGCCTGCACATGCACGATCACCGGCACATCTCCGGCTTTTTCAAAGACCAGCGTCAGCGGAAATGTCTCGCCCTCGACCAATGGCGCCTTGAGACCGATCAGCATCACATGCTTGCCACCGGGAGCCGCCGCTACCGTTTCGCCTGCGGCCACGGCCAGCGCATCCAGCTTGCGCATCCGCATGATGTTGCCGTCCATGGTCATGTCATGCAGTTCGATCTTGTCTGCCACATCGCCGGTAATGCCGGTCAGCACATCACCGCTCGCGCCATGATTGGTCACAGCAAAATAAGCCGCGCCTGTTTTGCCTGTGCTGGGACGTGCCCAGACATTTTCCACGGACAAACCTTTGTGCGCACCATCAGCTTGCATCGCCCCATGCTCGGACGCCAGATGACCATCCGCCCGGACCGCCCCCGCCATCAACACCAGTCCCGTCACCAGGCAGGCACGCAGAGCAAGGGAGGAGGCAGATGTCAGTTTAAAAAATATGCGCATGGGAATGTCCTCTTCACGGTCCGGTTCACGGTCCGGTTTTGCGGCTCTCGGTTCAGGCAAAGCCTAGTCCAATCACCCGCCGTCTGCGAGCCGCTCGCTCAGCCCGCAAGGGCCGAAACCCCCTTCAGGGTCAATCTGTCGCGCATCGCATGATCGGCGCTTTCCAGAAATTCCGCGGCAATCCGTTAGTTTCCTCATTCCACATCTCTGGCGAATGCTAACTATTCGCAATTGCATCGGCTAAAAAACTCTGGCAATCTCGCTTGGCTCTGGTTTGCCTTTTGCTCGCAATCGGCACGCCAGCAGGCCCAGCAGGTTATGACCATCCTTGGCGGGAGACTTCGAGTGTTCGTTTGCATCTGCAATGCCCTGAACGAAACCAAAGTGCGCGAGATCGTCTCCACAGGCGTCTGCGATACACCCGGTTCTGTCCATCGCGCCGCCGGCTGCAAGACACAATGCGGCCGCTGCCTGCCCGAAATGGCCGACATGATCGCCGAGCATCGCACGGCCAGCGCCTTTGCCCAGGCAGCCGACTGATCCCCTGCCCCGCGCAATGTTTTCTGCAACTGCGCCGCAATTGCTCGTCAGAACCAAAAAACCCTTTTGTTACTGATAGTTAGACGCAAACATCGGGTTTGACGGCTCTGCCCGTTCAGCCGATGATCGCCAGATTGAATCACCAAACACGAGGAGCGGCGCTATGAAAGGCGACCCCAAAGTCATCGAACTGCTGAACAAGGCGCTCAAGCTCGAACTCACCGCCATCAACCAGTATTTCCTGCATGCCCGCATGTTCAAGAACTGGGGCTTCGAGCGGCTCGGCGCGGTCGAATATCACGAATCCATCGACGAGATGAAACATGCCGATACGCTGATCGAGCGCATCCTGTTTCTGGAGGGCCTGCCCAATCTGCAGGATATGGACAAAATCAAAATCGGCGAGAATGTCGAGGAGGCACTGCGCGCCGATCTCGCGGTCGAGATGAAAGCCCATCCCTTCTATCGCGATGCCATCACCTATTGCGAGCAAGCGCGCGACTACATCACGCGTGAGATCTTCGAGCGCATTCTCGAAGGCGAGGAAGAGCATATCGACTTCCTCGAAACCCAGCTCGATCTCATCAAGAGCATCGGTCTGGAAAATTATCTCCAGTCACAAATGGGAAGCGGCGGCGCGTCGTAACGACTCCAACACCGCACAAAGCGCCGACCGCCTTCCCTAACGGCCTTTATCGGGCCGAAATCTGTTCGCGTGTCCAGCGTGCGGCATCGGACAAATCATGTCCGGCACCCTCGATTGTGCTGCAAGCGCCCAACGTCATGCTCAGCAGAACAAAAAACATCACAAGTGGTTTGGTCATGGCGGAAGCCCATAGTAAAACGGTGGGGAAATCTGTTTATCCGGTTCTACCGCGAACCCGATAACAAACCCTCCAAAGGCTTTGCGTGACCAATCAACCTGCTGTTAACACCGCCCTCACCCTGCTTGCCTCAACCGGCGATGCCAGCCTCGCCACCCTTCTGGCCGACGGCGCACCCTTTGCCTCGCTGGTCACTTTCGCCATGCTGGATGACGGCTCGCCCGTCCTGCTGCTCTCGCGACTTGCTCAGCATACAGACAATATACGGCGCGATCCGCGCGCGAGCCTGCTCGTCAGCACACTCGGCCAGAATACCGGCGAAGACACGCAGACCCTTGCCCGCGCAACATTCACAGGCCGCCTCAAACCTGTCGATCAGGTCGATATGCAGCTTGACGCCCGCGCCGCTTTCCTTGCCCGCCACCCTTCGGCTGAAACCTATATCGATTTCAAGGATTTCGGATTCTACAGGCTTGCCATCGATCAAGTGCATGTGGTGGAAGGCTTTGGTCGCATCGCTCGATTTGATGCCAGCGCATTGAGCGCCTGAACAAAACCACACGCCCAAAGGAACACGCGACATGGCCGGAAAACTGAAACTCGTCGCTGCCTTGGGCGCGATCATCCTCATGGGCGGTGCGATAGCACTGGCCGACAGACAGACCGCCCCTGAAGCGGCAACAGCCTCCGCCATCAGCGGCTTCAGCCGTGATGCAACCGCCGACCTGCAAGGCTATTACATTCCGCTCTGGAACGCAGAGACAAGCGTCTCGGCCAAATACCGCGCAGGCAATTTCGTCCTGAACAATCTTGCCATCAGCACAAAAACCGAGCTTGCCGCTTTTGAAAAATCAGGCACCAGCGGCATCAAAAATTACGCGCCCGTCATGCTCGAATTCGACGATGTAACAAGCCCCACCGGCGAGAACGAACTGGGCCAAACCTATTACGAGACAACCGAACGCATCCTGCCCGACGCCTATGCGATCACCGCCGACACGCTCACCTTCAAAGGCACAGGCCCCACACTCGGCACCGTCACCTTCACAGGCAAGGCTGACCCCAAAGGCATCAAAGCCGCCCGCAACGCCCCCGCCCATATCAGCAAAGGCGCAGTCCTCACCGGCACGCTGACAGTAGGCGACACGGTGATCGAGAATGTCGAACTGATGTGGTATGGCGGGGAGTGAGATTTTCTCCCCTTTTCACTTCCGAGGCCCAGATGAAACTTCACGAAGTCAGCTTCGCAGGCGGAATTCTTAAACGCGGCTTTTGGCTTTACGTCTGGCAAATAACGCCACCGGAATCCGCTCCCGTTTATTATGTCGGACGAACAGGTGACAGCTCATCGACAAATGCGCAATCCCCCTTCAATCGCATGGGGCAACATCTTGGTCATTCCGAGAACAGCAACATGCTTCGTAAGCATCTTACAAAACAAAATATTGACGCGGATCAATGCGCGTTCCGTCTCGTTGCTCTCGGCCCCTTGGAAGAAGAATCTTCACACCCGGAACGAGATGAGCACGATGAGCGTCGAGATCTGGTCGCAGCAATGGAAAAAGCCCTTGCGGAAGCAATGCAGTTAGCGGGCTATAATGTGATGAACAAAGTACATTCCCGCAAAATTCTGAATGCTACGAGATTCGCCGAGGTGAAATCGGCATTCGCCAAAACATTCCCCAAAATCATGTGATCAAAGAAAAATGGTGCCGCTTAGGTGACTCGAACACCTGACCCCATCATTACGAATGATGTGCTCTACCAACTGAGCTAAAGCGGCACTGGCAACAGAGGCCGGACGTTCCGGCCAACCCGTTTGCGGGCCTGAAATACCTTGCGCGGCCCCCTTTGGCAACAGGCTTTCAGGGGGAAATCGTGCAATCAGGCACTGACCAAGGGCAATCATGCCCCAAATAGATTACTGCGAGCTTGAAGGGGCCTCCTGCCCGCCTTCCGCGCCCGCCGCCTCTTCTGTGGCATCCGGCACGGCATCGGGCGCAACAGGGCTTGCCTTGGCGGCATTCACACCGGCCAGAAAAGCCGCCACATCGCCTGCCGAGCGGGTCGCGACCTCTTCCATCGGGATATGGCCGACATTCTCGTAAACCACCACTTTCGAGCCCTTGATGCGCTTGCCGAACTCATAGGCATTCTCGACGGGGATCAGCCCGTCCTTGTCGCCCCAGAGGATCAGCGTCGGCACGGTCATGGACGAGATCTTGTCGGCCACATCCGTATCGTTGAACGGCAGCGCAAAGCGCAGCCCCGTCGCCTTGCGGTTGCCCTGATAGAGATTGAGATCGAAATAGCGGTCGATCATCTCGTCGGTCACAACGGACTGGTCCACAAAGACCTTGCGCACGCCTTCCTCATACATGCCGCGCGGCGCGACATACTGGAAGACCTTGTTGATGACCGGCATCCGCGCAATGCGGAAACCCAGCGGCACTTTGGCATTCGGGTCCATCTTGCGTGGCAGGCCCGCAGCATCGACCAGAATAAGCGCATCGACTTCGGCTGGATAATCCTGCGCATATTGCAGCGCCACGCCGCCGCCCATGGAATTGCCGCCAATCGCGTATTGCGTGAGGCCGAGCTTGCCCGCAACCTCATGCGTGAAAGCCACCATCGCGCCGCGTGAATAATCATCGCCGGGCACAGCGCCTGTCAGCCCGTGACCGGGCATGTCCAATGTCACCACACGATAGGTGCCACCCAGTTCGGAAACCCATGGCTCCCATGTATGCAGCGAGGCATTGGAGCCATGCACCAGCACCAGCACAGGACCGGCCTGATTGCCCTGATCGCGCACATGCGCCACCGCGCCGCTCGCCAGCTCAATGAATTGTGAAGGCGCCTGACCATATTTGGGCAGCAGCTCTTCTTTGGTCTTGTCGAAACGGATCACAGACACAGCGATCACGCCCAGCGCGAGCACAACAAGTAAGCCCACGCCCTGAAAAATCCGCTTTACCATTTTGTCGTCCCCCGGCTTGCGCCATCCTCGTCCAGATCATCCACCCCGTCAGGACCCGGATCATCGGGCAAGGCCACCGGATATTCAATGGTCTCTGCCTCGTCCGCTTCGGCGGCAACCCGCATCAGCCTGTCGGCAGGCCGCTCATCGGGAAGCTCTTCCACAGGCACAGGGGCGGGCGCGACGGCCACAACATCATCTTCTGTTTCGTAAGATGGTTCGGGGGCCGCCAGCCGCATGCCGGGCACGCGCCATTCCAGCGCATCAAATTCGCCCGTCACGGGATTGATCGGCGACCACGTGTAAGAGCGATAGCCCTCGCCCGTCCATGCAGGGTCTTCGGGCGCGTGCAGCGCACGCGCCAGCCATTCGCGCGCCGAACCGCGATTGCCAAACTCGCCTTCCTCAATCTCCGCCATCAGCTCGCAAACACGCTGCGTGGGCCGCTCGACAGCCGCCTCTCCGACAAAAACTTCCAGCGCCCCGCGCGCCGCCAGCCAGTCACGCGCACCGATTGCGGCACGCGCCAGCGCCACGCGGCTTTCCACATGGTCACGATTGCGTCCGGACAAAAGCTGAAACCGCTTGAAACGGTCATAGCCGCTCTCGCCTTGCACCAGCCCCATATAGGCATCGGCAAGTTCGGGATGGGGCGCTTCGACCCATGCCGTCTCGACGAGTTTTGCGCCTTTGCGCACATGGCCCGTCGCGCCCGAAAGTCGCGCGGCCAGCGCCACGGCAGGTACAAAATAAGGATCAAGTGCCACAGCCTGCATTGCCTGACGCAAGGCATGGGCATCGGCACTCTTGCGCGCCTCGCCTGTCAGTTGCGCCGCCGCATCCGCTTCGGCCAGCGCCTGCGCGGTCAGCAACACCGTGCGGCGACGACGCGCATCATTGCGGCTCACCTGCTTGGCTTTCAGACTGTCATCCAGCGTGCGCAAAGCTGCACCCCAGTCGCTCTGCGCCGCTTCGATTTCAAACACAGCTTGCGCCGCCCAGCTTGCATTGGGCCGCAACCGGAACGCACGGCGTGCGTAATCCAGCGCCTTTTCGCGGTCGCCCGCGCGACGCGCCTGCACGAATAATCCGCGCAATCCCAGAAATGCCGTCTCGGGTGATGCCAGCATCGCCTCGAAATGTCCGCGCGCCTCGTCCTCATGGCCTTCCAGCTGCGCAGCCTGTGCGGCCAGCAACATGGTCAGCGGTGTCTCATCAAGAAGCTTGCGTGCGCGACCTGCATAGCGTTTGGCATCAGCCGCATCGCCAGCGGCCACCGCCACCATGCCACGCGACAGCGCAAGAAACCCGCGCCGGGAACGCCGCATATCGAGATAATGCGAAACACTGGCAGGCGTGCGCACCACGCCGCTTGCCATGCGCCACACCAGCAACACGATGCCCGCCAGCACGACAAGCATGCCGAGCCCCACGACAAAACTCGTGCGCATCTCATAGCCGCGCCAATGCAGCACCAGATCGCCGGGATTATCAGCCAGCCAGACGCCAAGCGCGGCCAGCACCGCCATGATCGCAAATGTGTAAAGCGCGCGCAGCATCAGTTATTGGCTCCCGCGGCAAGACGCTTGGTCACATTGGCCGTCAGTCCGGCCAGCAGATCATCGGTTGTCACCCGCGCTGTCACTTGTGCAAGCCATGGCGCCGCGGCCTCAGCCGCAGGTCCTTGCAGCGCTTTGCCCTCGACCAGTGCCGCCGACAGATCGCCGCGCTTCACGCGCTCTTCCATCCGCGCCAAAACAGCGTCCGTGTCTTCACCGACAATTTCGCCGGTGCGGCGCAGCGTCACCATCTTGCGGGCGTTGGATAAAAACCTCTGCCACAAACTGTCATCGCGTGCGGCACGTTCCGCATCCATCACATCGCGCACCACTTGCGGAAATTGCGCTTCCAAAGTGCTCGCCGTCGGCACACCGTCAGTGGCCACTGTTTTCAATTCGGCAAGCTCGGCTTCGTCGGGCAGGAACTGCGCCACCACATCAAGCTCGCGGGCAAAAGGTTCCGCCTTGGTGGCCGCGCGCGACAGGTTCGACAGCGCCAGCCCCAGCGCGGCGCGTGCCGCCGCATCGGGATCATCCTTCTTCGCTTCCAGTGCGGCCACGCGCGTATCAAGCGCGGTGAGGCGCGGTGCCAAAGTCTCGACACCTGTGTTCAGCACTTTGACCAGCGTTTCCAGCCGCGCGACCTGTTCCACAATATCGGCAGGCGGCATGGCGGCGGCCAATTCATCAATCCGCTTTGCGCTTTGCGCAGCCTGCGTGCCCGCATCCGCCAATGCCGATGTCAGCTTGCCCGCTTCGCTTTCCAGCGCGTCGATCCTTGCCCCCAGCACAGACGCGCTATCGGCGCTTGCGGTGGCACTTGCCAGATCGGCCTGCATCGCCGCCAGTGCATCGGCGCGGGCTGCATCATTCGTCTCGACGTCAGCCACGCGCAGGCGCATCGCCTCCAGTGCCAACTGGTCGCTGTCACCCTTGTTGATATACCCGCCGGCATAAAGCCCGCCGCCCACCGCAATCGCGCCTGCAAGACCAGCCACCAGCGCAACGCCGTAAAGCCCCGCACCGCCGCCCGATCCGCCAGACTTCGGCCCAGCGTCGGACCCAGCGTCAGATTTCGCATCCTTGGTTTTCGTGTCGCTTTCCGGCTCCGCCTTGGCGTCGATCACCGGCGGCTCCTGACGCGAAGATTTGGCCGAAGGTCCGTTGCGTTCGGGTTGCAAAAGCTCGGCCTCCGGTGTCGAGGCAGCATTTCCGCTTTTGTCATTGGGATCGCTCATGATCTATCCGTCTCTCGCATCACGTTCCGGCCCTGTCCCGCACTCCAAAAAGAGCAGCTTCGCGGCCATTCGCTCTCACTATAGAGGCGTTCGTGGCGGGACAAAGGCACAAGCCGCGTTTTTCTTGCCCAAAACACTAGCACGCATCGCGGCAGACGCTTACCCGCGCCCGATCAACCTGCGATCAGGGCCAGCATATCCTCCTGTGTCGGCAGTCTTGCGACATGAATAGCGGCAAATGGCAGCCCCGCGAGCTTCTCGGCCACCGCCTCTGACAAACAAAAAGCCCGCACCGCCCCCAGAGCAGCCTCATATCCCGCCCCGCGCACCAGCCGCACGAAAGTCTCTGCTGTGCGCGGCGAATAAAACAGCACACCATGCGCCTCGCCCGTGCTGAGCGCCTCTTGCGCGGCTTCGGGCAGATCATCAGGCACAATCGCCTCGTAAAGCACCGCCCGCTCGACCGAAAATCCGTCTGCCTCCAGCGCCCCTTTCAGGTCGCCCGCCACCACGCTTCCCGCCACATGCAGCAAGGGTCCGGCAGCATGGTCAAGCCTTTCGCGCACCAAAGCGGTGAGCGAGACAACATCGCCACCGGCTTCCCCGACATTCTCAAATCCTGCCTCCCGTGCCGCCTCAGCGCTCGCCGATCCCACCGCCAGCACCGGCAAATCGCGCGGCAAAGCACGCGCCTGCCGGTTTTCCTGCGCCAGCAAGGCCCGCACCCCGTTGGCGCTCGTCACCAGCAGCGCCTGCCAGGCAAGATCGGGCAGCACGACATTTTCTAAAAATCGGATTTCCAGCAGCGGCGCGGCAATCACTTCATGACCAAGGGCTTCAAGCGCTGTTGTCAGTGCCGCCTGATCCTCCAGCGGTCGTGTCACAATCAACCGCATGGCCGTGTCAGCTTTCGGTGAAAAATTGCGGACCCGCGCGCGACTTCAATTCCTCGCCCGCATCAATGCCCATGGCTATTGCATCTTTTGCCAGCCCGTCGCGCGATGTCTCCAGCACTTCCTTGCCGTCCGGTGTCAGGATCATGCCGCGCAGGCTAATCCGCTTGCCCGAAATTTCCGCCAGCGCCGCAATCGGCGTGCGGCACGAACCATCCAGCACTTTCAGCATGGCCCGCTCGGCATCAATCCGCAGCCCGCTTTCGGCGTGATGGAATGTCGCGAGAAGCTTGGCCGCTTCCTCGTCGCCTGCCCGCCGCTCCACACCGATCGCGCCCTGCGCGACAGCCGGCAGCATTTCATCGGGCGACAAGGGGGCCGTCGCCTCCGCAATCAGATCAAGCCGCGTCAGGCCTGCCATGGCGAGCATTGTCGCATCGGCCACACCGTCTGCGAGCTTCTTCAGCCTTGTCTGCACATTGCCGCGAAAGGGCACAATCGTCACATCGGGACGCTTTGCCAGAACCTGCGCCCCGCGCCGCAGCGACGAGGTGCCCACAATTGCATTTTTCGGCAGCTCGGCCAGCGACGCGCCTTTGCTGGACAAAAATGCGTCCCGCGGGTCTTCGCGTTCCAGAATGCAGTCGATCAGCAACCCGTCCGGCAGCACGGTCGGCATGTCCTTCATCGAATGAACCGCCAGATCGATGCCGCCATTATGCAAAGCCTCTTCAAGCTCGGCGGTAAAAAGCCCCTTGCCGCCGATCTCCGACAAGTTGCGATCCAGCACAATATCGCCCTGTGTCTTGAAAATGACGATCTCGCTCACATCTTCCACAGGCGCACCCAATGCCTTGGCCAGTTCGGCTGCCACCATATGGGCTTGAACAAGAGCGAGTTTGGAACCGCGTGTGCCGATGCGGAAGCGACGTTGCATGGGGCGTCTCTCAGGTGTAAGGCGAAGCAGATAAAGGCTATGAATGGGTCTTATAGACCATTGAGCCCGCCCGCGAACCCCCTGCCACGCGCCTGTGACACTTCACGCAGCCGCCCCAACCGAGTTTCAGACCGCCCTTGTCCACCAGCCTCACCATTCTCGGCATCGAAACCAGCTGCGACGAAACGGCCGCCGCCGTTGTGCGCCGCCATGTCGATGATGCAGGCGCAATTCGCGGCGAGATCCTCTCCAACACCGTCTTCTCCCAGATTGCCGATCACGCGCCCTTTGGCGGCGTCGTGCCCGAAATCGCCGCCCGCGCCCATGTCGAACATCTCGACGGGCTCATCGCCCGCGCCATGCTGGAAGCAAATGTCGAATGGGACGATCTCGATGCCATTGCCGCCACAGCCGGACCGGGCCTGATCGGCGGCGTGATCGTAGGCCTGATGACCGCCAAAGGCATTGCCATGGCGCGCGGATTGCCGCTTGTCGCCGTCAATCATCTGGAGGGCCATGCGCTCACCGCGCGGCTCACCGACAATGTGACCTTCCCCTATCTGCTGCTCCTCGTCTCCGGCGGCCACAGCCAGTTGCTCGCCGTCGAGGGTGTCGGACGCTATCGCCGCCTTGGCACCACCATTGACGATGCCGTGGGCGAGGCTTTCGACAAGACCGCAAAATTGCTGGGTCTGGGCTATCCCGGCGGCCCCGCCGTGGAAGCCATGGCCCGACAAGGCGACCCCGCCCGCTTCACGCTGCCCCGCCCCCTCATGGGCAAAGCCGGTTGTGACTTTTCTTTTTCAGGCCTCAAAACAGCCGTGCGCCAGCTTGCCCATGCGCAAGAAACGCTTGATGACCAGACCAAAGCCGATATCTGCGCCGCCTTCCAGATCGCGGTCGCCGACGTCATGGCCGACCGCGTCAAGAATGCGCTCTTAATGTGTGATGAAGTGCTGGGCGAAAAGACAAAACGCATGGTCATCGCCGGTGGCGTCGCCGCCAATCAGGCCTTGAAAACCCGCCTTGAAGCCATTGCCGTCAGCCACGGCGTCACCCTCACCGTCCCCCCGCCCCGGCTCTGCACGGACAATGGTGCAATGATCGCATGGGCCGGCGCAGAAAAACTCGCTCTTGGCGAGACCGCCGACCTCAATGTCAGCCCGCTCGCCCGCTGGCCGCTCGACCCGTCAAAGCCCGCGCGCGGGAATTGAGCCGCCAAAGACCGCCCAATCTCAAATTCCGGACAAAAAAAGGCCCCGACGCCTAAGGGGGAGGGAGCGTCGGGGCTTAAAATAGACCTTGCGACAGGCCTTCTCAAAAACAGGGCGGGAGGGAGGGAGGAGGATACCCTATCTTTGAAAACTCGGTGCGGGGGATACCCCCGCGGGGAAAACTCGGTGCGGGGGAACTGCCCCCGCGAGGGAAACTGGTTGCGGGGCAAACCCCCGCCGGAAACTGGCTGCGGGGATAAACCCGCAATTCGGCAACAATCAGGCAGCAATCAGGCCATTAGGCGAGTGACAGAATGCCTGTGCCCTGAGCCACCAGCGCCACGCCATAGGCACCAAGCAGCAGCGTGATCAGGCGTGTGAAGAGGGCTTCGCCTTTGGGGGCATTTTTCAGAACGTATTTCATTTTCCTAGTCCTTCTCATTGCGCCCGCTTTTTCAGGGCGCGGCTGGCGAGAGGGTCAGGTCAGGCGGCGAGGTTGGCCGCGACCTGGACAAACAATGCAGCGCTGTAACCGACCAGCGCGACTGTGACGGCGTAAAAAGTCAGGCGGTTTGCTGTAATGGTCATGGGTCTATCTCCTTCGATTTCATGTCGCTCGGGAGGCGGTGTCCCTTCGACACGTCAGAGGTAGGCGACCCTTGAACGAAAAACAATGAACAAAATGAAATTTATTCAGACTTCATTTCAAATGTTGCTGCAATGCAACAAACTACACGTTGAAAACTCGTGTTATCACACCAGTTTCAATGACTTATGCAGAAAAATTTGAGTTTCAAGAAGTTATTGCGACAGCGAAGTCGCGGCCTGCAATCAGGCTTCCACAAGATCTTGTGGTGTATCCACCATGGAAATACCAGCCTTGAGACCGGCCAGCAAAAGCTGATAGACGCCTTCCAACTCGCGCTCCAGCTGGGGCAGCGAATGGGACGAAAAAAGCTGCGGATAGGAAAATTTCAGCGTTGCCGACTGGATCATCTCCGCCACAAAAAGCGGATCAGCCACTTTGAACTCGCCCGACATATTGCCGTATTCGACAAGGCGCAGCAGAACCTCGCGCTCGCGCTCCAGCCCCTCGTCATGAAAATGCGGACGCTCTGTCGTGATGATTTGCGCCATCTCGACCAGTTTCGGGTCCTTTTCCAGCGCGTGATAGGTCGCCCTGAGGTCATGGAACAGAAAATCATGCAGCCGCTCTGCCGCCGTCCGGTCCGACTGGGTCAGGATATGGCTCAGCTCTTCCGTTGTGCGGATCGAGGCGGCACGGGCGATTTCCTCGGCAATATCCAGCTTGCCCGCAAAATAACGGTAGAGATTGCCAGGGCTCATCGCGCAGTCTTCTGCCACATCGGCCATGGTCGTCTTGCCATAGCCGTAATGGGCAAAACGGTTGCGGGCCGCATCGATGATTTTCTGGCGTGTATCGTCTGGAGCGTTCATACAGTGGATTGTAATCGCGTGAAGTGAATAATCAACGAATCGTTCAATCGTTAGCAGGTGCAGCATAAACATGCCGGACAAGGCAGAAACACCCTTCGATCATATCGGCGTTGTCGGAGCCGGTGCCTGGGGCACGGCCCTCGCGCAGGTCGCCGCGCGTGCAGGCGGCCCTGCCCGCCGCGTCACACTCTGGGCGCGCGAGAGCGAATTGCTCGATGCGATCAATAGCAAACACGAGAACACGCTCTTCCTGCCCGGCATCACGCTGGAAGACAATATCCACGCCACGGGCGACCTGCATGACATGGGCGCCTGCGACGCGATCCTGATCGTCACACCCGCCCAGCATGTGCGCGGCGCTCTGGCCGCATTGCGTCCTGTGCTCGCACCCGCCACGCCGGTCATCCTCTGCGCCAAAGGTGTCGAGCAAGGCACTCAGAAACTTCTCACTGAAGTGCTGGCCGAAGTCCTGCCCGATGCCACGCCCGCCGTCCTGTCCGGGCCGAGCTTTGCCGCCGAGGTTGCCCGCGGTCAGCCCACCGCCGTCACACTCGCCTGCGCCGACGAGATACTTGGCGCGGCACTGGCCCATGCGCTCTCGCTGCCCGCATTCCGTCCCTATCTTTCCAACGATCTTGTCGGTGCCGAAATCGGCGGCGCAGTCAAAAATGTGCTCGCCATTGCCTGCGGTATTGTCGAAGGCAAAAAGCTTGGAGCCTCCGCCCGCGCCGCGCTCACCACACGCGGCTTTGCCGAGATGACACGTCTCGGTCTGGCGCTGGGCGCACGCGCCGAAACGCTGGCCGGTCTTTCAGGACTGGGCGATCTTGTCCTCACCTGCAACTCGCCCCAGTCACGCAACATGTCATTGGGCTTGGCGCTTGGTGAAGGTCAGGCGCTCGACGCCATTATGGGCGCACGCAGCGCCGTCACTGAAGGCGTGCATTCGGCAACCGCCGTCATGGATCTCGCACGCATGTATGACGTTGAAATGCCGATTGCCGAAGCGGTTGCCTCCATTGTCACAGGCGCGGCCAGTGTCGATGATGCCATTCTCGCGCTGCTCACCCGCCCGCTCAAAAACGAAACCGAAACCTGAACCGGAGACCGACATGCTTTTCGTCATTATCGGCATCGACAAACCCGACAGCCTCGACCTGCGGCTGGCCAATCGCGACGCCCATCTGAAATATTGGGCCGATACCGGTGTCGTCAAAATGGGCGGCCCCTTCGCCAGTGACGATGGCACTGTCATGAACGGCTCCATGCTCGCCGTCGAAGTCGAGGACCGCGCCACAGCCGAAAAGCTCTTGGCAAACGATCCCTATAATCTCGCAGGCCTGTTCGAGCGCACCGAAGTCCGCGCATGGAAATGGCTTCTCGGCCCCAAAGCGTAAGAGAAAACATCAATGGCATATTGGCTTTTCAAATCCGAGCCCAACACATGGAGCTGGGACGACCAGAAGAAAAAAGGCGCCAAGGGCGAGCCGTGGAACGGCGTGCGCAACTATCAGGCCAATAACAATATGAAGGCCATGAAAAAAGGCGACCTCGGTTTCTTCTACCACTCGGTCGAAGAAAAACGCATCGTCGGCATTGTCCGCGTCATCGGCGAACACCGCCCCGACCCGACCGACGAAAAAGGCAAATTCGGCCTCGTCGATATCGAAGCCGTCGAAGACATGCCAAACCCCGTCACGCTTGCCGACGTCAAAGCCGAACCGCGCCTGTCAGAAAGCATGCTGCTGAAAATGTCCCGCCTCTCCGTCCAGCCCGTCCGCGACGCCGAATGGAAACTCATCTGCAAAATGGGCGGAATGAAGAAGGTGCCGTGATGGCCCCATAAATATACTACGACGCCAAATAATCCTTCTACGGATATAAAGCCAAGCGACTTTCCAATACCGGGCCTCACATGCTGAACATACCTTCGGACCAATAAGATCGGCCCAAGCCTCCTTACAAGCTAAGGCACACGCACATTCTCTCTGAGCCACGGCTCCAACTGTTCAAAGCGAAATGTACCGTTCTCAAACAAGCCGATCATAAAATCGTAAGTCTCAATCGGATCGGCTGTAAACTCATACCCATTGAGTCGTAAAAAAACGTCGGCAACCGCAAAAGCGATCCGCTTGTTGCCGTCAATAAACGGATGATTGACCGCGAGGCTTTCTAAAAGCGCTGCGGCCTCCGCAATCACATCGTCATAATAACCCGTCTGTGGACGGAACAAAGCGCTTTCCAGCGCGCCCATATCGCGCACGCCGTCGGCCCCGCCGTAAAGCGTGATCAACTCCTCGTGCATAGCGAGCACTTCAACAAGCGTCAGATAGTCAGTCATCCGCTATTTCGCGAGACGCTTGTAAAGCTCGCCATTGCGCCCGACGCTATCGCGGAAATGCGCCATCACGCTGTCACGCGGCCGCGCCGTCTGCTTGGCCTCCAGATAGGTGCGAAAAGCATCCTCGACCACCGCCTGCAATTGACGCCCCTCGGCCTTGGCCAGATCGCGCATCTTGGCCAGCAATTCAGGATCGGCCTGCGTCGCAAATTTTTCCCGAACGGTCATATGTCTAGTCCTTCATCTTGAACCATCAAGATATATCAAGTTTTATCAAGAAGAGCAAATTAACCCGCCAAAAAGGTTCGATAATCCGCCACCAGCCCTTCCGCCGAAAGCCCGATCAACGTCTCCCCATCTTCAGGCCGCGCCAGCAACGGGTCCGACCCCATGCGCCCGTCGGGAAATTTTGCGCGGTAGTCTTCCGCATCCGTGTAGCGCGCCATGGGTGCAATCTTGGGGCTGACTTCGGCCACAGATTTCACGGCCTCCGGATAAGCAAACTGCGTCACGGCAATCTCGCTCGGTGTCGCATGCGCCCCGTGCCCCGCACCGTAAGTCGCGCGACAAAAATCCATCACCGGCTTGTAGTCCCACCAATTGGCAAGCTTCAGCTTCACCGGCCCGCGATTGCTCGCCTCCGCACTCAGGCTCCGGTCGGCATAAATCTCCGCAAAGCCTGCATTGATGGTCGAGATATTCCCGCCATGCCCGTTGAAAAAATAAATGCGCTCAAACCCGTGCCGCGCCAATGACGACACCCAGTCATGCATCACCGCAATCATGGTGGAAGGCCGCAAAGTCATCGAGCCTGCAAAGCCCATATGATGCTGCGCAATGCCGACACTGAAAGTCGGCGCCACCAGAAAGCCTGCTTCCTCCGCCGCCTTCAGCGCAATCACTTCGGGACAAATCGCATCCGTGCCGATCAGTCCCGTCGGCCCGTGCTGCTCGGTCGAGCCGATCGGCACCACAATGCCCTTGGAGCGCGTGAGATATTCATCCACCTCCGGCCAGCTTGAAAGTTGCAGTCGCATGATTTTTCCCTTCCGCTAAAGGACATGTCCTTTCGGCCTTCGCTTCCCTATGCTTCTCCTCAACATAGGCAGCCCCGCCCCCACACCCAATGAAAAACAAACCCGCTCGCGCCCATGCAGATTTCCATTCGCCCCGCCACGCAAGACGATGCCCCCGCGCTCGCCCATATCTTCATCGCGGCGCGGCGCACCATGACCTATCTGCCCGCACTGCACACCGATGACGAAACCCGCCGCTTCATCGCGCATGTCACCGCCACATCGGAAGTTTACGTTGCGGAACTCGCACTGGGGACAAAGTCGATCCCCGCAGGCTTTGCAGCCATATCGCTGGACGGCGAAAAAAACTTTCTCGACCATCTCTATATGCGCCCCGACGCACAGGATTATGGAGCCGGTTCCGCGCTGCTCGCCCATGTTAAAACGCAGCGTCCCCAAGGCTTCCGCCTCTGGTGTTTTGCGGCAAATCATGGCGCACAGCGTTTTTACGCGCGCCACGGCCTCACCCTTGCGAAAACCACCAACGGGCGCGATAACGAAGAAAAGCTTCCCGACATGCTCTATGTCTGGGAACCGGACTAGATTTCGACGGGAAGGACGACACAAGTGAGTGAGACAAAAGCGCTAGGCACAAAACCCACAGGCCCGCTATCCGGCGTGCGCATTGTCGATCTCACCTCCGTCGTCTTCGGCGCTTACGCCACGCAGATGCTGGGCGATTACGGCGCGGACGTCATCAAGGTCGAAGCCCCTTCGCCCACAGGCGGCGGCGGTCAGGGCGGCGACATCATGCGCTGGGCAGGCAAACTGCCCGAAGGCGCATCGCCCGACATGGGCCCCATCTTCCTCACCATCAACCGCAACAAGCGTTCTGTCCTGCTCGACCTGCGCAAAAAATCTGCGGTCGATGCACTCAAATCCCTCATCAAGTCGGCAGACGTTCTCGCCTCCAACATCCGCTATGAAGGCATGAAGCGTCTCGGCCTGTCCTATGAGGATGTAAAGGCGATCAAACCCGACATCGTTTTCGTCCACGCCGCAGGCTATGGCTCGGATGGTCCCTATGCAGGCCTGCCTGCTTACGATGATCTCATTCAGGCAGGCTCGGGCTCGGCTGATTTGCTCTCCCGTGTCGATGGCGACCCCAAGCCCCGCTATGTGCCAACCTTGATGGCCGACAAAGTCTCCGGCCTCTTCATGGCCAATGCCATCACAGCCGCGCTCTTCCATCGCGAGCGCACAGGCGAAGGCCAGTTCGTCGAAGTGCCGATGTTCGAGGCCATTACCAGCTTCGTGCTGGCCGAGCATTTTTACGGCCATGTCTTCGATCCCGCCACCGGCCCCTGGTCCTATGGCCGCGTGACCAATCCCGATCGTCGTCCCTACAAAACCAAAGACGGCTATATCGGCCTGCTGCCCTATTCCGACAAACAGTGGAACCAGTTCTTCGAGATTGCAGGCCGCCCCGGCGCCTTCAAGGACGATCCGCGCTTTGCCACCTACAAGGCACGCACACAAAATATCCGCGAGCTCTATGCCATGCTGGAAGAGCTGACCGAAATGAAGACCACACAGGAATGGCTCGACGCTCTGCTGCCGCTTTCCATTCCGGTTGTAAAGATGAACCGCCTCGACGATCTGCCCGACGATCCGCATCTCAAAGCCGTGGGCTTTTTCGAGCGCTACGATCACCCCCATGCCGGACCCTATTTCGCGCTGCGTCCGCCAGTGCGTTTTTCCGGCACGCCCGCCAATATCCGTCGTCACCCGCCGCGCCTTGGCGAGCAGACACGCGAAGTCTTGAGCGAGTTGGGGCTTGATGCCGCTCTCATCGACGAGATCGAGAGCGAAGAAGCCGCCACCGGCAAATAAACGCGCCTTTCACACAGGCAGGCCTGTCATATAGCCAAGATTGACCACAGGCCTCAGGGCTTCATAATGCCCCCAAACAAAATCAGTGCGCTCCGTCCCCGCGGAGACGCGCCATGGAGGACGTCATCATGAGCCAAGAGCTTTTTCCCGTATCCGACGAATGGAAGAACCGCGCCATCATCGACGAGACGCGCTACAACGCGCTCTATCAGGCCAGCATCACCGATCCCGACACATTCTGGCGCGAGGAAGCCTCCCGCATCGACTGGATCAAACCCTTCACCAAAGTGAAGAACGTCTCCTACGATCCCAAAAATCTCTCCATCAAATGGTATGAGGACGGGGCGCTCAATGTCAGCGCCAATTGCCTTGACCGCCATCTGAAAGCCCGCGCCGACCAGACCGCCATCATCTGGGAAGGCGACGATCCGAAAGATTCAAAAAAGATCACCTATCGCGAGCTTCATGCCGAAGTCTGCCGCTTTGCCAATGTGCTGAAAGCACAAGGCGCAAAGAAAGGCGACCGCATCACCATCTATATGCCGATGATCCCCGAAGCCGCCGTCGCCATGCTGGCTTGCACGCGCATCGGTGCCATTCATTCGGTTGTCTTTGGCGGCTTCTCGCCAGACAGTCTCGCCACCCGCATTGTCGACTGCACGTCCACCATCATCATCACAGCCGATGAAGGCCTACGCGGCGGCAAGAAAATTCCGCTCAAAGCCAATACCGACGAAGCCCTGAAAAAATGCCCTGACGTGACCTCCGTCATCACCGTGCGCCACACCAAAGGCAATGTCGCCATGCAGGCCGGTCGCGACGTCTGGTATGACGAGGAAGCCGCAAAAGTGTCTGACACCTGCGAGCCGGAAGTGATGAATGCGGAAGACCCGCTATTCATCCTCTACACATCAGGCTCGACCGGCAAACCCAAAGGCGTGCTGCACACAACAGGCGGCTATCTCGTCTATGCCTCCATGACACATCAATATGTCTTCGATTATCAGGACGGTGATGTCTATTGGTGCACAGCCGATGTGGGCTGGGTCACGGGTCACTCATATATCGTGTACGGACCATTGGCCAATGGCGCGACGACCTTGATGTTTGAAGGCGTGCCCAACTACCCCACCGTCTCGCGCTTCTGGGAAGTCATCGACAAGCATCAGGTCAATATTTTCTACACAGCCCCCACAGCCTTGCGCGCGCTGATGCGCGACGGCGAGGATCCTGTCAAAAAAACCAGCCGCAAATCGCTTCGCCTGCTCGGTTCCGTCGGCGAACCGATCAACCCCGAAGCATGGCTCTGGTATCACCGCGTCGTCGGTGACAGCCGTTGCCCGATTGTGGACACATGGTGGCAGACCGAAACCGGCGGCATCATGATCTCGCCACTGCCCGGCGCCATCGCACAAAAACCGGGTTCGGCCACCAAGCCCTTCTTCGGCGTCCAGCCGCAACTCGTGGACACGGAAGGCACAGTGCTGGAAGGCGCGACCTCGGGCAATCTCTGCATCACGGATTCATGGCCGGGCCAGATGCGCTCGGTCTATGGCGACCACCAGCGTTTCGTGGACACTTACTTCATCCAGTATCCGGGCAAATATTTCACCGGCGACGGCTGCCGCCGCGACGAAGACGGCTATTACTGGATCACAGGCCGCGTGGACGATGTGCTCAACGTGTCGGGTCACCGCATGGGCACAGCCGAAGTCGAAAGCGCCCTTGTCGCCCACAACAAAGTCGCCGAAGCGGCCGTTGTCGGCTACCCGCATGACATTAAGGGTCAGGGCATCTACGCCTATGTGACTTTGATCGCAGGCGAGGAACCGTCAGAAGCCTTGCGCAAGGAACTGGTGAACTGGGTCCGCAAGGAAATCGGCCCCATTGCCTCACCCGACCTCATCCAGTTCGCACCGGGCTTGCCCAAAACCCGCTCGGGCAAAATCATGCGCCGCATCCTGCGCAAAATCGCCGAAGACGATTTCTCAAACCTCGGCGACACCTCCACACTGGCCGACCCCGGCGTCGTCGATGACCTCGTCGAAAACCGCCAGAACAAAAGCTGATGCTTCTTACCCTCCCCCTTGAAGGGGGAGGGAGGAGCGCCTGTAAGGCGCGGAGGGAGGAGGTGAAGCCACACCCTCAGCACCCACCACACTGGATCCCGTGGTCAAGCCACGGGATGACAGCAGAATGTAAATTTGAACCTTTGTATGGATCGACAGCTTTGTGACGCAAAGATAAGGCTCCCATTCGAATCCAGAGAGAACCCAGTGAAGACAATTCTTTGTTTAATCACGGCGCTCATAGCAACCATGACGGTTGCTATAGCCGATGTCCCTATTCGACCAGTCACAGATGAATTCATTCCTGTCGCCCTCCTAGCAGGCGCCACACCAGCTGCAGTCACAGACGAATTGGGTAAACCCACGAGCTGCGATGCCAACAAGTATGGCCAGCTGTGCTTCTACAAGAACGAGGCGGTGGAGGTGATGTTCATCGACGGCATGGCAGACTGGTTTACCATCTACCCTGCCAATGCGTTCATGCTTTCAAGTAGCTTAACCCAGATCGGACTGCCAGCTACCGAAGACCCAACATTTGAAACGGCAGAAGTGATGCGTTGGAAGGGTCTTCAGGGGCTCCTTGATGTTACGGCTTTTGCAGGCGCTAGCGGACGTGTGTCTTACTTCTACGTCAAAGCCCGGACACCCTAATAGCCCCAAGCCTTAGGACCGCCTAACCCACTCTCGTCTCTCAAAGCCCTCCCCCTTGAGGGGGGAGGGTTGGGAGGGGG
>TARA_R110000824_G_scaffold85425_5_pt1 | contig 23357 bp, 23 predicted proteins | sample TARA_R110000824 | Tara Oceans TARA_R110000824 (sample SAMEA4397747) | marine metagenome | biome: Polar Biome; feature: [MES] marine water layer (ENVO:01000295) within the mesopelagic zone...; material: water (ENVO:00002006), including particulate matter (ENVO:01000060) such as......
GTCGAGGTCGCTCGCCAGCAGGTCGAAAATGGCGCGCAGGTAATCGACATCAACATGGATGAGGGCCTGCTCGACGCGCATCATGCGATGACCACATTTCTCAAGCTGATCTCCGCTGAACCCGATATCGCGCGGGTGCCGGTGATGATCGACAGCAGCAAATGGTCAGTGATCGAGGCGGGGCTGAAATGCGTATCCGGAAAGCCGATCGTCAATAGTATCTCGATGAAGGAAGGCGAGGAGGAGTTTCTCAACCACGCGCGCAAATGCATGGCTTATGGTGCCGCCGTCGTGGTCATGGCATTTGACGAAACCGGACAGGCCGATACCAAGGAGCGCAAGATCGAGATTTGCGAACGCGCCTACAAGTTGCTGACCGGGATCGGCTTCCCGCCGGAAGATATTATCTTTGACCCCAATGTGTTTGCGATCGCCACCGGGATTGACGAGCACCGCCGCTATGGGCTCGACTTCATCGAGGCGACCCGCGAGATCCGGAAACGCTGCCCGCATGTCCATATTTCCGGCGGCCTGTCGAATCTCTCGTTCAGCTTCCGCGGCAATGAACCGGTGCGCAAGGCAATGCACAGCGTCTTTCTCTACCACGCGATCCCCGCGGGCATGGACATGGCGATCGTCAACGCCGGCCAGCTGGATATTTACGACGACATCGATCCGGAACTGCGCGAGCTGTGCGAAGATGTGATTTTCGACCGCCGCGACGATGCCACCGACCGACTGATCACGCTGGCAGAAAAATTCCGCGGCACCGATGAAGTCGCGGAAAAGGCAGCTGCGGAATGGCGCGGCTATGAAGTGCACAAGCGTCTGGAACATGCTCTGGTCAAGGGCATTGACGCCCATATTATCGACGATACCGAGGAAATGCGGCTAGCGGTCAAGGAGCGTGCCGGTCGTCCTATCGAAGTGATCGAGGGCCCGCTGATGGACGGCATGAATGTCGTCGGTGACCTGTTTGGCTCGGGCAAGATGTTCTTGCCGCAAGTGGTGAAATCCGCCCGAGTGATGAAAAAGGCTGTTGCCCACCTCTTCCCTTATATCGAAGCGGAAAAAGACGAAAAGGCCAAGGGCAAGGGCAAGATCATCATGGCTACGGTCAAGGGTGATGTGCACGATATCGGCAAGAATATTGTCGGCGTTGTGCTACAGTGCAATGGCTTTGAGGTCATCGATCTCGGCGTGATGGTGTCCTGGACCGACATATTGAAAGCCGCCAATGAAAATGAAGCGGATATCATCGGATTGTCAGGCCTGATCACGCCATCGCTCGATGAAATGGTGACCGTCGCCGAAGAAATGGAGCGGGCAAAAATGCAATTGCCGTTGATGATCGGCGGCGCAACTACGTCAAAAACCCATACCGCATTGCGTATCGAACCCGCCTATAGCGGCCCGACCATCTATGTGCTCGATGCCAGCCGCGCCGTCGGCGTGGCTTCGCAATTGGTCAGCGACACCCAGGCCGAAGCCTTTATCGCAAAAACCCGCGAAGATTATGAACAAGTGCGCATCGCGCGGGCGGGCAAGACCGGAAAGAAACTGGCGACACTGGAAGAAGCCCGGGCCAACGCCGCTGTGGTCGATATGAGCCTCAAGGCCTCGGCACCAGCAAAGCCGGGGTTGCACGTTTACCAAGACTGGGATCTTGCGGAATTGCGCGAATATATCGACTGGACCCCGTTTTTCCGAGCGTGGGAATTGGCCGGAAATTATCCTGCTATCCTGACCGACAAGATTGTCGGCGAAAGCGCGACCGATCTGTTCCGAGATGCGCAGGTGATGCTCGACCAGATTATCGAGGAAAAATGGCTGACGGCCAAAGGCGTGGCTGGTCTGTGGCGGGCCCGGCGGGAAGGCGATGATATTCTCGTCTCACCGGAAAATGATGAATTCACCTTGCCGATGCTGCGGCAACAGGTTGTCAAACGCGGCGGCAAACCGAACAATTGTCTCGCCGATTTCATCGACAATAGCGATGACTGGATCGGTGGCTTTGCCGTCACCGCCGGTCATGGCATTGATGAACATGTCCAGCGGTTCGAGATGGACAAGGATGACTATAATAGCATCCTCCTCAAAGCACTGGCCGACCGGCTGGCCGAGGCCTTTGCCGAACGCATGCATGAACATGTCCGCAAGGATCTGTGGGGCTATGCGGCCGATGAGAATTTGAACAACAAGGATCTGGTACGGGAAAAATATCAGGGCATCCGCCCTGCCCCCGGCTACCCGGCCTGCCCGGATCATAGCCTGAAACCGATCCTGTTCGAAATGCTGAACGCAACGGAGAATACCGGTATCGAATTGACCAGCGGCTTCGCGATGACGCCGACCGCTGCGGTTTCCGGTTTCTATTTTGCTCATCCGCAGGCCGACTATTTCGGCGTCGCACGGATCAGCGAAGACCAGGTGGAGGAATATGCCACAAGGCGCGGCGTATCCATCGATCAGGCGCGCCAATGGCTACGGCCCAATTTGAACGAATAAACCTGCCTGATTAACCTGTTAACCTCTGTCGCTCAGCCTGAATTCATCTGGGACAGCCTACGCATTACTATTGTTTGCTATCGCGGCAGGCGATAATGAGACTGCCCTATTCTTCCGATTCAGGATGGCCAAAATGAAGTTCAAGACCCCGTTGATCGCCGTAATCATATCGCTGTCCGCTGCCGGAACTTCCGCGCAAGCACAGCGCAATGCCGCCTTCACGGTCATGGAAACCGGCCAGGCCTATAGCCGGCTCGCGGATGCCGTTGCAGCGATCGGCGGCAATAATGCCACCATCGTCATTGCACCCGGTGCCTATGGCGATTGCGCGGTACAGACCGCGGGACGAATCACCTATAAGGCGTCCATTCCCGGTCAGACCATCCTCGATGGCGGCGTGTGCGAGGGCAAGGCATCGCTCGTCTTGCGCGGCAAAGCAGCGACGATTGACGGCATTATATTTCAAAATCAACGGGTAGCCGATGGCAATGGTGCAGGCATCCGGATCGAGCGTGGCGATCTCTACGTCTACAACGCCATGTTCCGCAACGCTGAGCAAGGCATATTGAGCGCCGATGATGCCAGCGCAGAGATTGTCATCGACCGATCCACCTTTCAGCGCCTGGGACGCTGCGATCGTGGCCTGTCCTGCGCGCACAGCATTTATATCGGTGATTTTGGATCGCTGAAGGTGACCAACAGCCGTTTCGAAAAAGGCAATGGCGGTCATTATGTCAAAAGCCGGGCGCCACGGGCTACGATCAACAATAATAGCTTCGACGACACCCAGGGTCGCAGCACAAACTACATGATTGACCTGCCCGCTGGAGCGACCGGCGTGATTAGCGGCAATGTCTTTGTCCAGGGCCAGAACAAGGAAAACTGGAGCGCCTTTGTAGCCGTAGCAGCCGAAGGCAAAGACCATAGCTCAGCAGGCCTAAACATTCATTCGAACAATGCGTCCTTGGCCAAGGGTGTGAAACGCAACACCTGGTTCGTCGCCGACTGGAGCGGCGAAGAATTGCGGATTGCCAACAACAGCCTCGGCCACGGCCTAACCCGCTATCAACGCCGCTAGGCTCAGCCCTCTAGTTCATTCGCAGCTGTTCGCAGGACCGCCATCGATATCCAGACATTTGCCGTCTGTTTCATCTGCAGCGATTTCCACACCGATCAGCGCGCCCAGCGTAGGGGCAATGTCGACGGTCATCACCGACAAAGGCTGCTCAAAATGCTGGATACCATCGCGCCAGAAGAGGATCGGAACGCGGCGGTCATAATCCCACGGGCTGCCGTGCGTTGCGACATATCCGCGCGCGGTTGAGGCAATCGGGGTGATTCCCTTTTTAAGCAGGACGATAAAATCGCCGGACCGATCCACATTGAAAGAAGCTCTGGCACGCTCGGCCAGGGTCCATTCTTCGGGAGACCCGCTCGGCATCGCCATCGCTGCAAGATCATCATGCTCGAGCACCATTTCCACCTGCGCATGAGCGGCAATCAACGCCATTGCGCTATCCTTGACCTGCGTGCGCTGCTTTTTGGTAAGGTCCCGGCTGATATAATAATCACCAAATGGGCCATCTGCATAGAGTAGGGGTTTGTCACCTGCAATGTTCAGCCCCTCTGCAACCGTCTTGCCGATCGTCTTTGCATTGAGATTCGGGTCAATTCGCTGGGCCGTCGGTACGCCTTGCAGGCTCATCCGCTCCGGCAGGTCAAGACCGCCATGGTCGGCCGTGAGCATCACCATATAGTCAATGCCTTCGCCATCCAGGATGTCGAAAAATTCTCCAAGCGACCGGTCCAGTTCAGCCATCTGGATGCACATTTCGAGTCCTTCCGTGCCGAAGGCATGACCGATATAATCGGTCGCGGATAGTCCGATCGACAATATGTCGGTAGCTTCGCCCTGGCCCAGTTTGAGGTCGTTCAACACAATCGTTGCCGCCGCGATTATAGAACCGTCAAAGTCAGGAGAGCCCCGGTAAACGCTCGCTGCACCATCGGGCCGCTGGAAGGCATAGTCACCGACAGATTTACCCTCTCCGTGCATGATCTTGGCGCTGTGCGCGACACATTGAGCCGGGATCGCATATGCGGGCCGGGCCTTGTCAATTTTTTCAGCAATCGCGTCGTTGAGAGCAGCCATCGAAGCCATTGTCTTGCGGCCCTTGAGCGTCGAAAATCCCTTGCCTTGCCACCAGTAGATCTCGTCGACCTCATGGCCGCCCATCATCAAGGCAGCCCGATCCTTGCCGGCCACCGCAACGTTACGGGATTTCGGTGATATTTTCTTGAGCCGCTCGCCCAGGGTCGGCACCAGCAAATGCCAGGCCGAGGCGACATAGTCACCCTGCGTGGCGGCGGTAATGTCACCAAAGCTTGTACCTTCAACGCGCTCATCTTCGGCGCAATAAACCGTCTTGTCTTCGCGCTTGATCGACAGGTCGATCCAGTTATTGGCAATGATCCCGGCGCGTCCGGAATGCACGCCGGTCATGATCGTTGAATGACCGGGGCAGGTTTCGGTAGCCGCGTGGGATTGATAGCCGGACGGAAATACCACGCCGCTTGCCAGACGCTTGAGTCCGCCGGTGAAGCTGCTGCGATATTCACTGAACAGATTGGCGGAAAACTGGTCGACCGAAATAGCAACGACCAATTTCGGCCGGGCTATTTCAGCACCGCTGTGATCTTCGGCATTTGCGGTGCCGGAAAATATGATAGACGCGGTCAAGGCTGTAACTAAGATCGATTTTCGCACGAATGGTCCTCACTGATGAATGCCGCTATAGAATGCTGTCGTCCAATAGACTAAATGCGCTTAAACAGGAAATAGTGAGTTTTTATGACATTTGATTTTCGCATTTTCTCGATGATGCTGGCCTTCGTGGCACTGACCTTTGGCCCGACGGCCGAGGCGCAAAACCGGCTGGGCAATAGCGAATTAAATGTACCCGCTACGCTGATGGCTGAAGCGCAGAAGGTGAAAGCCGGGGAAAGCGTGACGCTCGCCTTTGTCATGGAGCCAAAGCCAACCTGGCACGGCTATTGGGAAAATCCCGGTGACGCGGGCATTGGCATGAGCTTCGACTGGACCCTGCCCGCGGGTGTGACCGCCGGCAAGGCGCAATTTCAGGTTCCAGACACGCTGCTGATCTCCGGGATCATGAACTATGTTTACAAGGGCGACTATGCGGTTCTGGTCAATCTGATCCTGTCCGACAAGGTCCGCCCTGGTCCGTTACCGATTTCAGTTAAGTCCGAATGGCTTTCCTGCACAGACGAGATTTGCGTGCCCGAGCAGGATGAACTGTCGATCACATTGCAGGTCGTCAGCAAGGACGAGCCGGTGCTGCTGGACAAACGATTCGACGGTTTTCGCGCAGCCCTGCCCCGGCCGCTGGGCAGCGAAGCGAAATTTTCCGCCAGCAATGATCTGTTTCGCCTGTCTATCCCGCTTCCCGCCAGTGTCGGGATTGATCAGCCCTATTTCTTCATTCTGGAAGACGGCATAATCGACTATGCCGCGCCACAGAAATTCAGTCGTGATGGCGACCGCCTGATCCTGGAAACAGGAGCCCGCGGCGATGAACTGGACACGATCAGCGGCATTTTGAAGATCGGCGATCATGATGGCTTTTTGATCACGGCAACAAAAGGCGAGGTCGCGATGACCGGCCTGCCGCTCGCCGGAGACAGCGCGAAGACGGAGGCTGGCGCCTCTCTGCTCTTCTTTGCTCTCGGCGGCGCCATATTGGGCGGCCTGCTGCTCAACCTGATGCCCTGTGTGTTCCCGATACTCAGCTTGAAAGCGATCAGTCTGGCCAAGGCCGGCGGTCATGAATCGATCGTCCGCCGTGACGCGTTGGCTTATACCGCTGGCGTCGTTCTGGTCGCTACGGCGCTGGGTGCCGTACTGCTCGGCCTGCGGGCCAGTGGAGCTGCCGTTGGTTGGGCCTTCCAGTTGCAGGACCCCCGGATTATATTCGTGCTGCTAGCGCTGGTTACGGCCATTGGCCTCAATCTCGCTGGCCTGTTCGAGCTGCCCAATATCAATTTCGGCAACAAGCTGACCAAGAAAGACGGCGCAGCGGGATCCTTCTGGACCGGCGCTCTGGCCGCCTTTGTTGCCACCCCCTGCACAGGGCCGTTCATGGCCGCCGCTCTGGGCGCGACCATTGTTCTTCCGCCAATTGCCGCGCTAGTGATTTTTGCCGGTCTAGGCGTTGGCCTTGCCTTGCCCTTCCTGCTGATCGCTTTCGTGCCAGCGATCCGAAGCCGCTTGCCGAAACCCGGCGCCTGGCTGGACAGCTTTCGCAAGATCATGGCGATCCCGATGTTTCTCACCAGCATCGGCCTGATCTGGCTGCTCGGCCGTCAGATCGGTACCGATGCGCTGGGGTTATCGCTGATCTTCCTGCTTACGGTCAGCTTGATCCTCTGGTGGTTCGGCGGCGGTCAGATGAAAGGCCTGTCACGCGGCGCGCTGACCAGCGCCGCAATGGTTGCTGCCATATTGGGCGGTATTTTCGCTCTTCCTGGCGAGGATGCGATGGACAATCGGAAGCTAGCCCATTCATCGACTGCGACTCTGCCCAGCGAAGCCTTTAGCGAAACACGATTGTCGGAACTGCGCACGGCGGGTCAGCCCGTTTTTGCCTATTTCACTGCCGACTGGTGCATCACCTGCAAGGCCAATGAAGCCGCCGCCATCCAGCGCACCGAAACCGCCGATGCTTTTGCAGCCGCAAAAGTTGCCGTCCTGATGGGCGACTGGACAAGACCCGATCCGGTGATCAGCAGATTTCTGGAAAAGCACGGGCGTGCTGGCGTGCCGCTCTATCTATATTATGCGCCCGGCGAAGAACCGGTCATTCTCCCGCAAATTCTCACGGTTGCGACATTGACAGATCTGGTGAGTAAAACAGTATAAAACGGGTCACTTTATTCCATCCCCTAATGAACGGAGACAAACAGTGCGAAACCTTCCTTTTTTTGCCGCAGCAACCATCGCCGCGATCGCACTGGCAAGCCCGCTGGCAGCAGCGCAGAAAAATGGCGCCATTGCTCAGGATTTCAAGCTGACCGATGTGAATGGAAAGACCGTCCAATTGTCGCAGTTCCGCGGCAAGACCGTTGTGCTCGAATGGCACAATCCCGGCTGCCCCTTTGTCTCCAAACATTATAGCAGCGGCAATATGCAGGCGACGCAAAAGGCGGCGCGGCAACAGGGTGCGGTATGGCTGACCATCAACAGCGGCGCCAAAGGCAAACAGGGACATATGACCGGTGCCGAGGCGAAAGCACTGATTGCTACACAGAATATCCAGTCCACTAATTATCTGTTCGATACCAAAGGGCTGGTCGGCAAAGCCTATGGCGCAAAAACCACGCCGCATATGTATATTATCGATGGCACGGGAATCCTGGTCTATCAGGGCGGGATTGACGACAAGCCCACGGCCAATAGGGCAGATATCAAAAATGCCCGCAACCATGTGCTTGCGGCGCTGAGCGAGATGAAATCCGGAGACAAGGTCAGTGTAGCGAAAGCGCGACCTTATGGTTGCTCGGTCAAATATGCGTCCTGAACAGGTAGGAAAATGCAGGACTGACGCGCTAACTCTACGCGCGCGCCAGCCCTGCGCCCCAGGATCTGGGGATATGTTAAAGGCGTGCGACCCCCGAAGCGCGCCAGTCAATGGGTCCCCGGACCCAATTGCGAAGCAAATTCTAATCGTTGCGATTTCCGAGGGTCGGGAGACAGATCCATTACGCAACCCGGATCTGCCTCCCCCTCTGTTCCGACAGCGTGCGACCCTAATGAAAGGCGCCGCCGGTCAAACTTTTCCGGTCCGCCAGCCAGATTGCACCGGCGGAAAAGGGAAACTCATATTTTTTGAACCTGACCTCAATCTATTCCGGCGCACCGGAATTTTTTGCTGGGCCAGTTCTTATCACTGCGATCTCTATGGCGGTCCTCTAACTAACCTGACATGAACAGTCATGTAAACTATAGTAACATATGGTAAACCATTGAAATATTATTACATTTTTGCGTAATTTATGCATAAATCATCATCGTGCGATTTGCTCGCAACGGCGGATTCTCGTGGGCATCAGAAAATTGCCTTATTTTCCATATGGTTACAATTGCGACCGATTCGGGCTCTGGAATTCAGCCGGAAATGCTATCCGCAATATCAGCCCGGCTTACGGAATCGCATGACAAAGCGGCTGGTTTTGCCGCGTACGGCCGGATCAAACACATTCGTTTCCAGATCATCATCAGGATTGGCAAACATCTCGCTTTCACCATCAAGCACGAAACCGGCTTTGGTAAAATCAGCCCGGGCGGTTGCCGGATCGATTCGGTGGGTCTTCTCTACCACCGTGCGGGTTTCGCCCGGTGAACCAACATGGTCGATCACGGCCACGATACCGCCCGGCTTCATACCCGCATATAGATTGGCCAGCAGGACGGCGGGGTCCATTTTGTCAAATTTGAACTTTTCGCTCTGCCAGTAAAAATCATGATAGATCAGGTGGAGCATGGCAAAGTCGATGCTGTTCGCTGCCGGTTTATAGTCTGGCAATTGCGACGGCACCATGGTCACATTGGGTTGCCGAGCGGTGACGCTGGCCCATTTTGCCTTGGATGTTTCGCTGGAGACAAATTGCGGTGGATTGACCGCGATAACCGATCCGTCGGGACCGACGGCGCGACCCAATATTTCACTATAATAGCCGCCACCTGCAAAAATATCGAGCACGGCATCGCCCGTTTCGAGGCCCATGAAGGCAAGCACTTCTGCCGGACTGCGGCTCTCGTCCAGCGCGATATCGGCTGCATCACGGCCGGGGTCGGACACGGCTGACCCAAAGTCAGGTGCCGTTTCTTCTGCAACAGCCGCCGATACAGGCGTCGTCTCGCCCGCATAGACCGGAGCCGCAATCGCCAAAGCAGAGGTCGCCAATGTCAAAAATATCGATGCACGCATGATGTCTCTCCCCAAAATATTGGCAGCAGCATGGACCGGCAGAAATTTTTGCACAAGCGGCGGAGATGTGTTTAATCTATATCCGAACGCATTTCGTCGAAACGACGGTCACTCGCCAAAATCAGGCAGCGCGTTTGCTGATTTTATCCAACTCGGGACCGCTAGCACGGCGAACTTCTTCAAGATCATAATCTATTTGAAGACCCAGAAAAAATCCCTCGGAAATTCCGAAATAGCGCGCCAAACGAAGGTCGATATTGGCATCTACCGATTGTTGGCCGGAAAGCACGGCGCTGAGCTGGTCTATGTTCAGGCCTGTCGCTTCAGCCACTTCTTCGACAGATATTTCGCTACCAATCAGATAGTCTTCGCGCAGGATGTCGCCCGGATGGACATTATCCAAACGGTCTTCATCCCTTGTGATAGTCCTCGATCCGGACATTGTGCGCATCTCCATTCGACCAGTTGAACGTCACGCGCCACTGGTCATTGATGCGTATACTATAGCGCAAAGGTGTATAATCCTTCAACTGTTCAAAGCGATTCCCACCCGGAACGCGTAAATCGAATAAATTGGTGGTTCGATTGATCTGCCGCATTTTTCGCCGCGCCGTATTCTGAATATCCGATGGGAGCTTTCGGCTACGCTCGCCGTTCCAGACTTTTTCAGTTTCGAGGTTGGCGACTGAGCGGATCATTGTGATTTTCCCTGAACAATATCCTTCTATTTTTAGCTTAACGCGTTCGATATTTGTAGGTCCACAACCTGCAAAACTTCTTCGAATGATTAAACCGTTCTCAGTCCAGCTATTTTGTACAAAGTTCCAAATGCTAAATTAGTACCGTGGTCCGATCGGGATATCTTGCGCCTTCACTACATCTTCCGCTGCGTCTTGCCATAGCCCATTTTCCGCGTTCCCGGCCTTCCCTCGGTCGACCGGCCTTTCGGCTGCGCGACCTGCAGGTCGGCAGGCAGCCCAAGCTCTTCCGCTTCCAGCTTGCGGATTTCGTCGCGCAGACGGCCTGCGGTCTCGAACTCGAGATCAGCCGCCGCGTCGCGCATCTGTTTTTCCAGACTTTCGATATGGGCGCGCAGATTGTGGCCGACCAGATGCTTGCCGTCGTCACTGACCGCGCCGGTGACCATGTCCTTGGCCGTGGCGTGGGCGACAATGTCACCGATATTTTTCTTGATCGATTGCGGAGTGATACCGTGCTCGAGATTATATTCGACCTGTTTCTCGCGGCGGCGATCGGTCTCGCTGATCGCGCGTTCCATCGAACCGGTCATCCGGTCGGCGTAGAGAATGACCCGACCGTCAACATTACGCGCGGCGCGGCCAATCGTCTGGATCAGCGATGTCTCACTGCGCAGGAAGCCTTCCTTGTCGGCGTCCAGTATCGCGACCAACCCGCATTCCGGAATATCGAGACCTTCGCGGAGCAGGTTGATACCGACCAGCACATCATAGACGCCCAGCCGCAGATCACGGATCAACTCGATCCGTTCCAGCGTCTCGACATCGCTGTGCATATAGCGGACCTTGATCCCCGCCTCGTGCATGAATTCGGTCAGATCCTCCGCCATCCGCTTGGTCAGCGTCGTGATCAGCGTACGATAGCCCTGCGCCGCGACCTTGCGGCATTCATTGATCACATCATCGACCTGATCCTCGACCGGCTTGATCTCGACCGGCGGATCAATCAGCCCGGTCGGGCGAATGACCTGCTCGCTGAACACGCCACCGGTCTGCTCCATCTCCCATTTGCCCGGCGTCGCGGACACACTGACCGTCTGCGGCCTCATCGCGTCCCACTCGTTAAAACGCAGCGGCCGGTTGTCGATACAGCTGGGCAAGCGGAAGCCATATTCGGCCAGATTGATCTTGCGGCGGTGATCGCCCTTGGACATGGCGCCGATTTGCGGCACCGTCTGGTGGCTTTCGTCGACGAACAGCAGCGCATTGTCCGGCAGATATTCGAACAAGGTCGGCGGCGGTTCGCCCGGTAGGCGACCGGTAAGGAAGCGTGAATAATTTTCAATGCCCGCACAGCTGCCGGTGGCCGCGATCATTTCCAGATCGAAATTGGTTCTTTGCTCCAGCCGCTGATGCTCGATCAGCTTGCCTTCTGCTTCCAGCTCCTTCAGCCGCTCGGCGAGCTCGAACTTGATCGCTTCCATCGCCTGTTTCATCGTCGGTCCCGGTGTCACGTGGTGCGAATTGGCGTAGACCCGCACCTTGTTCAGGGTCGCGCCCTTCTTGCCGGTCAGCGGGTCAAATTCGACAATCTCTTCAATTTCGTCGCCGAAAAAGCTGATCCGCCAGGCCATGTCTTCGTAATGCGAGGGGAATATCTCGAGATTGTCTCCCCGCACCCGGAAATTGCCGCGGGCAAAGGCCATGTCGTTGCGCTTATATTGCAGCGCCACCAGCTTGCGGATGATATCCCGCTGGTCGACCGATTGTTCCTTGGTGAGATCAAAGACCATCGCCGAATAGGTCTCAACCGAACCGATACCGTACAAACAGGAGACCGACGCAACGATGATCACGTCATCGCGTTCGAGCAGCGAGCGGGTCGCGCTGTGCCGCATCCGGTCGATCGCTTCGTTTACCGAGCTTTCCTTCTCGATATAGGTATCCGACCGCGCGACATAGGCTTCGGGCTGGTAATAATCATAATAAGAGACAAAATATTCCACGGCGTTGTCCGGGAAGAAATTCTTGAACTCGCCGTAAAGCTGCGCCGCCAGGATCTTGTTGGGCGCCAGAATCAATGCGGGCCGCTGCAGCTCTTCAATCATCTTGGCCATGGTGAAGGTCTTGCCCGACCCGGTCACTCCGAGCAGCACCTGATCGCGTTCCTCGTCGCGCATCCCCGCGACCAGCTCCTTGATCGCCGCGGGCTGATCGCCGGCGGGCTCGAAATCGCTGACCAGCTTGAACGGTCTTCCGCCTTCCGATTTAGCAGGACGATTGGGCTTGTGCGGGACGAAATCATCGCCGGTTTCCGGTTCCGCCAGGCCTCTTCTTATTACCAATTCTGTCATAAGGCTGATATGGAACAAAAAGGGTCCAATGTCATCCCCGTTATGGAGTTTTCACAACTGCGCGATCATAGAAAATTTACTTCAGGGTCTGATCGGTTTATGGCTCCTTCCGGCGCATCATTATTGAGGGAATATTTTCGTGAAAAAATTACTAGTTTCAGTAGCTGTACTCAGCTTGATTACCGGCTGTTCAGAACAGGGCGCTGACCATAACGGAGACGGCAAGATCACTGCGGAAGAAGTCGCCGAGGAAATGAATGAAGTCACGCTCGAGCCCGGTGAATGGGAAAATACCGTAGAAATAGTCGATGTGAAGATCGATGGTTTGCCCGAAGGCATGCCAGCCGGTGTCATGGACAGTATGAAGGGCAAGGTCACAACCTCAAAGTCCTGCATCACTGAAGAAGAAGCCTCGAAGCCAGGCGCGCAATTTTTTGCAGCGCAGGAAAAAACCAATTGCGAGGTCAAGAAATTCGACATGAGCGGCGGCGCCGTAACTTCCGAAATGGCATGTGACAATATGGGCGGTTCGCCTGGCAGCATGACCATGACGATGGACGGCCAATATGGCCCGAGCAGCTATGACATGACGATGAATATGGTTGGCGGCGCTGCGGGTATGAAAATGAACATTTCTGCCAAGAGCAATGGCAAACGCATCGGCAGCTGTCCGACTGGATAACCCAGACTGCATTTGCGAGATATGAAACAAATGACATGAAGGCAGGAGCGTATCGCTTCTGCCTTTTTTGTTCCTGCCCTTTCTTTCCATGCTGAATTGGCGCGAACGGCCGCGCAGGTCATTGCATCTATTCCCCCGAATGATAAGTTTCACTCCGAAACCGAATCGCAGCGCCTAAACATAAACTGGAGAGTGTCGATGATCGCCTACACCATGCTTGGCACGAATGACAAAGATCGGGCCTTCGCTTTTTACGACGCCGTGTTTGACGGCACTGGTATCAAGCGTCTGTTCAAAACACCGGCCGGCGGCCAGTTTTACGGCAAGACACCCGGCGAACCGATGCTATGCATTACCTCGCCTTATGATGAAGGCGACGCCTGTCATGGCAATGGCACTATGGTAGCACTGCAATTCGGCACGACCGAGGAGGTCGACGCGCTCCATGCGCGTGCACTTGCACAGGGCGGGGCCAATGAAGGCGACCCGGGCTGGCGCGCACCGGACATGTTCTATGGCGCCTATTTTCGCGATCCGGACCAGAACAAGATCTGTGTGTGCAAGACGGATTTTACGTCAATCCCTGTCAAAAACTGAGGAGAAAAACCATGATCGGATATGTAACGCTCGGCACCAATGATCTCGAGACGGCGCGCAGCTATTATGATGCGCTGCTCGGCGAACTGGGCGCCAAACGCCTGATGGAAATGGAAGAAAATGGCTTCACTCTATATGGTGTCGACATGACCACGCCGTCGATTGCGATTACGAAGCCCTATAATGGACAGGCGGCGCAGCCGGGCAATGGCAATATGATCGCGCTGCAAATGCAGGAACGCGCACAAGTCGACAATTTCTACCAAAAGGGTCTGGAACTGGGCGGCAGCGATGAAGGCGCGCCCGGAGTCCGTGGCGATGAAGGACCGATGGCATTTTATGCCGCCTATTTCCGTGACCCGGAAGGCAACAAGCTTTGCGCATTTCGGTTAGGCGCTGCATAAGGTTAACAAACACAGGGGAAAAATCATGAAGCATCTTTTGGCTTTGGTTGCGACAACCGCGTTTATCTGGACCGCACCGATTTCGGCACAGAATAGTTCGCCGTCGCCCGATCTGGCTGCCGCCATTGCAGCGGATTATGACAAAGAACTGAAAGCGCTGTTTCTCGATTTTCATCAAAACCCGGAGCTATCCTATAAGGAAACCCGTACCTCTGCGATCATCGCGAAGAAATGGCGCGATGCGGGTTTCACCGTCACCGAGAAGGTTGGCGGTACCGGCGTCGTCGCAGTGATGAAAAATGGCGGAGGCCCCACCCTGATGCTGCGTGCCGACATGGACGGTCTGCCGCTCGTCGAAGACAGCGGGCTGGACTATATGTCGACCGCGAAACAGGTCAGCATCGATGGCGATGAAAAGCCGGTCATGCATGCCTGCGGCCATGATGTGCATATTACCTCGCTGATCGGCACCGCGCACCAGATGGCGGCCCGAAAGGATCAATGGGCCGGAACCTTGGTGCTGATCGCGCAGCCGGCCGAGGAACGTATTGGCGGCGCCAAGCTGATGATGGACGATGGGCTCTACACCCGTTTCCCCAAGCCCGATTTTGCTCTGGCTTTTCATGTGTCCGCCGACACACCGACCGGCCAGATTTCGCTCGGTGAAGGCATTGAGAGCAGCTCGTCCGACAGCGTCGACATTATCGTTCACGGGGTTGGCGCCCACGGCGCATCTCCGCATCGGGGCAAGGACCCGATCGTGATGGGCGCAGAAATCATCATGGCGCTGCAGACGATTATCAGCCGGGAAATCGCGCCGCTCAAACCCGGCGTGATCACCGTTGGTTCCTTCCACAGCGGCTTCAAGCATAATATCATATCCGACAAGGCGACGATGCAACTGACGGTCCGATCGGATGACGAGGACACACGGGCAAAATTGCTCGAAGGGATCAAGCGCATTGCCACCAATGTCGGCCGCATTAATGGCCTGCCCGAGGACAAGCTGCCCGAAGTATTGGTGTCGCATGAATCGACACCGGCCAATTATAATGATGCCGCGCTGACCAAGAGGGTGAAAGGCGTTTTCGCCACCCGCTTTGGTGAAAAGGTGTTCAACAACAAACCGCGCGAAGGCATGGGGGCAGAGGATTTTGCCTATTTTGTCGAACCCAATACCGATGTTCCCGGCGTCTATTTTTCTGTTGGTGGAACACCGCAAGCCGATTTTGATCGCGAGAAAGCGGGCGGCGCACCGGTGCCTTCGCATCATTCGCCCTTCTTCAAGATTGCACCGAGAGAATCGGTCACTCTGGGCACCGAAGCCATGACCGCCGCAGCATTGGAGCTGCTTGCAGCCGGTGAGTGATTCAGAGAACCGGCAGCGTCCCAAATGGAATATGCTGTTCACGGCGGCGTTGCTGCTGGCCACATCCTGCACCACCGTCGAAGAATCCGAAATCAATCCTGTCGCCGAGGCGCAGGCATTTGATATTCTGATCGACAACGGCCTGATTGTGGATGGCAGCGGCGGTGCGCCCTATGTCGGCGATGTCGCGATCCGCGATGACCGTATCGTCGCGGTTTCGCCGGAAATTTCGGGCAGCGCCAAGCGGGTGATTGATGCGCGCGGCCTGGCCGTCGCACCGGGCTTCGTCAATATGCTCAGTTGGGCAGCCGATGCATTGATCGCCGATGGTGCCGGCGAAAGCGACATTCGGCAGGGCATCACTTTGGAAGTGTTCGGCGAGGGATCTTCAGAAGCGCCGCTAACCGACAAAATGGCGCAGACAGACGAAGGTCGGCAGGGTGACATCCGCTATCCGATCAGCTGGCGCAGTCTCGATCAATATTTCGACTATATCGAAAAACGGGGCATAGCTCCCAATGTCGCGACATTTGTCGGGGCGACGACCGTACGGATCAGCGAGCTTGATTATGCAGATGTCGATCCTGACGCCGAACAGCTGGATAATATGCGCGCGGTCGTCCGCGAGGCCATGGATGACGGTGCCATGGGTGTGGGAAGCTCGCTGATCTATGCGCCGGCCAGCTATGCCGAAACAGCAGAGCTGATCGCGCTGGCGACCGAATCTGCGCGTTGCGGTGGCATGTATATCAGCCATATGCGCAACGAGAGCGACAATGTCCTAGAAGCGATTGACGAACTCATAGAAATTGCCGGAAAATCGGGTGGCCCTGCGGAAATCTACCATTTGAAACAGGCAGGCAAGGACAATTGGGGAAAGCTCGACGCGGTTATTGCAAAGATCGAAGCGGCGCGCGCAAAGGGTCTGCGGATCACCGCCAATATGTATAATTACACCGCCGGTTCCACTGGTCTCGATGCGGCCATGCCGACCTGGGTGCAGGAAGGCGGATATGAGCAATGGAAAAAGCGCCTTCAGGACCCCCAAATACGCAAGCGCGTTCTATCCGAAATGAGCGGCAAGCCCGATGGATGGGAAAATCTTTACTATCACGCCGGTCCCGACAAAATGATGCTGGTCGGCTTCAAGAATGACCAGCTGAAGCCTCTCACCGGCAAGACTCTGGCCGAGGTCGCGGCAATGCGCGGTACCAGTCCGGCGGAGACGGCCATCGATCTGGTGATCGAGGATGGCAGCCGGGTTCAAGTGGTTTATTTTCTGATGGATGAAGCCAATGTCGCACGGCAGACCGCCCTGCCCTGGATGTCGTTCGGGTCCGACGCAGCAGCCCTTGCCCCTCGCGGTATATTTCTCAAATCCTCCACCCATCCCAGAGCTTATGGAAATTTTGCCCGGCTGCTCGGCAAATATGTCCGCGAGGAAAAGCAGACAAGCCTGGCTGATGCAGTGCGGCGCCTGGCCAGCCTGCCGGCGACCAATCTGGGACTGAAGGATCGCGGCAGTCTGGCCGCAGGATATTTCGCGGATGTCGTTATTTTTGATCCTGCGACGATTGCCGATACAGCCACTTATGCCGAGCCGCAGCAATTCGCCATCGGCATGCATGATGTGCTGGTCAATGGTGAACTGGTACTGCGGGATGGCAAAATGACCGGAGCCCGACCGGGTCGCGCGGTGCGGGGTCCCGGCTGGAACAAATGCCCTCCGCTTTAGGGCAGGGAACTGCAGATGGACCAGGCCCTAAGCAGCGAGCAGATTGATCATTTTGCGCGTGAGTTGCGCGACCGGCAGGCGGAACTCAAGACACGCGACAAGGAAGGTGCCAGCTGGCGGGGGCCCGTCGAACTCGACCAGCAAAGCGTCGGGCGCCTGTCGCGGATGGATGCGATGCAGCAGCAGGAAATGGCCCAGGCTGAAGCGCGGCGGAGAATCAGCGATCTGGCACGGATAGAAATGGCCCTGAAACGCATCGCCGAAGCCGAATATGGCTGGTGCGCGGAATGCGGCGAAGCCATTGCTTACGGTCGGCTCGAAATCGATCCGGCAGCCCATTTGTGCATCAGTTGCGCGCGCTGATCCGGTCCAAAGTTCGTCAAAATTCGGGCCAAGCAAGCCTTTTGCGAGCTTGACATGTAACCATATAGTTGCGTATTGGGAGGCATGTCCGATGTCTTTGCTGCCTTAGCCGATCAAACACGCCGATCTCTGCTAGACCGGCTGTTCATCAAAAATGGCCAGAATCTGACCGACCTTCACAACGGCATGACCATGTCACGCCAGGCGGTGGCCAAACATCTGCATATCCTTGAATCCGCCAATCTCGTCTCGGTCCACTGGCAGGGCCGGGAAAAGCTGCATTATCTCAATCCCGTTCCGCTTTCGGATATCGTCCATCGCTGGGTCGGCAAGTTCGAAGACGCCCGGATCGAGGCGCTGACCGACTTCAAGCAGCAAATCGAAAGCGCTTCCGAACCTTCGAATATCAGCAAGCCAGAGGAGAAACGTCGTGCCCAGTAATGAGACCGCCAATATCAACACCCGCGCATCGACCGGCGCGCCATGTGCCCCGGATTTTGTCTATACGATCTTCATCAAGGCCACCGCTGAAGCCGTGTGGAACGGCCTGATCGACCGGGATCTGACCAAAGCCTATTGGGGCCATTATAACGAGTCCGACTGGCAGCCCGGTTCGCGATGGAACCATGTCCGCAGCGATGGCAGCGGCAAGATCGACACCTGCGGCCGGATCGTCGAGATTGAACCACCCCATAAGATGACATGGACCTGGTCCTTCGAATGTGACGCGGACAGTCCGGCCAGGGTGTCGCGGGTGATCTATGAACTGACTCCTCTGGGACCGGACACGAAACTCACCGTAACCCACAGTGAACTTGAACCGGGATCGCCGATGGACACGGGGGTCCGGGAAGGATGGCCCGCAGTGCTCAGCAACCTGAAGTCGCTGTTGGAAACAGGCACCGTCTTGTCCGAAGGACTATGGCCGAAAAACTAGGTTCAGGACCAAAGCAAGCGCTACCGGTTCAATCGAGTCATATTTGCGCCCAGTGAACCGCCGCTACGCTTTTCTCCCTTTCCCGCTGCGATACATGGCTCTACTGTGCGGATCATGGAAATACCTGCCGATATCAAGCCATTCGATGGACGCTTTCTCGGTGGAAAACATTATTTCGCGACCCGCATCTATTTCGAAGACACGGATTTTTCCGGCATCGTCTATCATGCCAATTATTTGCGTTATATGGAACGCGCCCGTTCCGACATGCTTCGCCTGCTCGATATGGATCAGGGCGCGGCTTACGAAAGCGGCGAAGGCGTCTATGCAGTCGTCGATCTGACAATGAAATATCTGTTGCCGGCGAAACTAAATGATGATCTGGTGGTTATCAGCACGGTCGAGACGCTGCGTGCCGCCAGCGTGATTATCGACCAGAAAATTATGCGCGGTTCAGACCATATTACGTCAGCTTCCGTTCACGCAGCGTTTCTTACTCCCGTCGGACGTCCGAGACGACAACCGAAGGCGTGGACAAAGGCATTTGCTAGCGTCATGGATCAGGCTGATATGAAATGAAGGATTATAAATCTTGCTAGACCAACTTTCCCTGGGAGCGACTGCCGGAAATTTCTCTCCCTTCATGCTGTTCATGGAAGCCGATATTGTCGTCAAGGCCGTGATGATCGGCCTGCTGCTGGCCAGTGTGTGGACCTGGACGATCATCGTCAGCTTCGGCATGAACATCGCGCAAATTGGACGCAAATCGGATAAATTCGAACGGGCTTTCGATAAAACCGAAAATCTCGACAAGTTTTTCGATGAATATGGTCAATCCTCCCTGCCCAGCGCGAAGGTTCTCGCCGCCGGCGTCAAGGAATGGCGTCGTTCGACCGCCAAGGGGCCCATCGACCGGGAAGGCACGCGTCAGCGACTGGCCGGTGCGATGAACAGCACCATTGCCCATGAAGTGGACCGGATCGCCGACCGGCTCAATTTTCTTGCTACGGTGGGTAGTGTTGCCCCCTTTGTCGGCCTGTTCGGCACGGTCTGGGGCATCATGCGCAGCTTCTCTGCCATTGCCGCAGAACAGAATAGTTCACTTGCGGTAGTCGCGCCCGGCATTGCCGAAGCTTTGTTCGCTACCGCCATCGGCCTGTTTGCCGCGATTCCCGCCGTCATTGCCTATAACCGCTTTTCCCATCGCCTGAACAAGCTGGAGGCCCGCATGGGTCGCTTTGCCGACGGTTTCCACGCAACGCTCAGCCGCGAACTGGAGCTGGGAGACTGAGCATGGGCATGAATATGGGATCCGGGATTGGCAGACGCGGCGGGGCCCGCGGTCGGGCTCCAATGGCCGAGATCAACGTCACTCCCTTCGTCGACGTGATGCTGGTACTGCTGATCATTTTCATGGTGACAGCGCCGCTGCTGGTCACTGGCGTGCCTGTCGACTTGCCCGAGACCCGCGCCAATGCGCTGGAACAGGAACAGGAGCCGATACAGATTTCTATCGACAGCGAAGGCCGAGTGTTTGTCGAGGATGAAGAACTGAGCCGAGGTGCGCTGGAGACACGGTTGCGCGATATTGCCGCCGACCAGAATCCGGAAGATCCACGCCAGATCATGCTGCGCGGCGATAGGACGCTAGACTATGGTCTGATCATGGGTGTGATGGGCGAACTGAACCGGGCAGGACTGAACCGGGTTTCGCTGGTCACTACAGGTTCATCAGAGACACCATAAGAGTGGACAGCTGATATGGAGAAAGCTGAAAAAATTGGCTTGGGAATAGCAGCTGCGGGTCATGTGGCTCTTTTTGGCGCGCTCTCGCTGAGCGTGCTGAGCAGCACCAACGAAGCGTTTCGCAACAAGCCGATCGAAGTGATGATCGCCGATGAAGTGGGCCTTGAAAGCGCCGCCCCCGATCCCGCGAAGATCACGCCAGCAACCAGTGTTGCCTCCGAACTCGGAGCGCCCGAAGAGATCAGCATGGTCCAGCCCGAGCCGCTGCCAGAACCACCAAAAGCCGAAGCCAAGCCAACACCGACGGTGAAGCCCGCACCGATATCCCGCGAACCCCGCCGGCGTCCGGACAGGCCCGCCAGTGTTGCTCCCAAAGCGGAACCAAAACCGGCACCCAAGCCAACGCAAAAACCCCGTGGCTCGCGATTGGGGGATGATTTCCTGAAGGGTGTTACCGATGCACCATCGGTCAGCCGCAACCAGAATATCGCGGCGGAACGGGCTTCTCCAGCAGCGGTCGCCTCGCTGGAACGCGAACTATACCGGCTGATCAAACAGAAATGGCGTCCGCCAACAGGCGCGGATGCCGAACTTTTGCGCACTACGGTTACGGCGCGGCTCGACAGCAGCGGCCGGATCATTGGTACCCCGACGGCGACAACGGTCGGGATCACGCCCAGCAACCGGTCGCAGGTCGACATTCATCAGGAACGTGCCATAGCTGCTGTCCAGCTCGCTGCGCCTTTCACGACTTTCCCGGAAAAATTTTATGACGAATGGAAGGTTATCGAACCTGTCCTGTATCTTGGTGTTTAGGAGACCAGCCATGCATTCCGCCGTCCCTTACGTCCGATCAATAGTCCTCGGCCTAGTTGCCTGTTTTGGGTTGAGCGCAACTGCGCACGCCCAATTGACCGTCGATGTCGATAACAGTGCATCAGAAGAGCTGGTCATTGCCGTTCCCGGCCTGCCCACGCCGCAAAGCGTCGATACGCCCGCTGGCAATACCAATGAACTGGGCGGCAAGATCAGCGACGTTATCGTCAGTGACCTGCGCTCCAGTGGCCTGTTCAAGCCAATCGGCCGCAACCGGGTGCGCGGGATCAGCTATTCGGAAGTTACCGCGCCACAATTTCCTTATTGGACCGGGACCAACGCCTCTGCGCTGATCCAGGGCTTTGTCAGGACCAATCCTGACGGCAAACTGACCGTTGGCTGCTATCTGTACGATGTCGCGCTGGAAACCGAACTCACGCGGCAAGGCTTTGTCGTCGACCCGGGTGACTGGCGCAGAGCCGCGCATAAATGCGCTGATGCCATCTATTCCCGGCTGAGCGGAGAATCGCCCTTTTTCGACAGCCGCATCGCCTATATTGCCGAGACCGGCCCCAAGGGAAACCGAGTCAAAAGGCTGGCAATCATGGACAGCGACGGGGCCAACCACCGGTTCATCACCAATGGCCAGGCGACCGCGCTGACGCCGCGCTTCTCACCCGACTACAAAAGCATCGTCTATCTGAGCTTTCTCGATGGCAATCCGCGCATCTATATCTACGAAATTGGCACGGGTCGGCAGCGGCTGATTACCCAGAGTACCAACCCGACTTTCGCACCGCGCTGGTCGCCGGATGGCAAATGGATTCTTTATTCCATGGCGATTGCCGGCAATACTGACATCTATAAAGTGTCAGCATCAGGCGGAAGCACCCCGCAGCGCCTGACCTTTTCGCCCGGCATCGACATCGGCGGCAGCTTCTCTCCCGATGGCAGCCAGATTGTCTTTGAAAGTGATCGTTCGGGTAGCCAGCAACTCTATGTAATGACCGCCAATGGCGGCAATGAGCGGCGGATCAGCTTTGGTGGCGGACGCTTTGCCACGCCGGAATGGAGCCCCCGCGGTGACCTGATCGCCTTTACCAAGATGGCGGGCAATTTCCGCATCGGCGTCATGACACCCAGCGGCGGCGGCGAGCGACTGCTCACCAACAGCTGGCAGGACGAAGCGCCAACATGGGCCCCCAATGGCCGGGTTATCCAGTTTTTCCGGACGACAAAGGGAAGCGGAGGCACCGGTATCTGGCAGGTCGACCTGACCGGTCGCAACGAACGGCAGTTGCCGACACCGGTCAATGGCTCCGATCCGGCATGGGGACCATTGCTGCCATAAATTAGAAACGCGACAAGCCACTGAAAAAACGCTATATCTGGCCAAAGGGCCGATTCAACAAGGAGCAATATGATGATCAAATATGCAACCCCCCTGCTGATTACCGCGAGCCTCGTACTGGCTGGTTGTTCCAAAAAACCACCCGAAGAACTACCGCCGGCACCCATTGGTACCGCCCCAACCCCGACCCCGACCGGACCTGTTGGTCCGGGCTATACACCGGGTTCACAGGGAGATTTCCTGGCCAACACGATGTCCGACAGGATCCTGTTTGATACCGATCGTTTCAACGTCGATTCACAGGATCAGGCGATTTTGCAAAGTCAGGCCCGGTGGCTGGCGCAAAATCCCAACGCGCGGATCACCATCGAAGGTCATGCCGACGAACGCGGGACCCGCGACTATAATCTCGCGCTGGGCGAACGCCGTGCCAATTCTGCGAAAAACTATCTCGCTTCGCTGGGTGTCAGCCCGTCGCGGATGACGACCGTGAGCTATGGCAAGGAACGCCCCGAGGCGCTCGCGTCCACGGAAAGTGCCTGGGCGCAGAACCGCCGGGCCGTGAGCATTGTTGTTCGCTAGACCGGATTGAAAAACAGACAAAAAAAGGGCCGCTACCTGATCAGGTAGCGGCCCTTTTTTGTAACGTGAAAATCGATTATTTCTTGGTGCCGGTCATCGCCATTTCACCGAAAGCGCCCGCCTTGACCGAACCGGCCAGCTGACCATCGGTGATGGTCGCGTCGCCTTCCAGTTTCATCGGCATGGGAACGGTCATGTTCATTTCCCA
>TARA_R110000824_G_scaffold199734_6_pt1 | contig 23316 bp, 15 predicted proteins | sample TARA_R110000824 | Tara Oceans TARA_R110000824 (sample SAMEA4397747) | marine metagenome | biome: Polar Biome; feature: [MES] marine water layer (ENVO:01000295) within the mesopelagic zone...; material: water (ENVO:00002006), including particulate matter (ENVO:01000060) such...
TCTTGGGGAAGATGTTTCTGCGCTCTCCAGGAGAAAGAAGAGAAAGATGCTAAAAGATCCTGAATCATACATGAAGAAGAAACAAAAACAGAAACAAGAACCTGCCTCTGAAAAGGAATAGACATGCCACTTCTAAAAAAACTCGCAAAGCAATTTCTTGAAGGCGACGAAGAAGCCGGGGAAGAACTGGAACTCAGAGCACCAAGCGAAGTTCTGGGAGATATGACCCTGGAAGAATTCGCTACTCAGATGACTGAAGATTCAGAATTTGCCGATGATATCTATTCCCGTATGGAAGGTTCTAAGTACGGTTCTGTTTTGAGTCCTGATCTTTCAGATGAGGATAATGATCACCGTAAGGCCAAAGAGGGCCGGGTTGTTCGAGTCATTGAGCATTTCAACCTTCCTGCTGATGCAACGGAAAGTCTAGCTAAAGAGCTTGTTGGGATGCTTGGTGGAATGAAAAACAAAAAGAAGAAGCGTTCTTCTGAAGAAGAATACACTCCAGAAGAAACCGTATTGGTGTAATGGAAGACATTTCCAGACAGCCAACTGATGCTGAACGTCTCTACCAGGAGCGTTCAGACAGGGTTGTTGAGCAAGCAATCTATGAGGATCGGCGCATCAAGAATGCGTTGATCGCAATGGACAAACTTAAGAAGTACAAGCATCTGTTTGATGCCGCTGACAAGAAGTATGGGTTGCCACCTGGAACCATGATTTCCATTGCTGCGGTTGAGTCTGGTGGAAGGGACAAGTACGTCTTTGGACCAAGTAAGTCCTCTGCAAGTGCTGCTGGGATTGTTCAACTAAAGGCTGATCCTGCTCGTTCTTACGGTCTTCGGGTAGATGATGAGGTTGATGAACGGTTTGATCCCGAAAAAGCAATTGATGCTGGCGCGCAAGCAATGGCTAAAAAGCTGAAGCGATACGATGGTCATATTGAAACCGCTCTTGCTGATTACAATGCTGGCAATAAATATGTCCGAGACTTTGAGGCAGGGAAGGGTTCTCTCCCAGAGGGAACCAGACAATACATTGGTACAATTCCAACAGTTATGGAGTTAATCCAGCAGCCAGAAAGACAAGTATTTGCTTCGTCTCGTCCGTCAATTAGTCCCAAGAAACAGGAACCAAGTTCGACATCGTCTCGAATTTCTTCTGCTTTAAGTTCAGGGATGCCAGGAGGAACAAAAACCTAATGCCCATTTTTGATTTCCGTTGTTCTGGTTGTGGCATCAAGTTTGAAACTTTGTTTCTTGCTGGTGAAGAAGTCGTTGATACTGCCGCTTGCCCAGATTGTGATTCACACTCTGATCGTGTAAAGGTCGGAAGGTTCCGTATTGTGGGTCCAGTTTTTGAAGGCATGGAGCAATATGAAAGTGCTCTTTTGTCTAAGGCCGAAAGAAAAGCGGGCGCTCGTTTCAAGTCCGGTAAAGAAATTGAGAAGTGGGAGGATGAACGAGGATTATCCCGCATGTCTCACGGCACGTCTCAATACAATCAGTACGTAGAAAAAAGTCTGCATGAAGCACGAACAATGTCGTCTGTTAAACAAACTGATGGAAGGCGTGGTGTTGCAGACTGGATTGAAAAGACCGAAACTTTAGAATCAACATCTCTTAACAACGCACAATATTCAAGGTACAAGGAGCTTTCTGATGCCGTCGAGTCCAATGCCCCCGCAGCCAGCATCGACTGAACCTGCCGATTTACAACAAATTCCTTTGGAAGAACTTGAACGCATGATCATGGATCGTGCTGGCGCACTTGAACAAGTAATGGCGCAAAGCGCCCGTGGAGATGTCATGCCTGCTGAGCCCGAAATGGAAATGGCTGGAAGTGAAATGGCTCCAGAGGGCGCCATGCCTGATGGTGGTGAAATTAATCCTGGTGCAGTTAAAGCGGCTTCGGCTATGCTTGTTGAAGCTGGACTGTTAGAAGAAATTACTGATACGCTAACACCAGAAGTGCTAAATGTTCTCACAATGCTTGCAGAACAAGAGGCACCCGGATTGTATGACATACAAAACGTTGCCCACCTTATGGAGTTGATCAATGGAATTAGAACAGGACTCATCCCGCTCTCAATCGAGCCTAGACAACAAGCGGCCCCAGAGCTTGGACCAGTCCCCATCCCTGGAGGTGGCGGACTCCCCGGTAGCGCAGGACTACCAGGAGGAGGACTCCAGCCTCTCCCAGGAGAGTACCCCAGCGGACTTCCTCGGGGAGGAGCCTACTGAGCATCATGAATCTGATGGATATTCAGATGAAGTTCAGGCAGTAACTGACCAAGACATTGCGGATATTGATGCCAGAGATGCGGATATTTCAGACGCACCGGTTGATTCTTGGGAATCGCTCGATGTTGAGAACATTTCTTCTCTCGATGTTGGCTGGTTGCCAGAAGAACATCAACCAAGAGTTCAGTCGCTTCTGACATCCTTGAATGAAAAAGTGTCTGAGTATCGAAATGGCTTGGATAATGCGAAAACAAGGTTTGATTCAGCAGAGTCAGACTTTAGAGACTTAGTCTCTCGCCTGGATGGTGCATCATCTGATGACAGTATCAAGATTCTAAGCACTCAGGTAGAGGACCAAAACAAGCAGTTGGCTGAAACGACATCTGATCTTGTCGGTACTACATGGAAAGCATTCAATGCAATCCACCCAGAATTTGAAAAGATTCCGGATAATCTTAGGAATAGGTTTGCTTCTATTCTTGAGAGTAAATCATTTTATGACAAATTCAGCGGAGATACTCTTTTGGATAAGATGGAGGATGCGTGGCGCTTTGCTGCCTATAGATCGGGGGTTGATTTAAACAAGCTTTCTGCAAAAGCACCCGTTTCATCGCATGTGTCTTCTCCAAATAATCAGAATGTTTCTGCGCAATCAAGGCGTCAGGGCGTGATTGCGGATGGTTCATTGTCAACCAATCGGCCAACACGTAGTATTGATGATATGTCTTGGGAAGACATTCGGGATCGTCATGGATATTTGCTTGAATAGTTTTCAAGTAGATAGTTTTTTTAACTCAACAGGAGCCATCGAATGGGTCTTCTAGAATATGCAACCAGGACGGTTCCTGATGTTGTTAAAAAGGCCAAAGCGTCTTTCTACAACCGGGATCCTTTTCTCGCACGCCTCCAAAGCCGCCAACGTGTAAAGCGTTCCGGTGGAACCAACGTTCGCGTTGTCCGTATTAAAAGCGGTCACTCGGATGTGGTGGAGATCAACGCGACCAACCTTAGCGTTCCCTTGGCAAAGAAAGAAACGCTTAGCTCCATGAGCGGTGATTGGGCCAAATTCATTAAGCCCATCATTTTGCCCCACATTGATCGTGATCGTATGTCTTCACAGGCAGACGTGAAGATGTGGCTGCAAGACATGACAACTGCTGCCATGTTGGGCCTGAAGAACCAAGCTTGCCGCCAGATTTATCTGGGTACGGAATCAGCTTTGGCTGGATTGGGAACCCTCAATGGTACGGTTACCGGTCTGAGTTCTTCCGGTTTTGAGAACGGTGCTCTTCGGTTCCAGACGCCCGTCCTCCAGGCGGCTGCTGGAGTTACGTACCTGAATGAAACTCGGGTAAATGACACCACCAGCTTTGAGAACAACTGGTTTAACCAGTACGCTGACCACGGTGGTCTTGGAACTTCTTTCCTCAAAAGTGCTGAAGAAGTCAAGATCACTGCTGATTCGTATGCAGAAGACGAAGAGGGAATTTCCCTTGGAGTTCTTGCTATTGCTGATCACGTTGCGTTGGGTGAAGAAGTCCGGTCGTACCCTGGTGGCAGTAATGCTTCTGCAATCACCTATACTATTGATGACCTGAACAAAGGTCGGGCACACCCAACGATTCACGTTGCTGGTGGTATTCAGTATTACAGCAACCGCTGGATGTCTGCACATACGGAGATTGAGCCTTGCTATTTGTTGAATCCCAATGGATGCGAATGGTGGGTCAACGCTGGAAACGACTTCCGAACGACGAAATTCACTGATCACCTGGAGACAAGCAACCAGGATGCAGACGTGGGTTACATCATTCTTGAAGTCCAGTTGGCTGTTCCGAACTTGCTCGTTAACGGCTGCATGTCTAACCCCGCATGATCTTGGAGGATCAAATAAAATGATTGGACCTATTGTATATTTGAGTTCTCCATCGGAGACTTCGACAGAGCAAATGGCTCCCGTTGGAACCATTCGTGCATATGATCACCCTGATCTCGGCTATCAGCTTCTTCGCTCAGTCAAGGCTACTTCGGAAATCACCGCTAATGAAATTGCGTTGTTAACCAACGGTAGTTCTACAGAGGCGGTTAAGTCAACCGGCGCTCAAGTCAACGCCAACCTCGTCGCGGGAATCGCTGTTTCGACAATCGCGGCTTCAAGTTATGGTTGGGTTGTTTGTGCTGGTCAGGCGTATGCTATCCTTCAGGCTACTGCTGGTAACGGCAGCACGCTTTCCAGTGGCTCTACTGCTGGAATGATTGCAGATGTGGCTGTAAGCACAAAAGAGCACTGTATTATTGGCACCCTTGTTGATAATACCGGTTCTGATGGGGTTGCTTGGGCGTCTACTAGCCTTGCCACACGCAAGGTTATTGTCCGTGTAAACAGTCTTCTATAGCCATCAATAGAGTATGGGGTTTCGGCTCCTACTCCTTTGGAGTTTTGAGCTATGCGCTAAAAACCAGGGTCACTTGACCCGTAAGTGACCCCGGTAGGTGATAAACTTACCGGGGTCTACTTGTATCGGAGATACACGATGAATCTCTCTTCATTGCGGGAAGCAATCAGAACCAAGACTGGCTACCCTGAGCGGGGGAAGACTGGTAAAGATCGTATTAATCGTGTGGTTAATTACGCACTGCGCCAAGTCAGGCGCGATGCACCAGAAGCTTTATTTAGGGAAGAGTTGCGGTTTCGTCTTGAGAAGGAGATTTCCGCCGGGACACTAGCTGTTGATAGTGGTGATGATTTGGTTTTCACTGTTTCCGCAGATGATGTGACCCTTAGTACAGATGGAACGCTTCGTGCCAGATGGTTGGAAATAAAGAAGAGCGACACTTACCATCTCAGGCGAATCAGAGATGTGTTTGCATTAACTGTTGCTGAGAGGGATTATTATAAGATTGTCATAGATAAACCCTGGTTAAATAAGACTGATGCTGGACTCAGTTACCGAATCTTTACTTATGAATACCCATATCCAGCGGATGTGGAAAAGATTCGGTCTGTAATTCGCAATCCAGATACGAATCCCAGGGAACTTCTTGAGGTTCTACACCCAGAGTCTCTCGCGCATTGGCGTCTTGGTGTTGGGTGGAGGTCTACGGGCACCCCAGACAAGTATGCTAGGGGTGACTACTTCCAGCTTCCTTCGCCTCACTACACGCCAGTTGCGGAGGTTCCAACAACTGTCACAGATTCTCTTGCTTTTACATGGGGGTTTGATGTCGGTGGTAACGAGCACGGGAAAACTGATTCACCTCCACAATACGGGGCTGCTGGTAAGTTTTCTTACCGGGTATGCCATGTGTGGGGGCGCTGGCCCCACTATGACATCAACCAAGATGGGATTCTAAAACCCTTCTATATCTCAAGCCCATCTCCACCTACAGAGCAAGTTGAGACCACTTGGGGTAGTCATGCTGTTAAACTTACAAGTCCAGATGTTGACTGGATGGAAGGATATGGGCCGAATAGCAGTCTCAATAGTTATCACAAAGCTGGAATTGAGAAGTGGTGGTTCCGTGCGCGGCACGACACGGAAGATGAATCATCGACTTCAGGAAAGAACGCTGCTTCTGTGACCAATCTTGAGAATGATGACATCTATTATCTGTGGAGAGTCACAGATGGTTTCGATACTGTAATCTATGATCGCGGTGACTACGATCCTGTAGATAAGCAGAGTATGCTCAATGACTTCCACGGTCATTTCCACCTTAGATTTGACCGCTCTTCAAACGATGACCCACCAATGCTCTGCCGATTGGTTCGGCGCCCGGTTGAGTTGAAGCACGACAACGATGTTCCACGGGTTCCAGTAGATTGCTTTGAGGCGATTATTTCCCTTTCATGCGCGTATTTGGTTGGAGATAGGGACGGAAATCCAGACCGGAAAGGTATGTATTACTCTGATTATCTCAGGGAACTGGATAGACTAAAGCGTGCTTACACCTTCTCAGGTGCGGAAAGGGGCCCATTCGGGAACGGGCTTTTGTCGAGGGGGCGGATCGGAATGGCTGATTATGACGTGACAGAGTCAAGCTAATGGCGTGGTCTGGACGTAAGAACGAGCCCAGTTATCAAGGTAAATCCGTTGGGTTTGCCAAAGTTATGGCTGAGGTTCCGCTATCGGATGGAGCAGTTGCGGAAGAGATCCTGAATTTCTCTTTGAATGAGAAGGGGTTTCTAGATTCTACATTTAGAATCATGCCGGTTATCCCTAACGAATGGAGGACTACCGGCAACCAACCGGGAGTGTTCCGTTTGGGTATTCTCGGCATGAGGTACATGCTGATGCACGGACATGTGCCCAATATCTTGATGCTTGGTTCAGATGGGGTTTATCTATTCGACCCTTCTGATAGAGAAGATACTTCGGGAAATCCTGGACTGACAGAACAGTATTATTTTCGCCATAACAATACAAAGGTTTCTGTTTACCCACAATCAGAGCTACAATTTCCACCTCAGATGCACCAGGTCGGGAACCGTATTTATTTCACCTTTTGTGATGGCGGTGGGGCATGGGTTTGGGATGGTGCTCGGTTGAGGAAGTTTGGATTTACAGAAGTTCCTTCTTCTATTGATGTTTATGGCCCGTCAAGACATACCGATTGGGAACCAGGAGAGCCGCTTGCAAACCAGGGTGGGTTCTCCCCAAAGGGGCGGATTGGAACTGTCAATTCTAATATGTCTGACGGGGCTGGTGATGGAGTCGGCGGAATTGAGGAAGGTCGCTGGAGATACGCTGTTGCGTTTGAGAACACAGATGGTGCGTATTCTGCGACTGGTCACCCAGGCGGAATGGCTGAGATACATGGGGAGATATCCAACCTAGGCGATGACAGTCCCGTTGAACGTCTTCTCAGGAAGTTTTGGGTCAAAGAAATCCCCATTGGGCCTGATGGAACGACTGCTAGAATTTTGGTCAGGACAAGAAATTTATTAACCTTGTCTCAGTTTGATTCTGGTTTGTTCTTCTATCTGCATCGTATACCAAACAATAAGTCTGTTGAGTGGATTGACGACATTCCAGATGGTGAACTTACTTTTGAGTGGAAAGATCGAGAACCTGTTCCTATTGGGTTCTATTTTATGAACTTCCATTCTGGAAGCATGTTCATAATGAGAACTGATTCTAGTCCAAGCAGGGTCTGGTGGAGTGAGCAAACTGGAGTACACGGTCCAATACCTGAGAGTTTTCTTAGGGGACATTGGCGAGAAGTGTTTCCTGAGACTGGTCCAATTACTGGTTCGGTCTCTGTAAACCTTAAAGACTTTGATACAAGTCTTTTGATTTTCAAAGAAAATGCAGTCCATACCGTATCTGGTACGTACCCAGATTGGAATTTTGGCACATTACGGCATGGAAGTGGATGCTCTGGTCCAAACCTTGTCCAGACCGTACCTGATGGGTCGGTCATCTGGTACGGATCTAGAACTTTCTGGAAGTTGACCCATGATGGCACTGTGACCGATATTGGGGGTGGGCTTAGGTCTCGATTGAATAAGATTAATTATAGAAAAGCCCAGATGGGAGTTAGCTGGGTGGATAGAAGGCACGGAGAGGTGTCTTTTGTTTTGCCATCAGATGATTCAACTAGACCTGACTTACATTTTGTATATGATTACCGTATTGGTGGTTGGCGCCTCAGAGACCATATGACTGTTGATGCTGTTGCGGGCATCGGTAATGGCGATGCTGTATTTATCTCTGGTACCTTCGATGGTACAAGAACTGTTTGGGCGGCTAATCGTGGGTATCCTTCATATTCGGTAACGAACCCAACATCGTCATTCATTTCTGGTTGGGTTTCATATGAGGATTTTGGTCCTAATATCCATAGTTCGTACCGTGCTACGGAGCTTATCTGTACTCTGGAGGAGCGGTCTAAAGGTAGCGCCACGGTTTTAACTAAATCTGATTGGGATGTAGATTCAGTTATTAACTTAGAATCATTAAGTCTTATGCATCCAGAGAATGACGATATCCCAGTTTATGGGAACGATACGGGTGCCGCTGTGTACGATTCTTCTTCGTATCGAACACAGCGCATCTATGCTCATAGGGTAGCCATAGATATTCCATCGTCTTCTGTGTTTCGAATTGAATTGTCAGCAACAGAACCGATTGCAATCATGGGTATTGATATGTATGGAATGCCAATAAGTCTTCCTGGTGGACGAACACCAGGGCTAGATGATGGAGATTTGACATGATCTTTTTTCCTTTTGGCGTCTCTGATGGAGAGGTCGTTGACCCGGATAAATTGGCTGAAGAGTTCAGGGAGGCTTCTCGTATTGCGGGTAACCAGACCCACTGGCAATGGAAGAAGGGTTGCTTCACAGGTAAGCCAGAGCTTCTTGAGCAGGGCACAGCGGTGTCTGCCTTGTACGTTGGCGTGGGGGCGAAGACTCAGAGCACTAATGCGGTGAAGATGAGCCTGACGGACACAGCAACACCTTCTGTTCATGAGAACATGTGGAAGGTTCCATACAATCGTTCTCTTGCTGAAGTTGGAGATGGTGACGTTTCTTTGTCTTGGGATTCTCCATACCCGGAACTTATTTTTGTTTCGTTTTCGTTCAATTATTTAAGACAAGCTCTACAAGATTTATTTCCGACATCGACGGTTGATGAAACCATACCAAACCCGCAGGTAAGGTTCGTCTTGCGGCTAAGAATTGATGGTTATGACCCCCCTGGGGCCGGTATTTATTCTGTTCCGATAAATTCATTGTACCGTGGGACAGGGTTAGCTGCGCCATCAGCGTCACCTACAGTTGTGGCTGTGACATTGTTGCCGGCTGGGTCTCATACGGTCTCGGCTTTTGCTGGGTTGAAACCATACCAAGGAACCGACAGTTGGTATAAGCAGGGCGATGATGTGAGCCATACTGGAGAGGTTCCAGGTGATGGTGTTCGGGTTGGAGCGAGGTACATGTCTGTTCTTCGTTTTGGTCGTGGCGCAATGATGGGAGGATGAATGTCTATTTCTGGTCCAAAATCTGGTGACAAGATCACTAAGTCTTCCATTACGTCTATGTTTAATAGCGTAAGAAGCACTATTAATGATGTTCAAGTAGGTGATCTGTCTCGTGGTACTTTTGGTCCAGACCATCTCCCTTCTCTCATTCTTGCTTCAGAAGTAACTGAAGAGACGATCCCAGGAAAAACAATAAGCGGCGGTTCGTCTACTTCATTCGATGAATATGGATGGACTTCTGCGACTGGTTGGAGTGATTTCACTTCTGCTTACCAGCTTGACAACACCACTTCAGGTTGGACTATTTCTCAAGATACTTACCTGTATGCGTTTTGTTCTGTAAGAATTGATGAAGCGGTTTCAGATTCTTTTCCTGACATGACGGCTGCTCCACCTGTTGTTTCCTATGGGGCTCCCAGAGACTCATATAATGACGGGGCATTTGAAGACCATCAGCAGGTCTGGTTTAATCTGTACCATACGTTTGATGGTTCTGAGGTGCATCTTAGAAGCAACAATAGATGTGCGATTATGCAGATGTCACCTACGTCTTCTCGGTATACACATACAGGAACAAAAAGCACTCCGTATGAGTTCTACCCAGATGACAAGACTCAAGAGCATACTGTTACAATTTCATATTTAACCCGGCTTTCTCCAGGGACTCTTAATAGAGTTAATCTTATGCACGCCTTGAATAAGGGCGGTGGAAAGGTTGATTTTGATACCGTAAGAGTCAAGCATGGTACAATGGGAATGTTTTTGATCCCGGTGATCTGATGCCAGATATTTCATTAATGAATTTGCCATCCTTTTTGCTCAACGCAAAAGAGATTTATGATGGTGGCATTTTTGACCCGAATAAATCCAACCCGGATTCATTTGAAATATTGAATGGCGGACTTGATTCTGACAATTATGGTGGTGGGGAGCACAGTATCCCTGCTTGGGCATGTCAGATTGGTTCTTTCGCCTATGGGTTTTATCAAGGGTTTGAGCGGCATGATTTTGTTTATGCTCGACAAATGTCGAAGGAGAATAAGACTGCTCTGGGGTTGCCTCAGCGATCAATCCACGCTGGTTTGACTGCAAAAGCTTTTCTCCCTTGGGATGCTTCAGTTTTGTTGTATGGATTTCAGGCTTTTTTTAAGCAGGATGCCACCAATTATGTGGGAAATGACTCAGACTCCGAGTATTACGACATCCGGGTCGATTTTGACGGTACTCCGAATAAGTCTATGAGTACCCATCTCCCTCGTGGAAGATGGGATTCAGGGTACACTTCTACGCCTAACGGCGTCGCTGGAATGCATGAGGAAGAGTGGTGGCGCTATGTGAGTAAACAAACATTGGTTGAAAATGTGAGCAAAGGCTACAGGACTATAGATATTTCTGTATGGTCTGAGATTTACGTCCCCGGAAACTACACCGAGGGCGGCCAATATGATTCAAAGCTAATCACACCATCTGGCGCAGTTTGGATGCTCGCCATTCGTTGAAGGAGTCGTCTCATGCCAGCCGCTGCCCTAATGTTAGCTGCCCCTCTTATCGCGCAAGGTATCAAGTCTGGTATTTCTATAGGCTCAGGAGCCAGACATGCAGCCAGAATTAAAAAGGAAAAGGCCAAGATAGATAGAGACATGGCAGGCCCAACTAAAATAAGCCCGGAAGATGACGCTAGAATTGCTCAGGGGAGGTCGGCGTATGCTGAGAGGGTTCAACAACTGTTGAGTCGTGGCGGTAACATTACTGGGGCTGGCCCGACTGGTACCGGTGCCGAAGCTGCCCGTCAGGCGGGTGTCATAGCTGGCCAAGAAAAAGGGGAGGCATACAAAGCAGAACAAGCCAAGAAGGATCTCCTTCGGGTAAGGTCCAGCGAACTTCAGTCCGAGTGGATTGATGCCAGGAAGAGCCTTGGCAAAGCTGTTGGCACAGGTCTTAGTGAGATGGCCAAACTGGCACCGGAGGCAAAAGCAGTTGGTGAGAAGTTAAGAGAACAAAAAGAACAAAAGTTGGCTTTGAGCCAATTAGCTGCCAAAGGCAACCTTGATAGTATGAAGCAGAAAACCAATTCCTTTTCGAGGGCAGGCCATTCAGGCATCTTTAGTGCAGGTGCAGGTGCAGGTGCAGGTGCAGGTGGATGGGATGATTGGACCAACGTTTTTGGGCGATAGGAAAACATTATGGCTGAACCAATTGTTGGATTTACTCCAGACCCACCCACTAGCGACCCACTACAACCATCGACAATTCTTGGTGGACTTGTGGCTGGACGATATGGGGCGACCACGAGTGGCCTGAGTCCAGAGCAATACCATGCTCTGCTTCAGCAATATATCAGGGCTAAGGCGGACATTGAAGTACAACACCAACAGGTGATTCAGCGCGGAATCACCACTTACAGTGGTGTTGTTTCTAGTGTGCTGAGTGCTCAGGCGTCTTTGATTTCTGCTCAAGCGCAAATGGCTGGTGCTCAGGCGTCAGCTAACAGGGCGGCGGTTCAGTATGCGTCAATGACAGATAAGAAGCTGGCTGAAGCCTTGACTGATTTATCAATGGCGGCTGGAGATGATGCTATTCTAAATGAATACGCAAAGCGTATTGAAAGTGTCCGAAATGCTTCTATTACACAGTTTGAAACAGACTTTGTTGAATTTCTCGAGGAGGATACAAATAAAGACATCCTTGATGCTGGTGCTAAATCAGGCGCTACTCAGGCCCAAAAGGATGCAGCACATAGTCTTCTATTAAATATGTCAGCACAAGCCTCAGAAACCTTTGTAAATCAAATGAGCAGCTACAGTGCTTCAATGATTGGCGAAGCGAAGAAGAATGAAAAGCAGTATTACACTGCACTTGACATGGAAGATATGTCTAGAAGTGCTCTAGCTGGAATTATTTCAAATACAATAAGGACACAGCTTCCAGCGTTTTCGGCTTACTCTGGCCCAATTTCTGATGAGTTGGTTCGGAGGACCATTTCTCCTGTTCTTACTAAACCGCATCAACCTTGGTTGAATACTTATGAACGGCGCCAAAACGCCGCCGCTGATGCTTTAGATGCGTTGAGGAGTCACGAAGAAAAGTTCCGCTCTATTGGGGTTTCGGTTCCTGGTTCCGAGACAATTGGAAATACGATTAGCTCCTTGAGTACCTTGGTTAATCAGGGTCCATCAGCTTTCATGTCTAAGCTGGGCAATTTGCCAGTAAGCGACAGCTTTGACAAAGCGTCTGCTGAGATTGATGTAGCCATTGCTTCATTGTCTCCAGATGATCCTTTGGAGGCTAGGCGCCTTGACATCATGTCTACTCCTGGGATGAGGCAGGTTGCTCTTTCTCTTGGTTTACACAATCAACCCGAAAGATGGGACAATTTCTATATTAGGAACGCCCCTCTTATTTATGAAATGATTGCTGAAATCCATAAAGATCCTTCCCTTGGACAGGGAACATCTGAATCTATGTCTAGGTTCAAAGAGAGAATTGGAGCTATCGCAAGAGAGGAACATCATCGTCCAGACAACCCCGTTGCTTGGCCTGAGCGTGCTCTTCGCATTGACAGTCCTCCAGACTACCTGATGCAAGCCTCTAGAGAAGGGATTGCTCACAGTATGCCTCAACTAGATGATGAGATCAAAAAGGACAACGCTAGAGCGGGAACCCTTGATCACGATACTGGCAAGAAGACTAAAAATTCAATCCCTCGCGGCATCCGTCGCGGCTTTGCAATGGATGCGAAATTCTACGAAGAGATCCCAGACGTTGAGCCGGTTGTTCCAACACTGGATGAAGACAATGAAATCATCCCCGCCTCGGTGATTGAGGACGTACCAGAGCAGATTGATGTAAAGACATCAAGGGATTGGGGTTGGCAGAGAGAGCCAGGACTTACCGACCCACCGGTCTTTACTGGAGAAGACGAAGAAGACGGCCTTGAAATTGAGGGTGCGGGCGTCAGGCCGGAATGGCAGGGGCACGAAGACTACAAGGGGCAGATTCGCTTTGACCCAAGCAGGAAGAATAAAGTCTTATTGTTCTTTGATAAGGATTCAACGAATAAGTACGTTTATGCAATAGATGGAACAGATATTTATATTGTTAAGAGTACGGATCCGAAACATGGGGACATCACCGAAGATCCTAAGACTTGGATTAAAGCAACCGGTTCTGCGAGAAGGGCCATCCTTGGTCAGATGACCAAAGCCAATGGTTGGCCTGATGAAACGGTTCCTGATTGGGTTGTGCAGGGTGCAGCCGAAGAAGCAGCCCCAACCAATAAGACCGGGTACACAGAAGAGGAGCAGGAGAAAGCTGGTGACTGGCTTGAGCGGCGTCAGTCAGCAGTAGTACCAACAATACCAGGACTACCAGCAGCAGCAGCAGCACCCGCTGGCGCCCCACCGCCGACCGATACTGGAGTTGGCACTGAGGTTCCGGCTACTGCTGAGCCCAGCCCCACCCCTTCAGCCAAAGTCCTTCCTGCAAATGAAGGCTTGGCGGCTAGGGTGAGTAGTCCATCAGGAGGCCCGATGGTTGGAGGCAAGTCAGACCTTGAAGAAACCCCTGTATATAAGGCTGTTTCCAGCGTATCTAAAGCTGTTAGAACGGGCCTGTCTAAAGGGGCACAAGAATTAAAATCTAGTTCTGATAAGGTAAGAGCAGAAAGATTGAAAGAAGAGCGGGAAGCAGACCTCGCTGAGCTTTCAAGGTTGCAGAACCTTGACCCCGTTAAGTATCGTCGCACCATTGCTCTAATAAAACAAAAGCATCCTGATCTTGCCCCAAGCGAAGAGGGGACACCTCCCGTTAAACCCACGTCAAGCTACAGAGAAGGCGTAGGGAACCAGTAATGGCTGAAGAGCGTAAATCTATAAGTGAAAGTCTAAAAGCTCTTTCTAAACATAGGTATACCCCTACTGAAGAACGATTAAAGAGTGTTTATCAGGCCCCAACTGATGAACCTCCACCGATGGAGCAACCGGCAAAATATGAAGCAGAGCCGCCAGTTGAAGTAGCACCGCCGGTTGTTCCTTCAATTGAAAAGAAAGAAGAAGAGGAAGTACCTTATCTTCTGAAAGAAAAGACACCGGGAATTATCCCAGGTATTGGCGGTAAAGGTTTCTGGGCTGTCCCAGAGCGTGGGCCAATTGGTGATATCGGTGTCCCTGTAGACGTTAGGGTGTCCACCAAGGCTCAGCGGGACGTTTACCGTAATCTTGATAAAGACCTCGACCCAATGGAGACGGCTGAGCTTATTGCTGCTGGAACAATTCCACACGATCCTGGTAGGCCCACACCTAGAGAATACAAGGATGCACACGATCCATCGTGGTATGAGACCATCTTTCATTGGCTTGAACCATTTGATTGGCCTCGTCGTTATGCGTCCATGGCTGGGTATGGTGCGGCAAGTCTTCTTCCAGACCCAACTGAACCGGGTGAAGAAGAGACGTTTACATCGAGCCTTGGCGATACGGCACAGAAATATGTCGGGCGATACATGCGCGAACAGTATTTTAAGGCCACTGAATCTCCGTCTGGGTTTCTTAAATCAGCAACGTTTGGAACGGTGCTTGCACCACTTAGTCCAATCCAAGGATTTACTGGAGAGGAAGAGAGTCCATACGATCAGATTGGGGAAAGCCTCTACAAGGCGTTTGCAACCGGCGAGCTTTACGAAACCGGGAAGATGCGTAGAGGTATGGTTTACGCTGATGGTGAGGGTGGTGGAATTCCCTTTGTTGATCTCATTGGAGAAGAGGGGTTCACTACACCACTCCCAATGGGTGAAGACTTGCTTGATGCATCAATTCCAAAGCATCTTGCTATGGAATTGGCTGAGAAGACGAACAGTCCAGTCAATAAGATGCTGTTTGATATTCTTTCTTCTGACTTGGGAAGGGTCGTTCTTGGTATCTCTATAGAAGTTGCAGCAGACCCACTGTGGTTTGCTGGTCCTGCTGCTGGTTCTAAGACCGTTACCATCCCAGGTAAGGTAGTTACCCTAAATCGGAACATGGTGCGCACAGCGGGCAGCGTAGCCCGCATTACGGGCGATGATGTCCATAGGGTAGAGCGAATGCTAGCTACAAAGCTGGTAGGTGAAGCAGGAAGTATAGCCTCTAAGGCTGAGATTAAAGCCATTGATGACTATCTTGAAGTGGCTCAGAAGATGGCTCAGGAAGGTATAGATGACCTGATTGGTAATGCTGGTATTATTGGAACGATTGCTTCACGTAGGAAAGCTCTAAAAGATCCAGTCAAGGCAATAGAGGCAGCACGGAAAGAGGCCGAGATTGCAAAGAATACCGCTCAGAAGCTCATAGATGAGTGGGGAAAGGCTGAAAACGTAACGTCAAAGATGGTTGAATCAGCCAACAAATCGGCGATTAGGCTTCAAGGTGAGTTGGATATGCTTGCTCGTGGCGCAGCAACCGCCACGCCGGAAACAGCGACTAAGTATCTGAAAAGTAAGCTTCGATTTGATGAACGTGCAGCCAAGGTCTTTAAGAGAGACATTGATATGATTGCTAGTTCCAGGGCCATGATTGCTGATGGCTTGGCTTCTGGTACTTTCAAGGAAGCTGGACGATTCTCGGTTCATGTGCCATTTGGGAAAGATACTTATTATCTCTCAAATGGTGCCAAGCGGATTGGTCAGACGGTTCTTCCAGAGCCCTTGGTGAAGGTTGTTTCGACTACTGTTGACTGGGCCAAGGAACCAAGGATTCAGGATCTTCTTAAAGAAGTTGGTATGGTTGGGGGTAAAATTGATAAGACATCAGAAGGTTGGACCAACCTGAGTGGTGCCGGCAAGTTTGCTCTTTCATCTTGGGCAACTACAGGGAAAGTGGCCGCCGCACCAATGGTGATGTACCAGCTTTTAGCTAATGCTTTTGGTACACGGTACTTTCAGCCTCTTGTCTCTACAATGAAGACAAAAGCTCAGATGAGCACGATTGGTGTCGGTGGTGTTGGCAACATGTTTGCCAGAGTTCCCATATTTGGAGACAAGTTTATTGCTTTGAAACGTGTTTCTCCGCATGTTTGGAGCCAATATCAAGAATCCGTCACAAACTACATGCGTAAGGTTGTTTCTCTGGAGTCTAATCTTCTCCAGTGGAACGAACGGATTGTTCGGCAGGCAAAGACGGTATCTGAAGTTAGGAAGATTGAAGCCAAGAAAGGTATGCAAGCTGCTATTGATGAGGAGACTAGGGCTTCCGATGCTATTAATCGACTAACTTCAGCATCTACTGAAACAGAGAAGTCACAGGCTCTTGATTTTCAAAGAAAAGCTAGGGAAAACCTAGATAATCTTAAGAATTGGCAGTCGGACCAATATGGCCCGATGAATGTCATCATGGAGTCAGCCAATGCTATGGAGAGTGGCGCTGCTTACTTGAAAGCACACCCCGAACTAGAAAAGATTACCTCTGTTGTTGAGGCATTCGTTCAAGATTTTGCCCTTAAAAGTGAAAAGGAACTAGAAGAGGTCCGGGTTGCTCTCATGAGCATGGCTAGATCCTTTGAGGGTGACATCAGTAAGACTCGTCATCTTTCTGCTCAGATCGAAGACACGAAGAAGGGACTAGAAGCAATCCCAGAGTGGAAGAAACAGCATCGTCAAGCAGTTCAATCGTTGGCATTGGAGAATTCAGCCCGCACGGCTTCATTCAAGAAGATGCTCAATGCAATTGGTACTGGAGATGCGGCTGTTGATAAGTTGGCCCGTGCTCTTGAGAAAGCAAAAGCGGTATTGAACGGTCAACCATACGATGAGGTTCTTCATGCAGGGTTCATTAGAGATGAACTGATGGACGTTTTGAAGAATGAAGAACTTGTCAATCAGGTTCTTTCTGGTGCTGCAAGAAACATTGGTATTGTTGATGACCCATCAAGAGCGGTTGTTGTTCTTGCTGACCGACTTAGCGGAACCCTGGCTGAAGGCCAGGAGTCTGTTGGTCGAATCATAACCAAGAACATCAAGTCTCTTGAAGAGAGGTACGTTCAAGATTCAGACATGCTCAGAAAGGCATTGGCTGGAGAGATGGATGAAGCAGAAACTTATGAAGCTTTGGCTAAGCTTGTTGGTGAAGATTTCCAGATCAACCTTGCCTCATCTAAGTCCTTGGTTGGAGATGTCCTGTGGGATGACTTCGTCAAATTCATTGACGAGAATCCAGACACCAAGGGGCTGAAGTGGTCAGAAGCCTTCTTTAATACTCTTCCCCTGGAGAAGAGAAGAGAAGCTGGGCTTCTACCGAAGGTGCCACCAAGGGCTCCAGAAAAGCCCAAGAAGGTGGTGAAGTCTGATCTTCCGGCTGATAGTTATCCAGCCATTAACGATTGGATTTTTCAGTACCATGAGAAGGTTTACCAGAAAGGCGATGTCTTTGATTACATGATTTTGGACGAACGAATATTCACGTCTAAGGTCACCCCTAGCAAAGAAAAATCAGTAATTAATTCTGCTGTAGATAGAGCATTAAAGATTAGAAAAAATGAGGATGTTCAATCTGTCATAAAGAACGCCCCAGAAGATAGAGTCATTCTCTACAGGGCAAGAACAAAAGATGCACCAAAACTTCCAGAGGGTCAGAAAGGATTAATCCTTACCAAGACCCCGTCGTTAGCAGAAAACGCTGGTCGATACCCCCGATGGAAAGAGGGTGGGGCGAAAGATCGCAGTTCAGTAGTCATTGATGAATTCGCAATTAAGCCAGAAGAGATTTTGGCTTACGGTGGTGATCTTGATGGGGATTACTACCTTGTAAAAGCCTCCGAGTTGGAAGGAAGAAAAGTCAACAAGGTACCTGACCTTGAGGATCTTCTTAAAAAACAAAAAGAAGATGCGCTTATAGCAAAATCTTTAGCGAAAGATGCGGCTGATGCTCGCGATAAAGTGGGCGATGTCGTCCAGGCCCTGGAAGGCACAGTAAGGGAAGGCAAGTACGTCCTCTGGCCTGAGACCCTTGAGAAAGCCAGGAAGCAATACATGACTGCTCACGCGCTTGGGATGGCAGCGAAAGAGAAGTACGTAAAAGCTCTCTCTCTTTTAGAGGATGCTCCGCTCAGGGCTGGAGTTTTCACACCACCCAAAAGCAGTTGGAAAATTAAGACGGCGGCCAAAGCAAGCGAAAAGCTGGCTAACCATCTTGGTATGTCCCCTTCTAGATTCGGTCGCTTTACTAGAGGCAACCTGATTCGAGAACGGTTGAACAGCATCTTTAAGAGATCCAAGAATGATGCTGAGTTCAAAGAGAACCTGACTGAAGCGGTCAAGGACATCTTCTTGGCTGATGTCAGAGCCTTAGCCAGTGGGCCAGACCCAATTCTAGACGAGCTTGTTGGTGTGTATTCTTCTCGTTTGGCTGATCAGATATCTGAAGAAGGCATTGAGTTCTTGTATAGGGGTGAACCGATTGGCGTCAGAACCCCTAAAGCAGATGTTGAAGAATTTGTTGGCAAACGGGTTGTGGCTGGACTTCCCCCTAAAGAACCAACCAAGCCTTTCGAGGCGCTTACACCCCCGAGCCTCACCAAGAAAGGGGTAGGCCGAACTCTGGAAGATGTTGATCTTGTAACGGCAAGAGATCCATTGCTTGATGTGACTAAGGGGCCTGCCTTAAGACGGGTGGTTGAAACGCCTGAAGACGCCATTAGGCGCTCCAAAAAGGAAGCTATAAATCTACTGAAATCACAAGCAGATTCAATCTCACAGCGGCTTAAGTTTGAAAGTGAGTTTGCCGGGAAGCAGCTTGAGGATCTTCAAAAGGCCCATAAAAAGAAATTGGCTGAGCTTGAAAAGCTCAGAGAAGAAGTACAACCAAAGATTACTGTTCCAACCAGGGCGGACAGGGAAGCTGGAAAACGTGTTCTTAAAGAATGGGAACAAAACCTTTGGCTTGAGTTCAAAAGCCTGCCTCAAGTCCAGAAGCTTACTGAAGAAGACCTGACATACGCTGCATACCTTGCGATGAGGGGTATGCCTGATCTGCCAGACAAAACGGCAGATTATTATGAGGATTTAGTAAAAAACTACGGGATAGTCAGTGGTAAACGGTTTGGTGACTACGATGAAGCCCTTGACCCAGTCATCGAAGAGTTCAGAAGCCTGATTAAAGGCTATGAAAAGCTTTATGAAGAGCATGGCATGGACTTCATGAAGAAGCCCGGTGAGATGCTTATAGATTGGGGCGTTGTTGAATATGTACCTCACATCGCAAACAACCATGATTTAGTTGCGCTTGGCAAAGCTGATGCAAAGTCGGCCCTAACTGCGCGTGAGTTTGGAGGTGTGGATAGTCTCGATTCCCGATTGTCTACATCATTCGATGCTAAGAAAAAGCGCACAATTGACGGTACAATTAAAGAAATCAACGCAATGGGCACAAGTCCAACATTGGCATTGGATCCAATGTCCTTGGTTGCACGCTATATGCAAGCAAACCGCGCAATGACTGCGCAAGAAATGATGTACTCACTCTTGAAGGGTGGGGTCATGAGAGTTGTCAAGAGTGAGCCAGGGGTGCCTGCTCATGTGAAGGCTGCTCAGGAAGACCTTGTTCCATTATTTCAACGCCCAAGCGTTAAACGTGACATCGACCTTCTACTCAATGGAAGTTCTGAAGAACTTGAGGCTATTGGATTATCTAAAGGTTCAGATGAGGCCATTCAAATTGCAAATAGAATAAATGAATGGGTTGAAGGAATCAGAGATTCTAAACGGTACTCAGATATCAGCCCATTTGCGACATGGATTCGTGAGTCTCCGTTGTTGCAGCAAAGTGTGAATGTGCATGATGCAATCACCTCTGTAAGAATGAAACAGGTTCATCTTGGTCGAGCAGATTTGTTCAACGCAAAACAAAGGTTTGGACAAATTAAATCTGGTGTTGCCAGCGATGCTCAGAAAAGCCGAATCAATAAGGCTGTTGAGAAGGCAACCCGTTCAGCGAAACGGAAGACTTCTTCTTGGGAAGAGAGGGACCAAGCTCTTCTTTTCATACAAGAACAAGCAGCTAAGGGTAGAGACAGGGCAATTTGGGATGAGGTTGCCAGTGAGCTTCACACAGTTGCTGCAAGTGAGACTATTGAAATTCCCATTAAAAGGGTTTCTGGTAGCATGTTGTCTACATACTTTGCGGAAGGGCAGGAGATTTGGAAGCTTCATGTTCCAGGTGTCATCGCTCAGTCCATGCAAGACCTGTTTGAGCTTAAAAAAATTGGTACTGGAACCCTTGGCAAGAAGGTTCTCGATAAGATCAATGCATTTTGGAAGACTCGTCTAACGATTATTTCGACTGCATTTACTGCAAGAAACATCATCTCCAACTATATGACCAACATCCTTGACCTTGGACCGTTTGGCGCGTTGAACCCAGTGACGAACTTCAACGCCTCAAGGCTCTCCATGGCCTTGCAGTATTCTGAACGCTACGGTACCCTCAAGGCTGCTAGGAAAGCCATATACGCACCCAAACAAGCGCATGAATCTACCATAGACTATGCGTTGCGTCTGCGTTCACAGCAGATGTTTAGGTCTGCTAGCAGTCTGATTGATACGGGCATTGATCTTGGTGATGGTCTCGTTCGAGACGTAGATGAAGCAATCAAGATTCTAAAAGACAACGGTGTTGCAAGTGGTGCTTACACACAATTTGTAGACATTGACCGTGCAGAGCAGGGCATCTCTGAATTGATGATTAATGCGGGCAAAAGTGATTGGTCATCAAAAGCCAAGAATCTGATGAGTCGCGCTGAAGATGTGGTCATTACAACCATTCCGTTGGCAATGACTGGAACGTTGGTTCCAATCACATTGACCAAAAAGTTCGGCGCCGAAGTTGCCAGGGTTGCGGAAAACCAAGCCAGGATTTCCAACTTCATTGGAAACATGCGTAGAAGCGGCAATATCAAAGAAGCCGCTAATCATGCGAATAAGTTTCTTTTCAACTACAACGACCTGACTGCTCTTCAGAAGACCTGGATGAGAACAATCTTTCCGTTCTTCACCTGGAACAACAAGAACATTCATCTTCAATTAGAGATGATGCAGAAGTCACCGGCTCTATACTCTCAGTTCTCAAGATTGATGATCTTTGGTTTGCCTCGTGTCGTTGATGCCGCTGATAATGAAAACTATGTACGAACCAAGCCAGGGGTAACGAAAGACGAACTAAAGATTCGTATGCCGCACACCCTTTCAATGGTGCGCGTCCCAATGCCAAGGGCTTTAGGGAAGATCCCTGTTCTCTCCAAAGCGTTTGAACTCGATAAAATGCCCAAAGAAGCCTATATAGAAGGTCTTGGGCTTCCCATTGAACCGTTTGTTGAGATGATGTCCATCATTGGGAGCACGGTTGATTACAAGAAAACCTACGACCAGTTCTTCGGCGCCGGCCAAGAGCTTGGGAAAAGGTCATTGTTTAAGCCACTCGCTCATGCTCATTTTGCAGGACGACTTGGCTTGGAGTTGGCTACCGGTCAGCACACGTACTACGACAAACCAATCAAAGAGCTTACAAATGGAAGGCTTATTGCTCAGTCATTGACTTCAATTGGTCGATTCAATCCAGAGCTTGCTGCAATGGCTGCAAATGTACTTGGATTGATGCCAGCACAGGAAGTTAATTTCAATGGTGAGATTGGAACTCCCGTCTACGTGAGCGGTGGGGTCAATCATTTATTTATGAACATGCCGTATTCGAGGTTTTTAAGGGATGCATCTTCACTTGTTGATGCTTACCGAGTTTCATTGGCGCAATCGAATCGGGACGTATCGTTAGAAGAGTTTGAAAAGATTCCTTATATCGCCCGTTTGATAGATGCCCTGACTGGTGTAAGATTGGTTCAAGTTAAAGAGGGTATGGAAAGAAGGATGTACGAGTCTAAACTTCTCGACGCTCAATTGGAGCAGCACGAAAGTCGTGGATACTCACGTTCACGAATTAGTACAGAACTTAATAAGTAGGGAACTGAATAATGCCGTTACCAATTGGTTTTTCATACGTTACTGGCTCGTTGAGTGACAGTTATGCCGCCTTTGCATTAACTGAAGATGACGCGAATGAGCCCTCTTCCAAGAAAGTTCCTTCTAAATGCCTTATTGATAAGCTCAGAGTGACCTTGAGTTCTATTTCAAGCGCAACAGCTATAAGCTGGTATCTATCAGAAGATTCTGCTGGAAAATATGCGATGACTCCAGTGACATCAACAACGATTGATACTGGTCTGGCTGCAACTACATTTGGTTTTTATTCTGCAAGTATGGATAACTATCCATACAGAGAATCGTCTAATATTACAACATCTGGTACGTTGTACCTAGTAGCAAAGGTCAATGATTCAAGTGGAACCGCAAGCTTTGAGTCATTCCTGCACTGGAGAAGAGCATGAGTGCCTATGGCAGCGTTTACAATAAAAGCATTAGCTTTCAGACAATAAATGCTGATGATCTTGCGGTTGACAGTCCTACCCTTGTTGTTGATGAAATCAATAACCGCCTGGGTATCGGACTTACCGATCCCGACTCTACAGTTGAGGTGCTTAGCACCAGCACTCAGCAGAAGTGGTCTTACGATGCTAATAGCTTTGCTACTCTGACTGTTGCGGATGCAAGCCACACAACGATTGCTACAGGTGAATCAGGTGATCTAATCCTTGATGCTGCCGATGACATCATTCTTGACTCTCACCTGGGCAAGTGGCGCTTCAAACGAAATGACACAATGACCTGTATGGTCTCAACCACTTCCGGTGATGCATCAAGCATGGTCTTTGACCATCAGATTTCAGATGCTGACTATGTATTTAAGGTGAGTGATGGTGGTGTAGGCACTACAGCCATGACCATTGATGGTTCCGACGCAGGACATCTCAGGCTTAATGCATCTGTTTCTATGAAGGAGCAAGCTGCTGCACTGGGTGACACAGCCGCTTATGGGCAGCTGTGGGTCAAGACAGCCACACCAAACCAGCTTTATTTCACCACGGATGCAGGCGACGACATTCAGTTAACAAGCGGAACAGCCACTGCTTTTGTCGGTGACATTACGGGTGTGACCGCAGGCACTGGACTGAG
>TARA_R110000824_G_scaffold15680_4_pt1 | contig 23312 bp, 25 predicted proteins | sample TARA_R110000824 | Tara Oceans TARA_R110000824 (sample SAMEA4397747) | marine metagenome | biome: Polar Biome; feature: [MES] marine water layer (ENVO:01000295) within the mesopelagic zone...; material: water (ENVO:00002006), including particulate matter (ENVO:01000060) such as......
CAATCAGGAGGATTTGAAATATGTTAGGTAAATACAAGGGAGATAGAATGGGAAAAGGGAAATACCTCGAAGCAAGAGTCAAGAGATTATTGTCAGAACAAGATACATATCAAAAGTCTGATTTGGCATTAGTCTCAAGGATATGGTTTGAAGACTTAAAAAGAATCAAGTATGATAATGTTAATGGAACTGGAGTTATTGAGTTTCTTCAACTATTCAGAGATGGTGCTTTAACAAGTCATGAATCTGTCACTAGGTGTAGACGCAAACTTCAAGCTCAATACCCAGAACTTCGTGATGAATCTGTCTACAAAGGTCGTGCAAAAGTAGAGAAACAGATGAAGGCTGACCAAACATACTGGTAAAAACAATAGCCCCTAAGTTTAAATATTATTAAATTTGGGGGCATTTTTAGGGAGAGATATATGATAAATGTAGAAGGAATTTACGCATCACAATTAGAACAAGAACAATTAATAAATAGGTCTAAATATAAAAACCATGATGGTTGGTTTAGTGCATCATCTGCTGGTTCATGCTTTAAAAAGCTTATGTTAAGAAGGGAAGGGAAACAAGAGCCAAAAATGGATGATAGAGTTATGAGATTGTTACGTCTTGGAACTGTTGTGCATGAAGACATACAACAGGCGATTTTAAATAGTGAAGAAATGGCAAATAAAGAATATACTATAATGATGGAGAAGAGAGTAGAGATACCAGAATTAAAACTTGTAGGGCATCTTGATATTGGAATTGTAGAAAAGACAACTGGCAATATAAAAGTAATTGATATTAAGACATGTGCGAGTTACAAATGGAGAATGAAGTTTGGTAGAAATCCAGATAAGAAAGGAAGTCCTAATTATAATATGCAACTTGCAACTTATTTAAAGGCTTTACGTGATGAAACAAAATCTGATGGTCTTGCGTCAATGTCATTACTATGGTATAATAAAGATACAAGTGCCATGAGAGAAGAGTATATTGACCTTGTTTGGGTAGACAGAGCGACAGAATATTGGGAAGAATTAAATGAGCATAGTGATGAAACTACATCTGAAGATATGGTTGTGGGTTCATATGGTGTTCCTATGGAGAATTGGGAATGTCGTTACTGTGGTTTTAAAGACATACATTGCAAAGGAGTGTAAATGAAAAAATCTAAACAATTTGAACATTACAAAGAATATGAAATGAAAGACAGCGTCTATTTTGAAGGCGTTGTAGTTATATGCAGATTCTTAGCAAAAGACGATGAAGATGCAGAACTTTACAAAAACAAAGTAAGGAGTGGAAGTGCCAAAAACAACTGAAATGACAATAAACCAAGATGGAGGATTGTCTTTAGATATAGTCAATGAATCATTAATAAAAATAACTAAACAACATAAAAAAATAGGAAAAATAGAAACACCTAAGGGCTTAGTAAAGAAAAAGCAAGGATTTGATTATGTTGAGCTTAGTTATATGAAAAACATAGCGAACGAACAATTCCCAGGCTGGTCTTGGAATATCATTAACAGTGAAGCATTAGGTAGTAACGCATATGTCGTACATGGCAGATTAAAATGGTTAGATAACGGGTTATGGAGAGAAGGCGATATGGTCGCTGCTCATAGAATACAAACTAAAACAGGCGATTCAAGTGCCTTTGTTGATGTAGGTAATGATATTAAATCAGCCAATACAGACTGTATGAAAAAGGCTCTTAATGTTTATATGGACATAGCAGCAGATGTTTATAGAAGTGAAGACCCTACTCTAGATGATAGTCAATATACTACATTAATGAATAGAGCCCAACGTGTTGGAGGTGAAATGCCAGATGATATATCTAAAAAGATAGAAAGTCAAGAAATAAATTCATCTAATTACAAAGCAGCAATAGCGAAACTAGAAAGGATAGCAGGATGAGACAATTAGAATCAACAATGCAAGAAGGATTATTAACAGAAGGGATTGAATATTCTGTCGGTACTAGCGATGGAAAGATATTCAATAGAGTAATATATAAAGGAACAAAATCATTTGGTGGAAAAAACATGATGTGTTTTGAAACTGATAGAGGTTCTCAATTATCTATTAACCCTAGTTATAACTCTTTCACAATCGAAGAAAATGGGCAATTTCCAATGCCTGAAGACCTAATACAAGGAGACAAATAATGGGAAAACTAACAGTAAACGAAGCAGCTAAATTGCAGGAATCTGGTGTCCTCTCTAAGAAGGCAATAGAAGAAATGCAAGAAAAAGGACTTGTATCTACAAGGCGTAGAAATAACAAGAGATACCTAAAGACCGCAAATGGGACTTATGTAACTCCTCAGTTATATTTTCAAGGACTAGCTGGTAACAAATACAGTACAAAGATGACTGAATTGAAGAATAAATTCAATGAGTTAGCAAATGAATACACAACTGAAAAAAAAGGATAAATAAATGATTAACTTAGAAGACACTACTTACAACGAAGCAAGAGATGGAATGATTCCTATGGTTGCTGGTATTTACCCTGCCCATGTTTGCGGTTTAGAAGCAAAGGAACTTAAAACTAAGGGTGGTGAACAAACTGTATTTAATATAACTTTTCTCATAGCAGATGAAGTTGCAAATACAAAAGTAGCAAAGTTAAAAAAGGGAAGAGATGGTGAATTTCGCCAAGAAAGTCATTCAGATGGTCAACCAAAAACAATTTCTGCTGTCTTTATGAAAGGCAAGAAATTTAATTCAACTGGTATTTGGCTAACTCCAAGCCCACAAGAAGGACAAGGGTGGAAAAATCGTAAGTATAAGGAATTCTTTGAACACTTAGGAGTTGTCTTCCCATCGGATAAAGATTCTAATACACTATTAGCAATAGTTGAAGAAGAAGATATTATTGGGCATCCATGTCTTATTAAACTCAATAAAGAAGAGTATCAAAAAGATGGCGTAACTAGAAGTGTGTGGAAAGTTTTCGATGCATTTCAATGGTCTGATGGTGCTAAATTGTCATCTGATGAAGTAACTGGAGACGATTTACCCTTTTAGTTGCAATAAATGGAGAATAAGGAGAGTAGCAAGATATGTGCATTAGGCTTGTGAAAAAGGTCAGCCCTCTCTCCTTATTTTCTTTAAATTACAGAGGATAAAATATGTCAAAATCAATGCAAGTACCTGTTTTAGTATTCGAAAAACACAAAGAAGTTGAAATGTTAATGGAAGCTCTACATTTAAAAAAAGAGTATATGACTGATGGAAGAGATAAGGAAGAAGCTGATAAATTATTACATGAACTTTATAAAATAAATAAAATATATGAAAAAACTAATAACTCCTAAGAAAATTAAGAAATTAGCAGAAAAAGCCTTAAAAGATAAGCCAATATGGGAACCAGCAAAAGGATATGTATTTCTAAAAGAATTAAAACCTGGCACAATGTTTAAAACTGACTCTTTAAAAGGAATACTTCTTGAATGTAACACAAATGCAAAAGTTGTAATTATGGAAAGCTCTAGTGATATGTTAGGGAAAACAATTATAGGGGCAGAAACTGAAGTAATTGAAATTTAGGGGATGTTTTAAAAAGGATAGTGAGTGATTCTTATTTGGTTGGCTAAACTAAAGAAAATATCCCCTAATAACTTAAGGAAGAGATGGACTGGATACTGAATAAAAAAACTAAAAAAGAAGGGAAAAATGCCCTTAAAATTAAGAGAAGGGGAATAAACACATATGCAAAACAAACATTAAGATACTGTCTTAAATGTAAAAAAGTATGGGAAATAAGTACAACTGGTTCAATATTGTTTTATAAACACTTGCCTACGTACGGGTTACCTAGAAAAAATTGCAAATCGTGTAACAACCTTAGTGTTTTATCATACGAAAGACAAAAAGGAGCAAGAGATGATAATGCTTAATGTATCAGAGTGGATAGTAAACCTATTAATATTGGGAGTTGCTTTAGTAATGTGGTCTGTTGGTATTTTTATAGCTGCTATGTTAGTATCTATGTTTAAACAATGGATTGATAATTTAAGAGGAGAATCAAAATGAATCCTAAACCAAAAACTAAAAGTAAGAAAAATATTCCTAATAATTTCAGAGGAAAGGAAGACATTTTCTGGATAAAAATCAAAAAAGGAATAAAGAAATTTCTTGAACCTGCATTTAGGGAGAAATAACATGAGATATTATTGGGAAGCATTATTTAGTACAGAATATTTCCCATATTGGGAATTTACAATGATAATGATGTTAATGATGTTACTTAGTATTTTATGGAGATTAAATCGGATAGAAACTAAACTAGACGATACTAATACAACTGTAAATTACTTGTTTACTAAAAAAATAGAGGATGAATAATATATGAGTAAAATGAGTTATATACACCACTTATGTGAAACAAATAATAAAAAAGGATTAATAGAAGAATTGGGAGACGTTTTAATGGCTGAAGGATTTCTGGATGCACATAAAGAAATGAGAAATGCAAGAGAAACTGTGGCATTCGGAAAATTAAATGAAATAGTTGATAATAGTATTGAAGAATATACAAGTCAATGCTGTGGCGCTAAAATAATACATCATGATATATGTTTATCGTGTAATGAGCATGTATAATGCCTAGCCCATTTATGTGCCATTGGTGTGATAAGCCTACAATGAATGAAGCTGGAATGTGTATTGAATGTGAACAGAGATACGAAGAAGGGAATAAAGATATAGCAGAATCTGTAAGAGAACTTGAAACTAGAGTAAGATGGTTAGAAAAAGGATTAAAATTAGTAATAAAAATAGCAAATGATAAAGAAAGTGGATTAGTAATGGCAGCACAAGCAATATTAGATGGAGAACCAACAACCGCTGATGAAGAAAATGAACGAAAAGAATCGGAACGAAAAAAATCGGAAGAAGATGATTATTCTTGCAATGTTGTTTATATATCTGATGTAAATAAAGAAATAGCTAAAGAATGGAACGATGAGTAGAAAGAATCCAAGATGTAAATGCGGAAATCTATGGGGAGTAGTGTATATGAAAATAAAACAAAAATGCGGAAGATGCAGAAGTTTAGTAAAGATAAGAGAATTTAAAAAGTGAATTGCCCTTGCTGTGGTTATGTAAATGGCACTTCATTCAATCCAAGTAAGAGAATATTAGAATTAAAGAGACCACGTTCAAAGCATACAAAGAAACTAATCAGGCGAGCAATAAATCTTATACAAACAAATATAGCAAGTGATAACGAGTTAATTAAAGAGTACTATTTTTGGCAAACAATATCTAAAGTACCTGATAAAGTAGTAGACTGGTCCATAAATAGATATTTAGAAAGCAAACAGTCGTTATTTGATGGTAAAGGATTTAAATACCTAGCTCAGATAATACTAAATCATAATAAAAATAGGACTACAATTAGTAAAAACGAACTACTTAGGCGTGGTAAGCCACCTTCTGTAGTAAAACTAGAGGAGAATTAATGCTAACAGACACATTGTTCCCAATACGGGAATACCCTGCGAATTATGCTTTTAATCAAGAAGCTGGAATAAGTGATGTGAATATAGATACTGGACATAAGTTTATAGTAAGAGAAGACACTAATAAAGTACTAAGCTGCATGACAAATGAATACAAAGTCGTAACGAATAAAGAGATAATAGACACAGCAGTGCCAATCTTAAAAAAACATAAAGCAGAATTAAAAGAAGCTATATCATTAGGTGGAGGGGAAAGAACAGTATGGAAATGGATTATACCCGATATTAAGATAGAAGTTGGTAGTGGAGATATGTTAAATCCAGAGATTATTATTAAGAACAGTTATGATGGCAGTTTGCAAGTTCATATACTCGCTGGTGCCTTTAGACTTGTTTGCAGTAATGGTCTTATTATAGGTGTGACACTTGGGCAAACTAACTTTAAACACAATGTTAATAATAAAAATCTAGAAAATTTAGACGAGGCAATAGAAAGGACTATAAATACTAGTATAGATATTGGTGGTGAATTTGAGATGTTAGCTAATACAATACTTGATGAAAGGGATATACTTAAGCTTGTAGAATTATTCCCAAGTCAAATGGCTGAATATCTTGTTCAGTATTTAATCGCAAATAAACCTAGCGATTATTGGGGATTACTTAATACAGCAACATTTCTTGCTACTCATAAAATGAATAGATATTATAAATCTACACATAAACTAGAGCAAGACATATTCCCTAATATTAAAAAGTGGGCAGCCAAAGCTGCTGCGTAAGATAACCTTGCGTAAATGTAATTTGTGTCCTACACCCGTGTAAAATGAGCTTTAGTTATAGTTCCCTGACGAGGTTGGAGTGGTTTAAATGATACGAAAGATTACCTACGAGTATCAGCACAATAATCTATGTCTAGGTCTGGGATTGGTTACCCGCAGTTTAGTGGCTCTATTGAATAGGTCTCAGGCGACTTGTTCTTTAGAGCTACCCTAGCCATATAATAACAAAAGGAGAAAAAATGGATATAGATACAATAGAAGAATATCAAAGAGATTGGCAATACGATGAAATGAAAGAAGATGTGTTTAATTACTTAGATGACTTAAGGGAATCTGGGGAAACTAATATGTTTGGAGCAACGTCATATATAATGGAAACTTTTGAAATAAATAAAAGCATGTCTAAGCAATTCTTAACAGATTGGATGGAGAGCTATAAAGATGCCTGACCCCAGATGGTTTGAATGTCCAGTAATCATTCCTTATATGGGAGGTAAATTTGAGTTAGGTAGAAAACTAATTCCCATGATGCCACCACATAAAAGATATATTGAAGTATTCTTAGGAGGAGGCAGTATTTTCTTTAGGAAGGGCAAAGCAGAACTTAATATTCTAAATGATAAGCACAATGACTTAGTAAATATGTACCTATCTGTAATGCAAAAGTACCCAAAATTTATACAGAATTGTGAATCTATACTCAAAAGTCGAACATTATATGATGGATTTAAAGATGAGTTAAAGGAAGAGATTAAGTATATTGATATGCCAGACGCTGAAAGGGCTTCTAAGTATTTCTATATTATAAAGAATGCCTTTAATACAAACTTTATAAACCCTATAGCAAAAGAAGCTGACTGGAATAATGAAATGTGGAACTGTTTGAAAACAAGTAAGCAAAAACTAGAAAATACTATGATAGAAAATTTAGATTTCAGGGAATTATTCCATAAATATCCTACAAGAGAAGGTGACTTTTGGTATCTTGACCCTCCATATGTGATAGCAGGAGAAAGAGGTGACTATTATGTCCATTCTTTAGATATGAATGACCATGATGCTTTATTTGAAATGTGTAAACAAATAGATAATGAAGGTGGAAAATTTATGATTTCTTATGATGACCATGACTACGTTAATATGGTTTATAAGGATTATAATATTAAGAAAATACCAATAAAATACGCAGGACAAGCGACAGGAAATGATTATAAAAATGAACTAGTTATAACAAATTATGAACCCATAAACACACAGGAGCAATTATGGAACCTCCAATAAAAGTATACCCACACTCAACCGAAGCGGAAGAAGCTGTCTTAGGCTCTGTCCTAATGGATGGTTCGAGTGTATTTGAAAGATGTAACGGATGGATAAGAGACAAGGATGCCTTTTATCATAGTAAGAATAAAAATCTATGGATGATAATGGGAGATATGCACAGAGAAGGAGAGACAATAGATATAGTAACAGTTGGAGATAGAATTAAACAATCAGATAAATACTCTGATGACGGATTGTCTCTATACTACTTAACTGGTCTACCTGAAGCCGTGCCTACAACAGCAAATTCAGAACAATACGCAAGAATAGTATGGGAAAAATTTATCAAAAGACAATCAATAAAATCAGCATATGAATTATACAATACTGGATTCCAAGATGAAGAAGACAATGTAGAAACAATGTTACATAATCATGCATCATTAGTAAATGAATTACTAGAGATAGCACCAAGTAAAAAGAAAGAAATAGGTGGAGTAATAAATGAAACAATTGATACGCTTAAAACTGGAAAGAATATTATAAAATTTGGATACCCTCAATTAGATAATATAGCTGGAGGCATGACAAGGAAGGAAGTGACAGTAATAGGAGGAAGACCTGGACATGGTAAGACGACACTAACTATCAATATCGTAGCCAGTTTACTGAAACAAGGCTACAGAGTGATGGTTTTCAATAGAGAAATGTCTAATGTTGAGATGATTAAGAAGTTTATGATAATGGAAAGCAAGGATTTGAGATATGAAGAGCTAAGAGTAGGCGATATAGAAGAAGGCAGGATGCAATTAATAGAAATGATGGCTGATGAGTTAAAAGATAAATTAAAAAACTTAATAATGTATGATGACATACGCACTTTAGGAGATGCTATGCGTGAAATACAAAGAGAAAAGCCAGATGTAGTAGTTGATGATTATATACAATTAATAAAAGTAGAAAATAAAACAAGTAAAGATAGAAGATTTGAAATAGAAGAAATCTTAATGGAATACAAATGGGTATGTAAGAAAGAAAACTGTGCTGCTATATTAGTTTCTCAATTAAACAGGGAAATTGAAAAGAGACTAGAGCCTAGACCTAGATTAGCAGACTTCGCAGAAAGTGGAACGATAGAACAAACAGCAGAAACTGCATTGCTCGTATTCTATGGATATAACTTCAATGATGATAAGTATAGTAAATACGAAATAGAAGTAGTTTGTGACAAAGCAAGATATGGCAAAGTAGGAACTTATGTTATGGGATTCAATGGTAGTAAATGTAAATTCTATATGAATTCAGACGAAGCTATGGCAGACAATGATAACAATAAAAACAAAACCAAGATTAGTAAAAGCAGGGTCTTGCCAAATATGCAAAATCAATTTTAAAGATAATAAATACTATGAATACCATTCATCTTATAGTGATACAACATTACATATATGTTACCAATGTGGAATAAAAGAATATTACGGGAGAAACTATAGTCATGGGAAAAAATGGAAAAGAGATAAAGAAAGAGATTGGCTCTTTGGCAAGCCTCGTAGTGGGGATTGACCCTGGAAAAGGCGGTGGTATGGCAGTTATCAAATCAAACATATATGATTTTGGTGCTAAAATATTCACCGCTCACAATTGCCCTGAAACGATAGAAGAAATGGTTGGCTTCATAAGTATGCTAAAATCAGAATCATCTTATATTACTTGTTTTCTGGAGAAAGTCCATGCTTTCCCAACAGATGGAAGAAGCTCTGCTTTTAAATTCGGTATGAATTATGGTATATGGAGAGGAATTCTTTGTGCCTTCGGAATAAAGACAGAGCTTGTAACACCACAAGCTTGGCAAAAGACATTCGGTGAATTGCCTAAAATTAAACAAGAAAGGAAAAGAAAGTTGAAAGAAATAGCAACAAATGGAAGTAACATTAAGGCTACGTTAAAAACAGCAGATGCTATATGTATTGCCTTATATGGGCATAGGCTATTGCAATCGGAAAGAAAATGGAAGGTATAGGCTTTGAATCAATTTTGTTTAGATTCTTTTTTGGAAGCGTAGAAGAAAATGCAGATTATAGAGTAATAAAAATTGGAATATTATTTATAAATCTTATAATAATAATAGGAAATAAAGATATAAACTTTAGAATAGAATTATTTAATAAATTCGTAGCAGCGTTTACATTCGAAATAAAATAACGCAGTTACAGGTAGGGGATTAGTTAAAAGCTAGAATTAAGCACTTCTAATGCTCGCTGACGTCTTGTATCTTGTTTGAGATTTCCTCTTTTCTTGTTTTTCCTGAAGAAAGGTATGTGATTACCAAGTGTTTTTCTACTTGATTTAATCCAATCAGAAGGATAAAATGACAAATAGTGTCTCATTAAGTCTATTCCCCTACCGTCTTTAAGTGCTGGAGCTATTTTATGCTTAAAGCGACCATACTCTGTACTATACTGATAATCACTGTACCTTAGAATATCTTCGTTCTGCCTATCTCTATAATTTACATTACCAAATAATTGTTTTTGTAAATCTGTGTCTAATTTTAAAACACCAGATGTAATAGCTAAATATTTTATATGTCCTAATGTCGGACCACTAAATTCAGAAAGTAAACCAAATGTAGCTCTATCCTCATTATTAAAATCTAATAAATCAGATTCAATTCTATTAATTCTATTTAAGGTTTCATTTTCAACAATATTATGAAGATTCCCATTTAACAATATAGAACCAAGAGATACGAGACCATATAATGAACCATACCTATATGCATATTGCAATTCTGGGGAATCCCATTGTTTTGCCTTAATTGATTGCCCTATTCCTTTAGCTTCTTTAATATGTGTCTCAAGAAGACTCATTGGATAATGCATTAAATGAAAGGCTATCTCGCTTAATCCACCACCAACCCCACTTTCATGTTTACTTCTTTTGGTAACGTAGGAGTCTCCACTTTCATCGACAACAATTCCATCCCCTCTTAGATATTTACTTTTAGCAAAAGGAGCATATTCATAAGCCCACCCATTTACCATTTTAAGAGCAAATCTTCTAGAATGTAATTGTATTTCTAGCTCAGGTAATTTAGAATTATCTCTTAATTCACCGTATTTCATTAAGAAAGACGTTTTGAACATATGTTGTCTTTGTGCATTTTCTGTCATTCTATGAAAAACAAGGAGTTTACTAACTGTTAAATCACCGTATTTTCCTAACGTATCTCTTAATCTTGTTTCGTTAAAATAGTATTGCCCATTATTCTCATTAAATTTTAAATCTCCTTTACTATAGACATCTCTTGTTGTAAAACCTTCAAGCAAAGAAGCGTCATCTGGTGAAAATAAAAACCCTTCCTCAGACGCTGCTTTATCAAATGCTTTTCTAGCAGTCTCATTACTATATAATTTTTTAGCATCTATAATGGCTTTTGGTCCAACCTTAGACCAATAGTGAAATACACTAGCAGCATTTTTAATACCACCAGTTACATTCAGACCCATTGTTCTTACTGTTTGAAATCCGTTAAATCCCCTAACCATTTCATTAACCCAGTCTTCTCTCCCTAAATTATTCTCAGTTGCGACTGCATATTCTTCAGTAATAAAAGTCTTCATCCCTTTAATAAAATCTGTTTCAGAATTAACAATACCTTTCATAGCATTAAGATATGCACGCTGTATGAATGTATTTTTATTAAATTGCACTGCATCTCTAGAATATTTTTCCACAACAACAAGAGGGTCTATTTCCCATATCCTATCGAGATTAGCATCCCCATAAACCCTTGCTTTCATATTAGCAGGCATTTGATGTCCTAAAACTTGACCTATATTGTAAACTTCAGTATTTAATGTTTCAAGAGCAGTATCTATACTTTGGAATTCAGTTTCTTTTAAATAATTATTCATAGCTTTTTTCATATTATAAAGATGCTGAAGATTTACTCTTGGAAAATAATCACCAGCGTCAATGCCAGCCTTAATTCTATCTTTTGCAGATGCTATATTACCTGCTAAAGCTTCTTTTCTTGCTGGTTCCCCAGAATACCCTTTTAAATTAATAGTTTGCTCAAGGGCAGTAAGCGTTTTTATGCTCATATGACCTAATGCGTCAAGAGTCTGCCTCGTTATCTTAGCAGCCGCTACAATGCTGTGATTATATTCAGCCCTTACTTCTTTGCCTCCTGGCAATTCTCTAATATACCCATTGTCAATAGCTAATTGTGTTTCTTTTCTATTTAATTTAATTAAATTATTATATTGAGACAATAATCTCCCTTCATCTGTTTTAAATAAATCATTTATTTTATTTTGAACATCTCCTATTTTGGCTAATGTAGGCGTTTTAACAATTTGGTCTCTTAAATCCCTATACTTCTTATATGTTTTATTCCCAAATAAAGAGCTAATCTTTGACTGTACTCCAGTATCGACATGGGCTTTAAGTATTAAATTCCTTACGTCCTGAAGCTGTTGTTCAACCATACTAATAGAGTTTCTCTCGAAGTTCTTAACCCTCTCAAGTTCCATCAACATAGTTTGAGATGTAGGGTCTAATCTCGCAAAACCTCTTGGAACGGCAAAGATACCAGCAATATTCTTAAATTGCCCAGATAGGTCTTTATCAAATCCGTCTATAGCAACCCTCAATCTGCTTATCTCTTTGTCACTAAACCTAACAGCTGCTTTAAATGGCTTATCTAAGACATCTCCTAAAAATGTCTCCATTTGTCTCTTAGATAAATCCCCATTTAAATTGCCTCTAGGGTCTGTGTATCTTCTTTTTATATTCGATTTTGATTTCCAGTAATTGAACATATCGTCAACCATTTGAGCATTTGAATCATACTCTTTTGAAGTGTTGCAATATGCTAGAGCGCCCATTAGTAGTTACACCCGTATTTACTTTCTTTTGGAGCTGAATTTTTAATTTGAATAAATCTCCTACTGTCTTGCGTATATGGAGTACCAGTATTTATATAGAACTGTTGCATAAAACGACTTAAAACTGGGTGATAAAACCAATCCTTAGTAATAACATCTTTCGTAGTTTGTGAAAATTTATCAAAATCTATATTATAAGAGTTGGTTCTCATTCCGTTTGATTGCTTAATAGCGTCAGAGAAGTTATCAAATTTCCCATCTCTAAATCCATTCATATCCCTAACTATATCACTAAGAACTTCCTTTCCATTAAGATTGTATTTATCAGCATTTGAAAACCATCCACCAGCTTCCATTGGTGGCTTAATTAACCAAGACATAACACTTGAGACTAGGTGATTGTTCATCTTATAATAAGGCATCCTATTTGTAGACCCGTCTTGATAAAAAACATTTCTTTGTATAGACGGCTGTATTAAATATCTAACTAATTGAGTTGGGTCTATTCCATTATTTAAGACCATTCTACTAAAATAGTTATCAATAATCCTATCTGTCTTCACAGAACTGTAATGAAATTTATCTGAGAAATTAAATTTTTGTTTATTTATATCCGTAAGTAATGCGCTGTATTCTCTCCCAATTTCCGCCTTAGTAGATATTGTTAAATCAAGAATCTCTTGATATACCACGTCACTATCTGGGGATTTGCTCCCCCTTAGTAAATACTCAGCATCTAATTCCCCAACTCTTGTTGCCCTTCCAAATGCCTGCTGTTGCTTCCCTTCTTCTGATGCGATATTTTTAAATTTTACTGGGTTAGTATCTATATAATATTCATATCCTTTTTGCACTGGTAATTTCCACCCCTTTTTAGTAAAACCAGCATATTGTAATAAGTTTACCGCCTTCTTATCTAATTGACCATCCTTTGTCTTAAATTCTGCATTTTTCTTTATTCTATAAACAGTCCCCTCAAATTGAGATTTAATACTAAATGAATCCCCACTAATACTAACTCTTTTTAAAGTATCTTTTTTATATGAAGACAACAAACTATTCATTTTCCTGTCTAATATATCAACAGATTGTCTTATTCTAAATAATTTATCCCTACTCCTCTCTACTTGTAAATTGTCTGTAAATCTTTCGTTCTCAAGTGCCTGCAGGGTTGAATGCTCTTTTCTTAACTGGGCGTGAGCAATTTCTCTCATAATGCCATATGCATTTTCCTTGGTCATCCCCTGCATTCCATTATTATCAATATGTTTGAATACATTATCATAATTAGCAAAATCCAACATTTCTTCTTTAGACTTATTCCCAAAAGCCTCAAATCCGCTAATTGTATTTTCAAGATTATCAAGATGTCCCTGTATTGTGCCTCTTTCTTTTTCGGTTAAATCAAAATCTTTCTGAAAGAATATTTCTTTCTCCATAGACCTATTAAGCATATGACCCTGAACACTTGCATTTATACCCATCTCTCCTTTATCAATGCTAAAAATAGGCACCTTTTTTCCCCTAGTCCCATCATAAGTCTTCCCTTCATCTCGACCTATATAACTAAATAGCTGTTTCATGTTCCCAAATTGAATAGCCTCATCCAATTTCCCCCTTGTCATAGTCCCAGTACCTACGAGTGGCATAAAATAATCAAGGAGAGTCGTCTTAAGGGCATCAGCGGAATCATTATCCCCATTTTTTTTAAGTCTTGCTATCTCTCTTGTCACTTTCATGAATAAAAATTTATCTGGGTTTTTGAAAAACGATGTCATTTCAGAATGAGCATCTCTCAATTCTTTTGGAGTTGGTTGCCTCTTCCCCCCTTCATCATAAACATCATTATACATTTCTTTAGACTTCTTTAGAGTATTATGTATTATTCCAAATAATTTTCTTTCAAAATCCCTATTTGTGCCAGTCCCAAACCCTTCATTGAAAAATGAGTCTTTAGAGTGTTGCATCATAACATTATCTCTACCAGTCGACAAACCTGCTGGATATTCACCATACAAAAAATAATCTCTTAAATGGTCTGGATTCCAATTTATAGGATGTACCCCTTTCCATATATCTAAAGAATTTTGAAATGTCTCACCAGCCCTTCTATAAATTCCATTATCATCAAGCTTAGAACCCTTTTCCAACAATTCCTGTCTCACTAGATGTTTACCATTAATTTTAATACCAGAATTCATAAGATAATTAATTGTCCCCTTAACACCAACAACAGTAGCAAGATTTCTCTTTAAGGCTGAAACGTGACTTGCTATTTTACTATACCCAACGTCCCCAGCTTCTACGCCAGCAACACCAGTTTCTGGGTTTATACCAAACATATTCATTTGTTTGCTATTTCTATCAGTAAGTAATTTCTTTTGAAACATTCTATAATCCATTATATCTCCCATGTCATCGGAATAGTCCTTTGCCATCCTAAACGGAGATTTAAGATATTTATATAAGTGGTCTCCATCAAAGTCTCTTTGAAGAGTAACTCTTAAGTCAAATATATTAACACTAGAAAGACCATCAAGAGCCCCTTCTTGAATTTGCTCTATTCTTAGCATTGGCTGGTCTTTTAAAACTTTTGGAATAGCATTTAAGCTCATCCCAGTTGTCATTTTATATCTATTAGCATTACCCATAGCATCATCAACATGATACACATCAGGCTTACCTGCCTTCCTCAACCCTATAGAACCTTGATTATTATCGTTTCTCCTAGATGCATCTATACTTTCTCCGTGAAGGAGTCTATAAATATCACCATGAGTTGCGTTACTTATACTTCCAATCCTGTCGTGTACATTTCTAATAACATTTTCCACATCAGCAATAAATCTACCATCAATATTTAATTTATTTTCAGAATTTACAAAATCCTTTGAATCTCTGCCGTTAATAGAACCCCCTGCATCTACTCTCTCCTTAAAAGAACTATGATGGCTTATTTTTTCACTATTGCTATCATAAGAAAAAATAAAATCAGCACCACTTTTAGTATCCCTAGCCATAAAAGTTATGTCAGTTAACCCACCTGTACCCAACTGCACATCAGCCATTTTACTAGTAACGGAGCCCCCTCCATATTGATAGACAGTCCCAATTGGATGTTGTCCCTTCGAAAATGCACCTGGGGATTCAGAGATATAGGTAGGCAAGGATAATCTATTATTAATATCAGCAGTTAAAATAGTTTCTTCCCCGTGGCGGCTTGTTCTATGTGTAAGTATTTTAAAGAATTCAGAATGTAATAATTTCTGTAATTGTTTCCTTATTAATGGATTAGCCTCAGTGACCCCAAATTTAGCCAAAGACTCAGCCAAACTGTGTGTTGGGGACACACTTGCGAATTCTTCATTTCTAGCCTTATACAGGAATTCAAGCAATTTACCATTTGACGTATGTGAAGCAACATTCGCCCTACTTAATTCATCAATAACATTATTTAATTGAAACATTTCAACAGCTCTAGACAAATGTTTGTCTCCCTGAAAATCTACCATAGTAGATGACATATTAACACCAGTCCTTTTATCAGCATTCCAGCCAACGCCTAAAGATGTTAATGGAATCTCTATTTGGTTCTCCCTGCTTAATCCTGATAATTCTGTGTGCCAACCATCTCTTAGTTTATCAAGACTTTGAAATTCAAATGGCTTTAAATCTGAATATTTTCCACTGTTAGGATTATAGTTTCTCGAATACTGCCCTAAAGTCTTAGCAACTGACTTACCAGCTAGTATATCGCCTCTCATTCCACTTGCAATCTCTGGATTATACACAATAAATCCCTTCCCAAGAAGCCTTCCATCCATTATTGTAGTCTTTGACCCATTAAATTCATCAGGACTTCCATTTAAAGCCCATAATAATTTAGCAAATCTTTTACTTGCGAATTTATTACCATCAAGGAAAAATGTTTCATTTAAACTTTCGTAAGGATTTCTGTCTCCCAAAATTAGTTTATGAAAATCACCTTTAATTTCTATTTCATTTGCCCCTATATTCTTTCTTGCTGATTTCCCTGTATCTAAACTTTTTTCTATTTTTTCAATAACTGCTTGTCTATTGTTAAAAAATGTGCTTTCATCATTAATAATATCAATAACTAAGTTTTTACTATAAACTGGATTGCCAGGAGTAGATAGGACTGGGTTTGTTCTTGCTAATATAGCCATAGCCATTCCACTTACATCTGGGTCTGGGTGAAATCTTGCTGCACTTAATGCTTCGTGAGTAAAATTAGACGATGTACCTCCGTCAGCTATATTCCCTCTTTTATACATATTGTATTCAATTGAAAATCTTTTATCAATATTAGTCATCATATTGTCAAACTCTGGTCCAAGAGTCCTTACTGTGTGAACAAACATCATCTTAGTTCTAACGGTATTAGCATTTGACATTTCATGGTCAGCTCCAGATTGAAAATGTCCAAAAGCCTTTTTTAAAGTTTCTAGAGCCTTACCATTGCCTGCTTTATTGTATTCTATTTCTTTTATTTTAAATAAACTATCAAAATCAGTATTAAGTCTATTTAGATTGTCTTGATTTTTTGGAAATAATATATGATACTTAGGGCTTACTCTCATGTAAATCAAATCTGAATCAGTAGATAGCCCAGTCTCCTTCATTCGGAGAACATCAATAGAACCAATTTCTTTATCAACAAATCTCAACTGGTCAATTAAATCAACAGTTGATTTTAAATCATATATATGCCCATTATCAATAGCCCTTTGAATCCAAGTCCATTCCCCCTGAACAAGTCGGGATTCATCAATATTCTGTACTCTTCCATTTATAGTTGCTTTCCCTTGCAATAATGCAAATTCATAACCACCCAATCCATCATTAATATCGTGCCTATCTAGTGTTCTTGATGATAAATTATGTTTTGTTGGCTTTTTTTCAGCACTAATCTTATCATTCTCTAGGCTAAGAACAATTCTATCTACACTACTAAAAACTTGATTAATAATTGTAAGAGCTTCACCTTCCTTAAATTCAGCTATTTCTTTATTTTGCTTTACAATATCATTTGGGAATCTTTCTCTTATTTGTGGGTAAATATATTTGTCCCATAGTGGTTGGTATTTTCTACTCTTTTCACCAGCGTCAATAATATCTCTTAGGAAATCCGCTCCCAATTTATTAGGATTACTAATGTCAGCAATCCCAGGATGCTTTATTATTAATTGCTGTAGGTTAACGCTATTCTTCTTATCAATGCCTTCATTTTTCCTATTTGTTAATATAGACACAGCATCACTATCATAGCTCGATTTAGAACCAGAATTAGATTGGTTCATTGATTTAATCATATTATCTACAATAGGCTCAATATCTTTCCATTTATTTGCATCATTTAGTTCTAAAACCAAATCCTCTAATGGCTTTTCACCTATTTCAGATTCAGCAATATCTCTTATCTGTTTCTTAAGACCTTCGATAAGAGTTGTAGTCTGAGAGCGTGTCATATCGGGGTCTATCATAGCAGCAGCTCTAGATAAACTTTGTACTAATTTAGCAAATTTCTTTTTCGTTGTATGTTCTGAATTAAGATTTTCAAGAATAAATTGATTAATAGAATTATAATTTTCAGAAAATTTACGATTTAATTTAAGAACAGATTGTTCAAAACCAGCAATCCCCCTAATGGCGTTGTAATCTTTTGTGATATTCTCCTGAGTTGTTATTAAATTATCAAGCATGGTTTTTTGATTACCTGAAATTAATTTTTCAGTAACAAGAGAGTCGTATATTTCCCTCATTTCAAAAGTGGCTTTTTGAATTTTATCAACATTGTAAGGATGACTACTATCTTTAGTTTCGGTAGTACTTAAATTATCCTGTAAACTCTTGGCTAAAGTTTCAATGCTTGATAATTTTCTCATATATTCAGAAGGGACATTGAGATTATTAATAATATCAGCAGAACCCTGTACAAAAGAAGTTATTTCTCTATTTGATATATGTTCGGCTATATCTATAAATCTCTCTAAAGCTATTTTACTTTTTGATTCATCGAGTTCTGGGAATCTATCAGTTTCACCAATAACATTCTTATGGAAGACTGCTTTGACTTTTGCTATTGCTTCATTGACTTTTTTGGCAGCCTCTGGCTCATTTCTTGACCTAAAAAAAGACTCTACATAATCTCTTGTAGGGAATTTAATCCTCACAGTTCCATCTTCTACAATACCCCCCTCTGGTATTAAGCCATAATTTCTCATCTCATTTAAAGCTGAAAGACCTAAGATATTGCCCCCAGACATTAGCCTTCTCCAATATACATGACTTGCGTTCTGCTCTAATCCACCAGAGCCATCTTTATTTATACTAGTCCAGGAATCAGGGAGTCTATCTTGTATCCCCTTTGCTAATTCTGCTGTATTTATTAAATCATTTTTATCTATTTTCTTCCTACTGCCATCTGGGGCTTGCCCCTTATTTAACTGCCTCATTAAATTAAAAATTGGTCTTATAGATGTGAGAGCATCTGTTATTTCTGAAGGGACATCTGCTGAATCAATATTTTTATCTTTAGACGTTATTTGGTAATCTGTAATATCCCTAGCAAATTTACCACTAATACCAAAAGCCTCTATCATAGCATTGTGAAGAGTGGCTGCATCTTGGTTATCAGTCTCTACACCCATAATAGCTTTATATAAAGTATCTTTAGCTTTTAGACTTTCTACATTAGCTAAGCCATCTAGGAAAATATTTTGTTCAATGTTTATATGTAAATCGTGATTTTCATATTTACTTTCAATATATCTTTCAGCCCTGTCTATTACTTTTCCTATTTCTAAATCAAGCTCTTTAACCCCATAGTCTCGACTACCTTCACCCCTTTCTTTTGCAATATTAGTTAATGTCTCAGTTATCTCTGTTTTATATTCCTTCATCCCCAAATTACCAGAATAATTTTCCAATATTGATAAAATTTTAACAGAATTAGGCAACTCTACATCAACGCCTTCTTTCGTCCCACTTAGAGGCTTTACAAATTGTACAGTTTTTCCATCTTTACTAATTTGGAATGGGAATCCTAAATCTCTAAGAGGTTCCCAAACATGAGTCCACATATCATTTTTATATTCTGTTACAAATTCAGTAGAAAGAGCAACGCCTAAATCTTCTTTAAAATAATCCTTAACCTTTTTTCCACCAACCTCAACAGAATCAAGATTTCTCCTCACCCTTTCTAATGCCTCAGTACTTATTTCATCTATGCCTATGTCTTTAAAATTTCTATCCTGAACTATTTTTATTGCATTATAAAGACCTAGTAGTTCCTGCACTTTTCCATATCTAACTACGTCTTGAGGCTTGCCGCTAGTAGCTTTCCAATCAGTAGAAGTATCGTTTAAAACGCTATCTACTGCTCTTATAACAGAATCACCAGCTGGGCTCATTGACATTAACGCCCCTCTCTTATTAATTATGGTATCCATATCAAGGGCAGTAATAGTTTGGTCAAACTTTGTATGGTCAACTTCTAAATAATCTAATGCCCTTTGAATCTTTCCATAATTTTTATGCATATACGCTCTTTTATCAGCGTGCCCCCATGCTCCTCTGCTTTTTGTCATTAAAGCAGACATAAATAAATGTGACGATAACTCTTGTGTACTCATGTCCTTAAAAGCGCCAGTCCTAAAGGCACCTTCATTCATAAAAAGAATACCAGTAGCAAGCCTAGTTTTAGAAGCCCATAAATCACTTACATATCCACTTTTCCATTTTTTTACGAATTCTTTTGAAGCGGCAACTCTCATTTTATTCAAAAGACCCACGGTATCTTCTAGGTTGTCATCAAACCATTTCCCATTATTCGTTTCTAATAACTTCCTTATCTTTCCATTATGGTATTCCGTGCCATTTACTGTCCAAAATTTACCACCCCATCCACTTTCATTAACAACATTGAAATTACCACCATTTATGTGAGATGATAACATTCCTTTAGCAGCTTTCATGTCACTAGCAGCAATTTTATTATAATCAATTTTTCTAAATCTGCTAAAATATGCTTGCGCCCCTTTTAATAAAGAATCATTCCCACCACCTTTTATGCCTCTTATCAAAGGAAACCCAAGTGCCATAATACCAGATTGGGCTAATTTATCGCTATAGGAAGCCTCTCTTTTCTCAACAATAGAATCAATTTTCTCAACTCCTAAGCCATGAAGACCCATATATAAAAAATCTTGAGCAACCATACCCATGTATTTTGATACATTCCCAGGGTCTCCTTTCCCCAAGTACCTAGCAGTCCACTCAGCAATATCATTTACTGGTCTACCATTCTTCAATTCCTTAACAAATCCCTGTGATAACTGGCTCGCTACGTCATCGCTAAGTTCCTGACCAGCATCTTTAGTTATCTTTTTTATAATTCCATAAGTTTGACCAGTCAAATAAGGTTCCGCAGAAGCAGATACTATATCATCAGCTTTTAAATCATTTAAATATTTTGATGATTTTTTACTGGTTACACCTTTATATATGCTATTTTTTAAATCAGCCCCAAGGTCAGTTAATCCCTTCGCTCCACCTCTTCTAGTAAGATTATAAGCACCACTTATAGTGTCTCTTTCTTTAATCGCTTTCTCAGCGGCTTCACGAATAAATCTATTACCAACCTTCCTAGTTACTGCGCTACCAGCTCTTCCTAAAATGGAGAAAGGTCCAACTACTGGAACGAACAATGAAAGTCCCTCACCAGTAACCCAACCAGCCTTCTCCCAATCATTCATCTCTTCCCAGTGCTTGGTTTGTTGACCTGTCTCTTTAGTTACTGCATCTAACTCCGAAGCCCCCCAACTTAAACCACTAACGCCTCCCCAAGCAAGTTGAGCAAAGAAGTCGTATGCGTCACCACCTTCATTTTTCGTAGACGGAGCCTCTTGACTCTTAGATAGTAAAGAGATAGGGTTTACGGTACTAGTCTTTGGATTTTGGTCTAATGAATTAGAGTAATTTAGATAATTCTCTAATGTAAAGGACTTATCCTTATTTCCATTACTCATTGTTTGGTTCTTCGCTTACGATAGAATTCATTACCTTAGTTTCAATATTAGGGTCAGCCTCAATAAATATATCCATTAAATCTTTTGCCCCACTAGCTAAGGTATATATATCATAAGCAAGTAACCCCATTCCTATTACTCCAACCGCAGTAGTCATAGGCTCTGGGATAAGCGAAGCTGTGATAAACCCAGATAAATACTTAGCAGTCTGCTTTCTACCATTATTGTTCAACCAAGAAAAAACCCTTTTCCTAACATGCTCATTTTTAACAAGTTTCTCAGCCATATCATCCCACTTAAGCTTCCCTGCCTTGGTCATGTTCTTTCCCAAATTTTCAGTAACCTCTTTAAGGACTTTATTTTTTTGCTTTTTAGCTTCGGTTATAGCTAAATCCTTAACAACCTTATTCTCAACCTTACTTAATGTAACAGATTTTGCAGACTTACCTCCAGCCTTTTGTATTAATTTTCTATTAGTTTCTTTTTCTATAATGTCTTTTTGTAAAATATCACCAGCATTATCAGCAATCTGATGAAAAGTTTCAGCTCTTCTTCCAACGTCTATTGCATCGTGTATTAATTTGACACCATGAGCCGTTGTATAAGCAGCACCAGCACCAAGAGAAGCACCTACAATGCCAGCAGTTGTCCTCCCAACTGAAGTAATATTATTCTTATTGTTTTCTTCATTATATGTATCAACCATATTTTTAGCAATTTTCTGTCCATGTATAGCAATTCTTAAAGCAGCCATATGCCTTAAGCCTCCAACAGCTTTATTGCCATACCCAGAATCAAGACCAAAGCTATTTTTATAGGCATCATAGGTCATTTTAGCTGCAAATGGAGCTACTACTGTAAATAAAGCACCAATTCCCTCCTTCTCGGCTATCGACTCAATCCCATCCGTTCCTTTTCTTTCGCCTGAGAGTTTCTGTAGGGCAGTTGCTGCTGAATCTGCTTTCTTTGTTGAATCTGATTGAAGCTCCTGCTTCAAAGAGATAAGAGAATCCATCTGATTAAGAGATTCAACATATGATGAATCAGGTTCCTCTGCGCTGAAAAAGTTTTGAAATTCAAGCACATCTAAAGAATCTTGCTGTTTTATGCTTTTAATTTTTAATGTATCTGTCATTACCTATCTCCTAAGAAATATTTTCGTAAATCAATTATATATTGCATGGAATAATCTTTTAATTCTTTAGCATTTGTAATTTTCTTAAGATTATTCTCCTTTTTATAACTATCCCTAGCCATATCTAATAACATTTGGACTTCTGAATCATCTGAGCCTTTACTAAAGATATTTTTATCTTTTGTGAATTTTGAAAACACCTTCCTAAAATGGTCAGGAGACCAAGAACTTGCCTTCTCTAAATAATCAACCCCTCTCTTAATGCGGTCTCCATATTTAAGTGGCTCTGTGTTCTCGAAAATAGGATTTATATAATAATCTATTAATGCATCGTCTTCACCAAAAGAAATACCAAAATTGTCTTTGATTGATGCCATATAAGCCCTTGCTTTATGTTCACTATCTTTTCTTAAGTAATCTCTATTTTTCTTAATTAAAGAAGCAATATCATGCATACTAGCATAATTTGGATTAGTAGTATTGAATCCAGTAAGATAACTAGTTATATTCTCATAGCCTTCTTCAAGATAAGCACCCATATCATAGTTCATACCAAGAGCCTTAAAGTCATCTGCTAATTGCTCTAGGTCTGTGACTAAAGACAATGTTCTTATATGTGTGTTTAGGTTTCCAGCTACGTGCTTCTCTCCAAAAATATCTAAAGATTCTTGTGGGCTCAATCTACTCTCAATCATTCTCTCTCTAATAAAAGTATTCCTACTG
>TARA_R110000824_G_scaffold106188_6_pt1 | contig 23302 bp, 21 predicted proteins | sample TARA_R110000824 | Tara Oceans TARA_R110000824 (sample SAMEA4397747) | marine metagenome | biome: Polar Biome; feature: [MES] marine water layer (ENVO:01000295) within the mesopelagic zone...; material: water (ENVO:00002006), including particulate matter (ENVO:01000060) such...
CTCACGAAAAACATTCGTAAATTTATAGGTTTGGAGAATTATATCTTCTGTCCAGGGCCACGGCTTTCCGTCTTGTTTCTTTGCATAGATTGAACGTCGTTCCTCTATCCAATAAACAAACTCATCAAAGGCTGATTGTTCCAACTTACTCTCCTTTCTTATGGCTTCTAGACCAAAGTGAGTACCCGTATCCCACCTTGGGGCACTCCTGCACGTGGAAGGAACTGTGGGACGTGTATCTTAGTCACCGCATTAAGCAGCAGCGGTGACTTTTATATATTCTTTCGCAACAGCCAACTGTAGATCTTTAGCGCTCCCGGGAAGTTTAGCTTCCTTAACGGACGCTACAAATTCTGCAACCGTTATGCCGTCTCGCATATAGGTCCAGATTTTGTATTTTTTAGATCCGGGGCGGACAGGAATTGTTTCTCCCAATACTGAAATAACATCTTCAGATTTAAAGAGCCTTGGACGTTTAATTCCTTTTCTAGAACTTCTCGCTTCCGAAATATTTGTTACGGAAGACTCTTCAGGTACTTCAGACGAAGCATCGGACACCGCTTTCTCCTTTTCTGTATACGGTCTAGCTTTCTGAACAATTATACCCCATACCTCGTCAACCAAAACTTGGTTATCCGGCATATGAGATCGTCGGTATCTTACCAAGACCGGTAAAGATAGCAAGCGGTGAATTCCAATAAGGTCGTCGTAGGAAAATTCTTTTCCAACATCTTTTTCAGATCGTAAAACCGGCGTGTACCTGTTGAAAAACTTTGATTTTTTAGCCTGAGCAACGCTTTTAAATCTTACGGCGTACGATTTATTTAAGTCATAATCATCTATAACGGAATAGTGCATTAGACGTCTGCTTCATCTTCCTTAAAAAGATTTACATTTCCAGAAATGCTTCTTCTTTCACCTTCGCAATAAAAAGGATTAACCATATGGTTTAACCAATGTGGGAATATAACAAATCTTCCAATTTCAGGAATAACGTCTAAAACTTTAGGTTGCCGAAATTCGGCATATCCTCTTTGAGATACAGGTCCATTAACAAATTTAACGCATCCATCCATCATACCCGAAGCTTTAAATAAGGTATCCGCTTCCGAATTTCTCATATTTGTTGGAACCTTTGTCCATAAAATAAATGAAAGACCACACAAAGACTCTACTCCGTGGTCGTGCAAAGGGTTGTAGTCGCCGCTAAATTGATGAACAGACCAGCATTCCGTACAAATAGCTTTTTTCCAAGGAATTTCCTCACGTTGCCCAGTCACTTGACCATATAGCTCTATATAGGTCATCCCCATTTGTTCAGCAGTGCGGTAAATTCTTTGGAAGATTTTATTCTCTCGTAATAAGTGTATCTGTTCGCCTTTCTTTATCTGACCAACAAGAGTATGGCTATGAGATTTTCGTTCAGAATCCAACAATAAATTATCTAATTCATTATTTAAGTTATTAATTAAATCTATCGGCAAATGTGCTTGACAAATCATAAAATCCATGACCGGAAAAGCTGTGACATCAACCAAAGCTGGTTCTTCTTTCTTCATAATAACCTTTAAAGAAAAGGGGTAGCGAACCCGCTACCCCTTATAGCATACTGCTGGTTATGAGAAAAGCACTTATGCCGCCAAAGCATACTCAGTGGCCAAGTCAAGTGCCTTGCGCTTATGTGTGGAATTGCGGCCAAACCATGAATTATACAGCGCTCCACCTTTAACGTTGCTCCGCGCTTCATGGTCCATTACGTAGGTCACCGCATTTACGGCTCCCCACCATGTACCTTTGGCGGATTTTAGGTCTGCACCGGGGCTAAGCTCCATAGCCTCGCATACTTTAGCCGCGTGAGTACCGTTTCGGAACTGGTCGCGTAATTCAACAGTTTTACCATCGAACCCTTTGTTGCCCTCTTCCTGCAGAAGCTCTGGTGCAAGCAGTTGAGCCACAAATTTTTCAAAGTCCGCAACCTTTACTTGTTTCGAAGCCAACATTTCAGTTTGCTGTTGGAACGCCGCAAGTTGCTCGTTAGCAAGGCCCAGCACCTGTTCAACTTCTTTAAATATGGCTGGGTTAAACTCATTACGGTGCGCTAGCTTGAACATGCCCGTAGCGTCCGTTTGGCGTAAGGCCATTTGTAAAGTGTTATGACAAACAACACGCACCGGAGTGTTAAGAACCTTAAACGCTTTTCCGGGTTTATGTGAATTCGCCATCAAACAGTAGCCTTCAATTTGGTCGCCGCCCGGAAGTGTAAACCCCGGAGAATATTTAGCTAACGCCCAAATATCACGGCCATCGCGCAAGCTGCCCGCAGTTTCCATGCTCATATGGCCCGCTTCACAAAACTTTTTGTAAAACGCCATTATTTCCACATTTTGAAACGGGTGCCATCCTTCAGGGCTACATACCCCTAGGATAGAATTGTTATCATCCCTAACAATGTGGTTATGGGCGGGGTCGTTAAGTAAGCCCACGTTTTCACTATATACGGGCTCATTAATAGTGTACGAAGGCCGCTTGCTTACTGTCCAAGTGATTTGGGCGGCTTCGGCCAACTCTTCAGGGGTAAGGTCGTCTGAAACTGCAAACCCCTCTCTATGCCACGGCACTCCGCCTGTTCGGGCGTAAGCCATTGTATCAACTGCGGCAACCATAACTTTCTCCTTTCATTAGTATTTGCAACCATTGCTATTATATAAGTACAAACACCCGAAACAACTTTCATTTGTTCTAATTTAAAGGAAAAAAGTATTGTGTTTGAGGCATCACTATATGTAAGCTTTCTCTAGCTCGGGTTGCTCCAACATAAAATGTTCTAAGCTCGTCATCCTCCTGTTGCTGCATGGCTTTCCATGATTTTTTTGAAAGATCCGTTAAAAGCACGACATTCTGGCATTCCGTTCCTTTAGAAGCATGAATCGTAGACAATTTAATACGGGGCGATTCGGTTAATTTTTCTCCCCTACGCAACAAAGCAATCATGTATTCGCGTTCAAAAATAGTTACGCCGTCGAATGATTCGTGCCATATATCGTCTACTTTAAGACCGTAGTCCTGCTGTAATTTTTCTAAGCTGAACATTTCAAATTCATTCGTATTTCTTAACGCGCGCCCCTCTCTGGTTACGCTACCGTTAATCTTCATAAAAGAATAAATCTTCCGAATGCTGGCTAAAGAAACTATTTCACCTTTTCGTAAACGCTCCCAATCCTGTATAGCTGCCACTAATGATTTTTTAATGCTGGGAACATTATTTTTAGAATAGAACCATCCTTCCCGCCTACAGTGCGCTTCAATTGATTTAAGAAGATAATGGGTTCGGGCCAACACTAACCATTGTCCTTTAGACAAATCCAAAAAATCAAACTTCGCATGATAACTTAAAACTCCGTCTTCATCTCGCGGAAACCAATGTTTTTCATAGCGAAGACTAATCCGTTCAACAATTGTGGTGGCAAAATTTGCAATAGTTCGAGGAAGCCTAAACGATTCTTCTAAAACAGTTTTATTTCCTTGAAGTTTAAGAAACTGATTTACGTCAGCGCCCGCCCATTTAAAAATTGCTTGGTCATCATCTCCAGCCACATAGCAGCGTTTACAAACGGTTTCTAAAAGATAAACCATGTTCCACTGTAAGTGATTTAAGTCTTGGGCTTCATCGATAAACATAGTTTCCAAAAACGGAACAGGCTTTTGCTGCAAAAATAACTCCAGCATGTCGGTATAATCCATCAGGCGTCGTTGCTCTTTATAGATCTTAAGCGCCCGATCAATACGTTCTACTTCCAGCCATGGGGTATCTGGATTAGTTTCATGCCATTGCTGCTCTACAGAGATAGACTTTATCCGGGCTTTATTAATTAATGATAAAATTTCGTCTCCAGATTCATTTCCATAAAACGCGCCCGTTTCCTTATCCATTTCTCCCAATATTTTTATACCCAGCCAACGACCAAATTCTTGATAGTGTTCATCCGTCATAACCTGATTGGTCTTTAGCTCCAATTGCCTAAAGGCCAACGAATGAAGAGTTCTAAAAAAGGGTAACTCTGCACGACTAAGTGAAAACTTAGTTACTGCTCGATTAATAGATTCTTCATTGGCCATCCTTGTAAACGCAAAATAGCCAATGTATCTAGACGGTGTTCCGGAGTCTAATTCCTTATCAACAAGTTCAAGCAACTTGCTTGTTTTTCCTGTCCCAGGAGGGCCTAAAAATATCTCTCTCATAGAACATCCTCTTTATTTTCCTTTAATTCAGGAAGTTCAAAAGGTGTTTTATCAGTTACGTATTCATCAACATGGTAGCAATTCACTCCTTTTCCTTTAATGTTGAAGAACTTATGCTCGCCGCCCATATCCGATATTTTTGAAGCCATCTGCGTTAAGTTATAATGTTTGAAATTATGACGGCTACAATAGTCCAAAACATCCCTTAAACGGAAATAGGTGCGGCCTTCATCTGTCCAAGGTTTGCCCAGCAGCAGTTCCTCACGAGTTTGCGCTTGCGCACGGTCAGTACAAAAACTTTCCAGCAAACTGTAGAACTGCCCCTGAATGGAAACTTCTTCGGGCACGTCAATAATTTCAACCTTATCTAATAGTGTCTGCACCGATGCCTGCCATGCACGTTCTGCCATTTTAGGAGTCATCATGTTCAAGGACTCCATGCAAGCATGCTGGAATTTAGTCTGGTTTTGCAGTTCATCCGTTTCTAAGACAAGCCGCCGATCCCCCACATTGAGAAACCATAAGGGGGGGTCACTATTAAACTTGGATAAATTTGAAAACGTTGGCGTATAGTCTGACGGCCCCACTCCAAACTTTCGTGTTTTACAGACAGAGGCGTCACAGTAGCTAACAATGGGTTGCTCCTTACAGCGGTATCGGTACTCTTTTTTATTTAGTTGCTTGATAATGGTGACTACTTCCATGGACGGTAAGGGCGGATCCATGTACTTACGATTAAACTCCTCAAGCTCATGTTCCCAATTATCAGGATACGCTTTGTGTAGGTATACCCCTATGTTGAATAAACCATTATTACGAGTTCCTTTGGGAAACCCCTGTGTACAAAGGTACTGTATGCAGGGAGGAGCGTCGTCTAACGAATCAACGCTTTCAACATATAGTTTCTCTAGCTGCTCTTCTGTAAGTAGTTGCTTTTCAACCGCGTCCAAAAATTCTTCTAATGAAGCCGCTTCTCCATTAGACTTTAATGCGTAACGCGTAGATTCTGACGCTTTGTAATAGGGCAGATTAAAGGCGTTGCCTACGTCACCCCGTTCTAAAAGTAATTTTTCCTGTTTAGGGAACACCTCCCCCTGCGAAAACCCAAGCCCCGCTGAAATTTCAAACAGTTTACGCCGCATTAACGAAGCTTCTACGGGCTCCGACATAAACAGAAGTAAATGTGCGCCGCCACTTTTTGAACGGCTAACAATAAAGGGTAAATTATTGCGGAACAGGTTCGTTTGTATGGAAGGAAGGTCTATGGGGTATACATCTATATCGATGCACCCCCACAGACATGTCCCGTCCTCCCGTATAGGTACGATACCAATACCAAAGCCGTTGTCTGACAAATGTTGCGAAAACAGATCTAGCGTAGGTTTTTCACGAACAGTTGTATACTTCCCTTCCAGCTTGCCAGATCCTGACGATTTATCAGGGATAAACCGGCAATACGCCAGTTCCAAACCCGCAAAAATATGCGAAAACCGTTCGGCCAAGGACACAAGTGAACTTTCTAATCAACTTAGAAAGGAACGTCTTGAGCCGCCGGTTCTCCAATAGAGTCTACATCACCGTCATGCACGGCAACAGCAAGTTCATACGCGGCCTGAGCAAACATTAAATCGCCGGAAGAACCTGTTTGATCGTTCCAATTAACATCCAGCTTTCGCTCGCGGTTAATTACCCAGCTATACCAATTTCCTTTGGCATTTTGCTCCAATGTTGAAGTTAGCCGGTAAAGGTGGGAGAACATTACAGGCGACCCTGTTTCCCGTATCATGGACATCCAGCTACGCGCACGTTTTAATTGGGTACTTTTCATGGAAACCATGGCAGGAGTCCACTCCGGATTTTCACCCTCCTTACCAATTAATAGCCCGTACCATTGAGCCGTGTTCTCAATGTAGTTGCCGTTCTCCAGCACATCCTTATTGTCAAGACCGCGTGTGGTTCGTGCTAAAATATCGCTACTGGAAGAATGTCGGTGAACGGGCGCCCCTTGGCTTTTTTCCCGGGGTTCCCATTCAATATATTCCCGCTTAAAAAAGCAGGGTAAAATCAAAACACCTTTAGATGATTCGTACAACTGCTTGGTAACCGAATTTACAATCTGACCGGCCTTTGCCCCATCAATGTAATCAGCGGTACCTTCTTCGGTTTCGGGACTCATTTTTTGCAGCAACTTTAAAAACGGCGTTGCCGTATCGTCCATGGTGACGTTTTCAAAACCCGTAACCTTCATATCCTTCAACGAGGGCAACACTACGGAAGTTGATTCAGAAACTTGGACCTCTTGCATTGTATCTTTTGCCACTTTATTCTCCTTTCCTAGATGACATTTTAGCTATGCGGCCTTCATATACACCAAATGTTTCCATAGGTACCGCAACGCCTTTAGTACGCATTTCACGAACCCACGCTTTTAACGTGGATGGGTGTACGCGTTCTTTCCGTTCAACATCTAATCCTTTCTGCATAGCATCAGCATAAAAGTCGCCAGCAAGGTTATCCTGATTTCGGTTGAAGGTAATCTGTACTTGGTTCTTGATAAGATCGCCGTGGTTATTGGTTCGGAGCCATTCATACGCCGAAGGCATGTTATCCTTAGATATACTCGCATGAATATCGTCTTTTACATTAACCTGCACACCATCATCAGTAGTTAATGCCCGCATACCTAAGGCATCCATTGCATCAGGTACAAGTTCACGTTCATACCGGCGATATTGGGCTTTAATATCGTCTAAGAGACTAATGGCCGCGTCCTGTAAATTACGGAGCCTAACAAACCGCTCACACAGGTCTCGAAGTTCTCCGGCATCCTGGTCAGTAATCTGATCTAGAGCCGTTGTAATTTCATCAAGCGTAACTTGCTGCTGTGTTAAGTCAGACATTACAATTCTCCTTTCTCATGAATATCAAACTTTATGGGATAATACTGTTTCTCTTGCCGATCCCATTTTAAAAACTGTAGTTTTCCTCGGTTGTATTCTGCTGCCACTACAGTAGCCATACCAATGGCGGCAGGGTCGCCAATTAACAATAAATAGTCATCGTCCGAGAATTCTTTCAGCTTACGTTTTAATCGTTTTAATGTAGGGTACGTGCTGAACGTGATTTGACCACGGGGCAGCAAATAATCTATTTTGCCATACCGGGTAGCAGAAACAATGTTCTGCCCTGGGCTTTCTTCTTGAACCACAAAAACGGTCATACTTTCTCCTTTCTTTTAACCCGCTTTAGCCACAGCACGTTACCCGTAATGCAATAGCGAAACAACCTTAAAGTAATCTCAGAATGAGATGGAGCAAGGTAGTGTGGAATCGCACACATGGCGCTTAAGAGAATCGCTACCCTTTAACGTCGTCTAATAACTGCTAATAGGGTTAAGTACTTGAAACCGTTTAATAAACACTCCCCCCTATTACGATATTGGCTATTAGCAGATATTTTTGGAAATGCAACACCTTCGAACGTTTCGAGCTACATATAGGGGCTTGTTTCGTATTTTAAGGTATACTAAAATAGTATGAGAAAGGAGAATCTCATGGTTTTGGACCAAGAGTTTTCATATCCGTTTAAAACTAAACCCTATGAGCATCAGCGCATTGCGCTTGAAAAATCATGGGATAAGGACGATTACGCCTTATTTATGGAGATGGGAACGGGTAAATCTAAAGTTCTTATCGACAACATTGCCATTCTTTATGATAGAGGATTTTTAGACGCAGCGGTAATTATCGCACCAAAAGGTGTTTACCATAACTGGGAATTAACAGAACTTCCAACCCACTTACCAGACCACATAATCCATAAAACCGTTGTTTGGAACCCTACTGCAACCAAGCATCAGCAGGAACTTTTAGACAGCTTATTTGTATTCCCAGATGAAGAACTTAACATTTTGATAATGAATGTTGAAGCTTTTAGCACCCCAAAAGGAAGCGCCTTTGTTCAAAAATTCTTAAAAACGCATACCGCATTAATGGCCGTGGATGAAAGCACGACAATTAAAAATCCTAAAGCCAAACGAACTAAGAACATTATAAAACTAGGCAAACTTGCTAAATACAGACGTATTTTAACGGGTTCGCCGGTTACTAAATCACCTTTAGATTTGTATTCTCAATGCGAATTTCTAGACGAAGTTTACTTGGGCTACGCTTCTTTTTATTCGTTTAGGTCTAGGTACGCCATAATTCAAAAACGTTCCGTAGCCACACACTCATTTCAACAGGTTCTTGGGTACCAAAACCTTACAGAGCTTAACGAAGTATTGAAAAGTTTTAGCTACCGTATTCTTAAACAAGACTGTTTGGATCTTCCTGAAAAAGTTTATGTTCGTCGTAATATTCAATTAACTAAAGAACAGAAGGAGGTTTACGAAAATCTTAAAAAATGGGCGGTGGCCTCTTTGGAAGAGGGTGATATTACTGCGGTAAATGTGATTACTCAACTTTTACGATTGCAACAGGTTACTTGCGGCTATGCCAAATTAGATGACGGTTCATTTAAAGAACTCCCTAACCACCGAATAGATGAGCTCCTTTCCGTTCTTGAAGAAGTGGGCGGTAAAGCTATCATATGGGCAAATTACATATACGATATACGTAAAATATGTGAAGTTTTAGGTAAGACCTATGGTGAGGAAAGCTATGGCGCTTATTATGGCGCGGTATCGGATAAGGCCCGACAAAAATTGATAGTGGATTTTCAATCGAGCAGTAGCCCGTGCAGATTTTTCGTAGGTCAGGTTCGCACGGGGGGATACGGACTCACTCTAACTGCTGCCAGCACGGTTATTTACTACAGCAACAATTATGATTTAGAAGTCCGAATGCAGTCTGAGGATAGAGCTCATCGCATAGGCCAAACAAACAAGGTAACTTATGTTGATTTAGTGGCCGAAAATACAGTTGATGAGAAGATTGTTAAGGCTTTGAAAAATAAAATTAATCTAGCTAATGCTGTAATGGGAGATGCGTGGCGTGAATGGATTACTTAGCTTTTTTAGGTCGGAACTTACTCATCGCCCTATTCCCAAACCAGAAACTCATAATTGCTGCAAACAAGGCTTGCGTTTCTCCGTCCCAAGTCACTTCAAGCGCGTTAGTCCAAGCAACGTCTTGATTATATATTAAGGAATACGCCATTCCGCCTTTTACAGCCAGAAAAGCCATCATAAATAAATAAGTAACAACCGGGCGCACACTTGCCTGTAAACCCACCACCCAGCCGCCTCTACGGGCCAGCTCAGTATCGTGGGCGTACAGCCCCTTGGTTTCGGCTATATCGGCCTGTGCATCTAACTCTTGGAGCTTGAGGGTGCTTAATTGGGCCGCGTATTGCGCCTTGGCCTCCAGCATCTTCAGCTCTTGTTTATTCGCTTGGCCTTGTTTGAAAAAGCCAAGGATTTCAGGGACTATACTAGTCCCAAAACCTAATAGACTACCGAGTAAGGTTAAAATCTTTACTTGCCCCTTTTTCTGCTAACAAGTGCATCCGCTCCGAAGAAAGCCATAATAACCCCCGCCAGAGAAATGTAAATCATCTCAGCAGCGGGTATCTGCGTTGCTCGTTCGGGCCATACAAAGCTTGATGCAATCGTCACTATAATTGTGGCCATAGCAATATACGCCAACCGACGGCGGTTAATTTGCCAAGCTAACTTATCGGGCACGTCAATATCGTCGCTTACTTTTTCAGCCATTCAAATTGCTCCTGTATAGATAGTTACAAACGTTAGTCGTCTCCATTGATCGAGCCAACATCGCGTAGTACTTGCTGGGCCTCATCGTGCTTTTCTTTGCGGGTTTGATCATACTCAACGCGCGCTATGCCTATCTTAACCGCTATTGCATCTTGAAATCGGTAGATGTTACGTTCCAACACCCGAATTCTATCAACCTGCTGGATTTGAACGGTCTGCAACTTTTTGAGACTTTTCTGGAGCTCTTGATCATGGGACTCCATATCCGATCTCAAGTCTTTAAGGATGTATTGGAGCAACCGCCACAGTAAAAATCCCATCGCTGCTGCGGTTGCCGCCGGAATCCCAACAGCTTCGATAAGCTTGGTAAGTTGGGCGACGGTCATTCGTCTTTTGCATTTTTCATTTGGGCACTAAGCTCTGTTGCCCGTGCTCCTACTTGACTCGCCCACCGGCTGTCTAACATTTCCGTAGCAGCTAGACTATAATCCTTATCTTCAACAGCCGCCAGCATTTTTTTGAATTGTTTAAGACGAGACAAGCCGATGTTAAAGTGCATATTAACAAGAATTAGTTTGACAGAATTAGGGCAATTCTTAAACCATGAAAATGAACGATTAAGCTCGTCAATAGATAAATCAACATCGTTAGATAATAGATAATCTATTTCATCGTCGGATAGCCCACGGCCACTGTTCTCATCTACGTTACGTCCGGCACCTATGGTTAAATACCCCGCAGGACATACGTACGCATAGCGACGAACCCCCTCGTGACGCTTTAATGTATCAAAAAGAGCTTCTCTATTCAGGTCGGACATTACCCACTTCCCGTCAAGGTAAACAGCCACTAAGAAGCTCTACTCTCCGTAGCCGTTTAAGCGTTTTTCAATGTTCCCGATACGTTGCTGGATATTTTTAATATTCGCTTGTTGAACAGGAACTTGTTCTATAATCGGGCGGAACAAGTCTAAGGTTTTAGCAGTTCCCATAACTCTAACTTCAATCGCAGACAAAGTGTTCACGGTTTGTGCCAATGCTTGGGTTAGCTGTTCATCTTTTGTTCGCGAATCAGTAACTTCGGCGACTACAAACCACCCCACTAATCCCCATACCGGGACTACGGCTAATGTTGAGATTCTTTGAAGCGTCGCTCCCCATCCATTTTGGCCGGTGAATGTCCCGGACAAAGGCATTACAGAACTCTTTGCCGAGCTCTGCGCGGAACTGCCTGGACAATACCGCCTGAATTAAACGGCGCTCCAGTTAATTTATTTTCCTCTCTCCGACGTAAAAGATCAACAGCTCCTCTTTGTATTGCGCCTATACCTTTTTCTACAACAGGGGGGGCCGAAATTGTTCCAGGGTATTGTAATTGCAAAGATTTAGGAAGTTGTTTACGTAAAAATTCCGGAATTCTTTCAGCCGCAGGAATATTTAATCCTGGGATTGAAACAGGTTTTTCAAGTAGACGAAAATCTATTTGGTCAGAAGGAATATCAATAAAAAGCTCCTCATCTACTTTAGGAATTGATACTTTACGCCGAAACTTGCTTTCTTGTTCTAGTTCCTCAGATGAAACTTTTTTGATGCCCGATAGTTCCTCAACATCTTCCGCTTCATCCATTGACCAATATACGCCTGTTGTCGCGCCTACTAAATTTATAAGGGAGCTTTTCAACATTCCAGGCTTAGGAATACGTTGTCGTAAAAGTTCTTCCGCTTTTTTAGGATCAAGCAGCGCCTCTAATAGTACGTCTCCTGCTTTTGTACCTAGTACTCTTTGTGCCGCAGTTAAAGCTCTTGCTCGAGTATTTAAAACGCCAACATAAACACGGGCTAAGGCACCTAATGGCTTTCTACTATCTAAAATGCTACCGGTCAATTCAGGCCAGACTGTAGGAAATCCTTCAGCAGATTTTGCAGCTTGTTCTAAAAGTTGCAAATCTCTTCCCATCCGCTGTAGTCTATTCATCTGTGTTTTATTAAACACAATGCTAAGAGCGTCGCCAAACATTTCTCCTTCCTGGCGCTCCTTCATTAGTGCCGGTTTAACAAAAATCTTAGCTAATTTTTCACCATCGATTACCGAGCCTAGTGCTGGACTATCTTTTGAAATTTTGCGTATAAAAAGAGCGCGAACCGCATCGTCCATGTCTCTGAGAAGATCTTTTTTAGCACTTCGCTCCAACGTTGAATTTTCAATTGAGCCACGAAGATTTCGGTAAGAACTAGGAGATTTTGTTAAAACTGAATCCAAAGCAGTTCTAAAATCATCAAAAGTTCCAATTAACCCTTTTAAATCAGCATTGCTATCAAAAGCCTTTTTCAATTCAGCGTACTTCCGCAAATCGTTTTGTGCTACGTTGAATAATTTTTCAGGATTATTTATGAGTTCGTCGTAATCTTTAGTTTCCGGCAATAAACTCTTTAATACGGGTCCGTACTCATCAATAAATTTTTTATGCTCGCTAATATCAAAAACATCGGTTAACTTAGCTTGGCCTCCAGCAATTTGTTCCGCAGTTGTTCCTCTACCTGTAACTCTACGTCTCCATGTTTCATATAACCCCGATGCTAACAAATTCTTAGTGCTGGTACTTTCTAATGTTTTTATCCCGATAATAGGATCATCAAGACTCTTTAATAAATTAGCTACTTCCTCGGGAGAAGACCCAGGAGGAATTAATTGTTTAAAAAATTCGGTTGCGCGTTGCGCGTATGGTAAATCGGTATCTAATTTGCTAAGAGCATTATCAATGTTTCCTCTAGAATAAAGTTCTTGCGCCTGATTATACAGTCCATCAGCATCATTAAAGTCTTGAAGAGCTTTTCTTATTTCTTTTTGTTCTGCGGCGTTTGCCACATTCTTATATTGGTCGGAACCTTCTACTAAATGTTTACGCAGGTTTATTAAAGCCTGGTCCAGCAGTTTTGCTTCTCGTTTTTGCGCGCCGGTTTTTAATTTGGGCGCTATGTTTGATCGTAATTCTAAAATTTGGCGGTTAACCGTGTCTAAGGTTGCGGTAATAGGTACTTTTTGCCCTATGCCAAAGACTCTTTCACCTTCTTTTGTTGGTTTAGGTAACGTAAGGGTTGCAGAAACACTTTTGATAAAATCATCTATGTCAGGTAAAGGTTGTTCCCTTAGTTCAACGCGTCTTCGCGCCAATCTAAGTTGTTGAGGAGCAAAAATCTCTATTTTTTTTCCTCCAGGAATAAAGTTGTTCATGTTTTTTCTTATGGGACCGTAAACCTGGGTGGTAAAGAAAGATTTTTCTCCGGAGAATAAAAGATCTTTCGTTTTGGATAGAGCAGTGGCCATGTTTGAAACAGATTGCCCTGGATCTAGGCTCACACGCAAGTTTCCAGACAACAATGTCTGTTCTAATTTCCGAATGGATCCTCTAAACGTGTTTAATCCAATCTGAGCGGTTTCCGAAGCCTGTTGTCTTACTACAGCGGTAACTTGTTCCCCCGTTGCTCGTAATTGTTCATCAGAAATATCTCTAGTTGTGAGATCTCCGCCTACTCGGCCTCCTACTTGTACTTGACTTACGGGTTGGTCAGTTTCTCTTTCTACAACTTCGCGAACCGCTCTTTGTGCCGCTTGTGTGCCCACTTTGGCACCGCCCAATCCTTGTAACAGGTTTTGAGCCGTGCTTGCATCTTCTCTATACTTAGCTTCTGCTTCTCTAAGTTTTGCCGCGCGTTTTACATTTTTTCGCGCTTCTTCTCTTGTGGCCCTTAGCGACAATTCATCCGCATATCTCAATAGTACCTGAGGCGTAGTTACGGCAATGTCTGCTAGATTGCCTTTGTTTATTTCAATTCTTTGACTTCGCAGCGCTCTTTCAAAATCTCTTGAATCAACGATGCTTCCTAATTGATTCGCTGCGCGATTACCTTTATTCCATCTATACAATTTGTATAGCACTGACCCGCCTAGTGCTCCACCCGCTGCCCATAAAGCTTTGCCTCTTGCACCTTTAGTAAACACTTCAGCGTCTGAATAGGTTTCACGAGAAGTTGGGTCCCACCTACCTTGACCTTCCCCGGGGCCTGTATTCCAAAACACCCACCTTATAGCGCCTTTTCCGGTATCGTCTAGTTTTCCCTGTTCAGGAATACTTTTATCTTCTGGATCGTCTTCAGGCATTAACCAGCGAGTTGGACGAAAACCCTGATTTGTTAAAGCGTCTACACGCATATCGTATTGAACTTGAATAGCAGCTAGTGCTTCGCCTACTACGCCTGAAACTACTCCCATTTTTTGAGCTAAAGGCATAGCCGTTGTTCCGCCAGTAAGGGCAGAAACGCCTATTCCAGCGGCTGTTCCACCTACGGTGCCCAGAACGGCACCCGTAAGTTCCCACACAAAAGGCTTCATATCGGACAAAGCTTGTCCGAAATCTTCAGAAGTCAGATCGTACGGATCAAGAGGAGTAGGTCTTCCGCGAGCTAGTGGACTATTAAAGACAAGCCGCCCCTCACTAGACCTAACGTTAAAGTCTTCTGGATTTAATCGCGGTTGGCCGGGAATTATATTTTGATTAAATATAGCGGCCAACATGCCTTCAGCAGCGTTCTTTGTAAATTCAGGTTCAATATCCAGCATAGAGTTCCAAGCAGCAACGCTGCTTTGTAGGCCACGGACTGATTCTGCTATTGGATCAGGTAACTCTTGGTGGCGTACATCTACTCCTGCTTGTTTTTGTCGTTCCTCTTTTTCTCTGTTAGTAAATAATTCGTAAAGCCAATCGGCACTTCGCTCAATGGGGGCTTTTATGTCATATCGGCCTAACCCAAGACCGTCTAACCCTTTTTGAAAAAGTTCAATAGGGTCTGGAACTAACCCCTGCGTCACCGGCCCTTGAGCAGAGGGCGCAGCGGGTTGCGCAACGGGTTGCGCAACGGGTTGAGGCTGTTGAATCATAGGAAGAGTCATCTTGGGCTCCACAAGCGTTTCGTCTACAGCTTGTTCGCTTTCTTCCTGTGCCCGCATTAATTCTTCAAGACTAGCCATGAACGTTATTCCTCGAAACAAAGAAAATTAGTATACGCCGGTCATAAATTCTTTAAACGGTCCCTCTGTAAACTCATCTTGCGCGCCTCTTAAATCTTGTTCGTATAGTTTTTCAAGATTCTTCATAATTTTTACGCCTAGTTTTTTTGCTTCGGACAGGGGCAATCGTGTCTCTCTCATAATTTTTTCATTAAATAATTTTAAAGCCTCCTGCGAGTCCTTGTTGTTCTCTGTTATTGCCTCTAACAACGAAACGGTGTCCTTATAGCGAAAGGTTCCTTGTTTATTAATCAGCTCATCCAAAATAAATTTTGGAAAAGCAGTTTTGAGATTTACTTTTTTATCAGGCTCGTCTACGCTAGAAAATACGGGAGAGTTCACCACAGCATTTCTAATAAGTGCTGACGATACATCCACGCCCGACATTCCGGGTTCAGATTCCACTATTGCGGGGGGCGGCCCCGCTGCTGGTTCGGCCTCTGATTCTTCTGCTGATCTCCCTGTTCTTATCCAATTAGGTAATTTGGATCCTGGATAAAGTGTTTCATACGGGTCTTTTACACTGTAGAAAAACTTGGGATTAGCCAGTGCGTTTAATCTTTCCGCCTGAGTCGGACGACTTACCGCATGGGCTTGCAGCATACGAGCGCGATGATCAGCGACTACATTGTTTATTTTAGATGTTAAAACTTCTTTGAAAATTTCAGCCGAAACAAAAGGACTATTGTTATAGCCTAGCTGCGTCAAAGCATTTGCAACATCACGATCCGTTAAACGCCCTCCACTCTCAGCGGCTTGTGCCACACTATACGCCATGTCATAAAGCAAAGACTTCATCTTTGCATTTGCAGATGAAAACTTAATAAACGCGTCTTTATCTTCTTGAGTTCTAAATGTCGTATCCGGATCACCGTCGTCGTCACCTGATGCAATTATGCGTTGAGCGCTTGTTGGATCTAAGCCTTTAATGTGGGTGAAGGCGGCTTGCCGCGAGCTTCGTCTTACTCCACCCAACCAAATACCCGAGTCAGGCCCTCGTTTAATTTGATGATCTTCACGCGAACTTTCGCCTATACTTTCTGCAAAAGACGGTCCACCACCAGCCTCTTTCGGTGGTTTTCCATAAAATACTCTAACAAATTCATCTTGAGCTGCCTTAACGGTTTCAGGATCAGCGATACCCCATTGTTTCACAAATTCGCCTATGCCCTGGACCAACCCCGCCATCTGTTTTGTAGGCGTCATCGTACCTGCAATACCAACACGATCAAGTAGGTCTATAACTTGTTCGCCCTTATAAATAAGGCTAAGAGTACTGGCCTGTTGGGCGGCTATGTCTTTGGCGTCGTTCTTTTCAAGACTAGCGGCCAATTCGTCTGCAGTACCAGTAAATTGCTGCATCCGAACTTGACCTTTATCGTCTACAGTCATTACCATACTAGTAGATGTTGCTTGAGTTCTTGGTGCCCAAGGCGTTACTGTCCTTTTTTCTGCCAGACCACCTGGACCAATTCCCTTTTCTTTATCGGCCTCAAGACCGCCCACAGACTTCGTCGCCACCATAACGGTGCGCTGCGACTTACCATCTTGAGAATACTCAACAATGGTTTGCCAGCCTCTATTTTGAAAACCGCCTAAATCTGATTCTTTTAATAGGTTTTTTCTTACAGCACTTGCTATGGCAAGTTGTACGGAATTTTTACCGCCTTCAACAGCGAGGTCTATATTGCCGCCTTTTACTAGATTCAGTACGTCTTTATAGCTACGGCTTTCTAACTCATTGGCCGCGATGCCTCGAGCATATTCAGGAATCGACTGCAACATATTATGGACTTCATCTCCCATTTTTCCATAAAGATTAACAGCAAGCTTCTGATTTCCCGATATGTGTTTAGCTAATGCTACTCTAGTAGATTTTCTACTGGCTACGTCTGCCGCACGAAGCTTATAGGCCAGTAAGCCCTGCTCTTTCTTTCTAATTCTTTTTTCCTTACGGGCCGCTGCAAATGTGGGCAGTGCTTTCTGCCCAGCTATTCCTATTGCTTGAGTGACGGGTCCGGGGGTTGCCATAAGCGTCAACCCGAATTGCATCAGGGGCAGCGCCCAATCGGGTACGTCCTTTTCGCCTTCTGCTCCAAGTATTTTTTTAGCTTCCTCATTATATTCTTCAGAAGTTTTAATCGGAGTATCGTTTAATGATTTGGCAAATATCGCCTCTATACCACCAGCAGCGGGATCCGCAGCGGTCTGCTCCGGTGTTGCGCCTACTGACCCTTTCATTGTTTCTGCAGCGGCTGTAAACGCCCGAGTTTGACCCGAAGTAGTGTTTAAAACATTCTCTAAATTATCAAAGGGTTTTTGGCCAAGCCCCTCCTGCTCGGCACCTTCTGAAGTATCTACATCACCGGGCCGGGCCGCCGCAATGTTCTTCCATTCGGTAAGTGATTTGGTTTGGCCTTCAAAAGATTGAAGGAATTGTTCTTCGTCCGGAGTAATCGGCAGCCCCCATGCTTTTATGTAAGGAACTATATTTTCACTAGAAATATTTGGCATGCCGTCGTCCGCATAAGACGAAACAAACTGTTCAGGATCTTCGTCTGCCGCAGCCGCCGGGGCCGGGGCCGGGGGCGCGGCCCGGACCGGGGGCGCGGAAGAGCTCGCAAGTTGCACCGGCTCCCCCACAGTAGCTTGCTGCATAGCACCCGCTCCCATTGGTGCAATCCCCTGCGGCGACACATTTAGTGCGGGTATCCTTGGTACCGGCTGGTCCAGCCCTCTGGGACTAGCAACCCTGGGTGCTTCAAACATTTGTCGATTCAACACGCTATTTGGGTTTGTCGCCATTTCTTCTATCCTTTAAGGGGATGCCCCAGCCGTCATGCTTCTCTATTTCCAAACGGACTCCAACCCAAAGAACCGCCAATTCCAGCCAAAGTAGCTCCGGTTCCAAGTATGGTGCTTAATGGACTGGGCCGTGGTGCCGTAGCAACCTGGAACGTAGACTGCCCCGTAGGTACACCACGCAGTAGATCACTTAACGTACCAAACCTTTGATACGGCTCTCCCTGCCGCTGCAAACTAGTCGTGCGCAGGGCATCCAGTACATTCTGCTGCACGGCCTGTTGTTGGCCACCCAACTGGCTCAAAACATTAACATCCTGCTGGCCAAGCTGTTGCGCCAATTGTCCTAATCCGGCCTGTTGAACACCAAGCTGCCCTATTCCGGTACCAATATTTCCTAGTTGGCCTCCTAATTGGCCCTGCCCCGTACCAATCTGACCCAGAAGCTGCGAAAGCCCCTGCTGGCGGCGCTGCTGGTTTTCAAACGCACTTTGCGAAGCTCCTAAAGCTTGCCCGTAGTTTCGCGAAAGATCAGTTTGCAAAAGTCGCCTTTGGGATTCCAGCGTATTTCGCCGTTGCTCAGCCTCAGCAAGCCCAAAACGCGCGCCACCAAACGCTCCACCACGTACGGCACCCCCAGCGATATCACGTAGGCCCAGCTCTCCTTGACGGCCTAATTCCCTTAACCCAACATCCGTGGCCTCTCGCTGGTAAGGATCCATAAAGGCTGAAATGCCTGCTGGATTAAATTGCTGGTCCGAACCCGAGGCTATCGTCGCGGCATCAGAAAGAGTTCCAGCCCCTCTCAAAATAGGAGCAATTCCTGCTCCGGCGGCTTGCGCGCCCGTGCCTAAAGTTGCAGCCCCCGATTGTAGAAAAGGCTGATAAACGCCTAATCCTTCTACAGCTCTTGTAAGCGCCTCTTGCTGCAAGGGCTGAAAACCAGCAACCTGTGTCTGAGGAATGTCAATCGGCTGAAGCCCCGGGGTGTCCTCCGTGCCAAACGCACTACCTAAAAGACGACGTACGTAGTCTTCTAAAAACGGGGCTTGCCGCGTAATTTGTTCTGTGGTGCTGGTGGTTGTTCCGTTTGCCATCAGGCTCTACCTTCTAGTCCACGCATTATACGATACATCTCACGAGCCTGGTCCCGACGAGAACCATTAGGATCGGCCCCTTGAACGGCCTGTGCCGTAAATACAAATTCTCCATCAGAAAGCATGGCCGGAATTTCGTCGTCTTTAGGCCCACCTGGGCCTGAAATCATTCCCCCAGCTTGCGCAACTACTGGTTGAGAAAGCGTTGGGAAAATGCTTTGCCCTCCAGGAATCCCCATCAAATTCTGCTGCAATGCCTGTTGTTCCTCGGGCGAAAGCATTAAAGCACTAGCGTCTGGGGTGGATGTTCGTAAAGTCCCTGTGTTTGTTAATTGTGGGGGAGGAGGAACAGCCTGCGGATCCCAATCCTTGTATTTATCAACACCAAGCTCGGCCCAAAGTTCCTGATATCTACGACCAACAGGATTTGCACGAGCCCCTGATCCTGCTCCAGCCAATGGATCCCCCTCATCTCCAGCCATGGATATTAGTAATGGGCCAATCCCCGCAGCTATTCCTTTTTGAAGCATTTCTCCCGATATTCCAAATGCTCCCTCGCCTAACAAAGATGCAAGTGACGAACTAGCTGTTCCAGCAGCCCCCGCAGTAGGAGTGAATACGTCAGTAACCCCCCCCGTAGCCGGACCAAGGTACGCGCTCCCCAAGCCAGATAAAGCAGCACTTAAAGCGGCCTGTTCGGTTGACTGACCCGCCAACTTGCTGCCCAGAAACGAACCCGCTGCGGATCCATAGGGGTTTCCTCCTGTCGCCACTCCGCCTATTACAGCGCCAATTACGGGGAGGGCTTTTTTAAAGAACTTTTTAACGCCTTTTAAGAAAAATTCCGGCTGGCCCGTAACGGGATTAATGCTGTTAAGTTGACTTCCTACTACGTATCGTTCTGGGTTTGTAATGCCTATTGCTCGCATTTGCTGAAATAGGTGTTCTTTTAGTATAGGATCAGCATCCAAAACTTCTTTAGGAATAACCGTTTCACCCTTCGCAGCATGCACCATATAGGTGTCTTCAAAACGGCCAAGGCTCGCTAATCCAGAGGCCACTGCTGGAATTAGACTATTATCTAAAGGCATTCCTTGAGAAAGTTGTATCATAATGCTACCTTAACTTAGTTCCAACAAGCTAGCCACCACATGCAATCTATCCGCAGTCGCCACCTGTACTTTAAGTACTTCAGACTCTTCCATAACCAAAGGAGCAGTAAGTAATTCTGATGTCGCTTTTGCCGATATAGCTTTTTCTTTAAATATTGAAAATACGGCATCTGCAGAATCTACCAAAGTAACCGTAATTGTATCCGCATTATTACTATCTTCAGATACTAGGATAGACTTAACAATAGCCGTCGTAGCCGAAGGAACGGTATACAAAATCGTAAGATTTGTGGACGTTAAATCAACTTTAGCGTTTTTGTAAGCAGCGGCCATTACCCTAGAAACCACGCTAACGCATTAGTGTCGTCCTCGCCGCTTACAACAGCAGGAAAATTAATCTTCGTTAAAGACATTTCAAGATCACTCAAAACACGTTGGTATATGCCCGCATCATACTCCGGAGGAGCTGTCGGCAAACTTTGTTCAAGAATTCTAGCCATTACCTATGCCCATCGGGCCTAAGCTCTATGCGGGTATCGCCTAAAGTCCAGCGTACGTTGGTAGACGAACTTTGAATGCGTAAAGCTGCTTGACGGCCTCTAGATCTAATAAACGACTGTTCAGTAGATGAATTTACAGAACTTGTTGAATCGGTAGTTAGTGAAGATCCTGGAAAATTACGGGTTTTAAAGATATAGTCTACAGATGGCAAATCTGTACCTCCAATATCAATGTCTGGGATAATTCGGCTTACAAACATAAAATTATCACCGTCGGCTATATCAAAATCAGCAGACTCGATATATGAGGTCATAGAGCTTCCGTCATCATTTTCGCCAAATTCATGAACAAAAATGTAATTATTGGTACTCGCGCCTCGCGGGTAGTCGTGAATAGTATTATCTAGCCATGCGGTTCTTACCAAAGAACCAATATCCCAGGTTCCTTCTACGTAATTAAACTTTACATAGCGATCAACTTCTTCACTATCTTCAGTGGGGTAGAACCAAAATACTTCATTAAACCGCCTGTTAGAAGCGGCAAATATTTTATAGCTCTGGCTTAAATTAATATCGTTAAAGACATATTTCAACACAGTGCATGGAATAACCTGGACGGCACCGTTATAACTGTAGAAATTTTCCTTATCCATCCAAAATACGCGATCACCAGCAGGAGTATAGGCGCGAGGACCAATAATAGATAAATTATTGGATACTACACCAAATCCAAATGTAAAAGGAGGTCCGGTAAACCGCATGGTATGCAGATTGGTATCGGTCCAAATTAAAATTTCTTGGCGCGTTCTAGTGGCTGCGATAATTTCAGACCCACTAGAGAGCCTTTGACTACCCGCCGTGTTTGTAATGGCCGGAGTAAAATTTACGGGATCCTCTTGATTAGACCATCGGACTAAAAGTAAATCTTGCGTGGTGGATCCTATTGCGTTGGCCCCGAAAGTGATCAAATGCCGATCAGCCGGAGAGACTAATAAAGAACGGCATATAGTGGGCGCTCCAGAAGCCCCCGATTGTGAAGCAAGCGTAGTGGCTCTGCTGGAAAGTCCTAGTCCTCTATCCCAGTAATAAGGCGCTCCATCAAATACATTGAATATAAGATCTTCGCCCCAATTATCCTGAGTCCATAAACGTATATTATTTTCACTTTGTGCGGCTATGGCGGCTGCGCCGCCCCAACTTACAAAAGCGTTAGCTTCTTTTACCGTATCGCCCGAGGTGCCCGCTGCTGCGGCGGTGCCTCTTACTCCACGAACAACTCCTGCATTTAATGTTTCTGAACTTTTTCCAGTGTACTGAATTAATTCACTGCCTATAAGAATAAGGCCGACAAAAGTCACCGCTGTACTAGAAGTATGCGCCGCAGCCGTAGTGCCGTCGAAAGCTCGGGTTAAACCACCTAAATTATTTCCAGAAACAGAAGTGTAAAGAATCTTCTCACTATCTATTAATACGGTTCCCGTTGAAGGAAAACCTGAAGTGCTTGCAAGTGCAAGTGACCCACTCAAAGTTGTTGCGGCGCTACTAAGCGTTGATGCAGCAGTTTCAAAATCAGAGGCACTCGCTAGAACAATAGATGTAGCAGAATCACTTATATCGCCGTCTAATGTAGTTTGTGAGTAGGATGCGGTTATACCTCCGTAAAACCCCGCACTAAAACCGGTTCCAGATACAGTACTATCTAATCCGGTATTAAGTTGATATTCGGCAACAACAGAAGACCCTCCTCCCGCTGTATTACCCGAGCTAGCCGTACCCGTGCTTACAATCTTGTAACTACTAGAATCCACAATCTCGCTAATTTGGTGTTCGGCATTGAGTATAGCCGCAGTAACACCATCTACTGTGGCGGCACCTCTAAATGTTACGTAATCATTAACAACCGCGCCGTGCCCCGCAGCCGTTATAGTTAACGTGGTATTAGCCCCGGACGACCCCGTTTTAATTGGGTTGGCTGCAAGTGATGTTGTGGCCCGTAGCGGAGTAACGTTGTTATACAGACCGCCTTCTTCCAAATAAAATTTAAGATGGGTTCCAAGACCCATGATTTTAGCACCGTCTAGGGTTATCCAAGCATGTAAGGAACGCGCGGTGCCGTTAAATGCCGTAACGGAAAGTTTCTGCCAACCTCCTATTTTTTCGGGTCGACCTTTACGAAAACGAATTAAATCAGAATCAAACCATCCATTTTTCGCCCCGTACGAAGTAGATTCTTTATTTATTCCGGGTTGAAACGATAATTTAGTGACCGGCATCGTAGATTCTTTCAATTATCGGTCGTTTCTAGGCTTCGGGGAAATTGGCGCTATCGGTGTTGCCTGTGGCACCATCTCGCCGTCATCTCCAAACGCTATGATGCATGAAATAGCCCTCGGGTTTGTCGCAAGCACCGTCCATTTATTTGTCGTCGGATGCACAAGCAACATCACTAAATTGCCTCTCGATATTCCCTGCCACCTCAGTTGCTCGCCTTGAGACTTCAGGGCGGTAAATAGATGTTTCGACTGCATACACTGCATCGCCGAGGCTGGACTTGATGCAACAATAGCCAGGGCAACGGAGAGAGCGAGAGCTAGGCGGGCCATCTCATCAGTTCACAGGATCATAAGCTGCGATATCATCGGTGTTGGAGAGAGACCCCAGATGGGTCTCAGCAGCCGGTGGCAGATCCCGTAGGGCCACCTTCTTTGCGGCGACCTGAACCTTACTCAAACCATCTGGATGCACACCCTCGTCGGCCAGTTGATACTCTAA
>TARA_R110000824_G_scaffold6935_13_pt1 | contig 23253 bp, 8 predicted proteins | sample TARA_R110000824 | Tara Oceans TARA_R110000824 (sample SAMEA4397747) | marine metagenome | biome: Polar Biome; feature: [MES] marine water layer (ENVO:01000295) within the mesopelagic zone...; material: water (ENVO:00002006), including particulate matter (ENVO:01000060) such as......
CAATTACTTGAACAATGCTATAAGAAAGGTTTACAACGACTATATAACAGAGTTTAAAACTGCGATAAGAAAAAATAGTTCACATTTTGAAGGTAAGAATATGGCTAAATATTCTGAACACGTAAGACAGTTGTTAGAATATTTTTCTAAAGTAACACCTTTATCGCCTATAAACAATTTTGTAGATTTACCTACTGACTTAGAATATGTAGAAGATGTTTACACCCTTACAAACGTAAGGATTGATAAAGTTCCTTATTCAGTTTTAATAGACTTACAGACGAGTATTTATGCTGCTCCAAATGATTGTAGCCCTAAATGTTCTAAGATAGGGGAGAAGCTTGAAATTTATCCAGACATTAAAACAATCAAGCTACATTATTTAAGAAAACCTAAGTATGCTAAGTGGACTTTTCAAGATGATAACGGCAAGCCAATGTTTGATCCTACAGCTAATGATTTTCAAGACGTTGATCTTCCAGAAACCTCAATAGATGAAGTTATATCTTTGACTTTTGAAATGGCAGCAATAGGCATAAGAGAATTGCAATTAGCACAATTAGCCAATCAAGAGCAACAAACAGATACCCAAGAACAACAAATTCAATAATCATGATAACAACTAACAATGATCAAGAGTATTATGATAATGAAGAAAAATGGGGAGAAGCTAGATTTGTTACTCTTAAAAACATCATAGACAACATAAGTCTTCTTTCAGAAGATGATAGTTACTTTAAGAACACATCAAAGTACGTACTAGAAACTTACGGTAAGTTGGCTATAAAGGAATTCAACGTAGATATTCTTTCTAAAAACAAAGCTGTATCATTTACAGTACCTCCTAATCTAACATTTCCCTTCCTTAGATTTATGACAGATTGGTACAGAGTATCAGTTATAAATGAGTGCGGAACATTAACAGTACTTAATATAAACAACAATCCTACTATACATGATTACCTTCAAGATAACGAAGCTGAATTGCTTTATGATTGTGATGGTAATATTCTAGAAGCAAACTCATTTAACGCAGAAATAGGGCATTGTAGATTAGAGGTTGAATGTGAAGACAGACAAACACCATGTAGCGATTCTTATAAGTATGAAGATAGTTTTGTAAAAGAGAATTTAGAAGGTAGTTATTTTGAGTTTAGTGCCGATCTTGAAGACAAAGAAGTTGTAATTGAATTTGTAACGGCAGGACTTGAAGAAAGTAAAGCTTGTGACATAAGAGTTCATCACAACATGGAAAGAGCAGTTGAATTCTACATAAAATACTATGCTCTACAAGGTCAAAGAAACATACCTATGAATACTGTTGAGTTTCATAGAAGAGAAAAAAAGAAGTACTTTAAAAGAGCAGAGAGATTGTTGGGTCAAAGAATAACAACAAACGAGATTGTTGAAATAGTATCAACTAGATATAGCGGAATTTCATAATGGCAAAATTAACGAGCGTACTTTCAAATGGTATAATGGAGCAAGACCTTGATCGGTCTTTAGTTCCAAACGGATCTTATAGAAAAGCTGAAAACCTTAGATTTCATATTAACAATGGAAAAGATGGTATTGCAACAAACATAAAAGGAACTTTACAAGTAAGTGATGTTACAAGCGGTACAAGCTTTAAATGTGTAAGCGCATTTTTTGATGAAAATAAAAATTTAGTATATTATTTTCTTGCTACATCAAACAGAGTTTCTTCTAAAATAGTAGAGTATGACGTTATAAACGACTCTACAGTAACAATAATAGAAGATAATCAAAGCATCCTTAGATTTGATTACAACGGATATATCACAGGAGTAAGTGAGATAAACGGACTCTTATGTTTTAGTGAATGGACTAACAACCCTAGAAGAGTTAATATTGAACGCGCTAAAAACTACGGTCTAAACGGATTTACCGAAGAAGACATTATGGTAGCTGTTATACCTCCACACCAAAAATTAAGAATTACTCTACAAGACACTATTACAGGTCAGTCAATAGAGAACAACATTGAAGAAAAGTTTATTTCATTCTCTTTTAGATTCAGATATTTAGATGGAGAATATAGCGCACTAGCTCCTTTTACAAAGGCGGCTTTTCAACCTAAGAAATTTGATTATAATTTTAGCGAACAATCAAACGTTTCAATGGTTAATAAATTTAACCAAGTAAAAATTGATTTCTTTACAGGAAACGAAAGAGTTACTGAAATACAGTTGATATACAAAGAAAGCGAAAGTAATTCTGAATGGATTATAGATGATTTCGATAAAGCAGCATTAGGCTATGGTAATAATGTTATAGAAACCTTCTTATTCGACAACTCTAAAGTTTATAGAGCATTGCCAGATAATGTTTTAAGATCATATTTCGATAATGTGCCTAGAGAGGTGAAAGCTCAAACAATGATTGAGGGAAGACTTATCTACGCGCACTACAAAGAGCAATACGATTTAAAAGACATAAACGGTAACGACATTAATATTGATTATAGGCTAATACTAGAGTCTTTAGACAATACTGTTGATGTTTTAGAAGATGAATTAGATGCAGATGGAGATCCTACAGGAAACCAAATAACAGTTCAAAAACCTAGTCTAGAGCCTAAAGAAACAGCAAGGTCTAATAGAGATTTAGAGATAGGTTTAGTTTATTCAGATGAACATGGTAGATCAACAACAGTTCTAGTAAGTAAGTCAAACACAATATTTGTTCCTGCAAGCGTAAGTGAAAAGCAAAACAAAATAAAAGTAGAATTAAATCATAGACCACCTTATTGGGCTAAGTACTATAGATTTTTTGTTACTCAAAATAAAAAAGGTTATGATCAATTTCTACCAACACTATTCTATAGGGATGGAGTTTATAGATATATAAAAGTTGAACAAGCAGATATTGATAAATTTACAGAAGGTGATTATCTTATTGTAAAAGCAGATGGGGAAGGTGTTTTAAACTCTTTAGAAAAAATAAAAGTGCTAGAGTTTGAGAGAAAAGATAAAGATTTTATAACAGATTTAGATGGAGGTCAGCCTAGTGGTTGGTATATGAAAATATCTCTTGTTGATTCAAGTATTGTTTTCAATGAAGAGAATTATGTTTTTATTGAACGTTTGCATTATGATACAAGCAATAATACTTTAGGTAATATAAACGGACACCCTACTTCTTTTTTTATAATAGACTATGATAACATAGGTACAGACCCATTAACACCAACAGTTACTTTTACAGGTACAGAAGACCTTATTTATAAAATAGAAATGGTTGACGTAGGAGTAGCACCTAATACATTTCGTTGGAGATCAGTACAAACAGATGGAACAGCTAGTATATGGACTACATTAGACACAGATACAGCTCCTATTGTTTTAGATGCAGATGTATCAATTACTTTTGCTTCAACAACAGGTTTGTCATTAAATGATAAATGGTCTTTAAAAAAGAATATAGGATTTAATGTAGATGAAGACAATAGATCATACGCAATATTTGATATACCTACAGAAATAACAGCAGGTTCAAACATTAAACTAAAATACTTTTCTACAAAAGAAAGAAGTAGCACAAACAGACAGTTTTTAATAGATGAAATATCTAACCAAAACTATGATACGCTTCAAGATTGGTTTTATGGAGAAGAAATATTCTCTTTAATGCAAGCAGCAGCAGGTTTTGATTTTGCGGATCAAAGAGTATGGATTAGAAGAGCTGATGTAACATATGTAGATTTAGCAAGACCCTTCAATCAAATAGTTATTGCGGACAATGGACAAAGAGACGTTCTAATAATTGAATCGGACAGAATAGAAGATAGTACTAGAAGTGTTTATTCAGATGTTTTTGCTGAAATTAGAAAAATAAACAACGTACCTATTTTTGAAACAGAACCAAAAGATCAACCGCCAGAAATATTTTTTGAAATCGGTAAGACTTATAGAATAATAAGTGATCAACATAGCCATATTACATCAGATTATGAAACAAAAATAAACAACACAGCAGGTGATATATCTCAATCTGGAACAATACAACCTTTAATCGTTACATTAGATTGGTTTAATGCTTGGTCTTATGGTAACGGTATAGAAAGCTATAAGATAAAAGACGAGTTCAACAGAAAAGGATTAGACGTAGGTGTAAGACCATTATCTAATACTAAAGACAGATATAGAGAAATAACAAGAGTTGCCGATGCTCAATGGTCAGATATTTATAATGATGATTCAGATTTTAATGGATTAAATTGGTTTAATTTATCAGCAATAAACTTTATTGTTTTAGATAAAGAAAACGGTAGTATTCAAAAAATAGACAATGACAACGGTAATCTATTAGTTCTTCAAGAAAGTGCTATAGGAATAATACCTTACAATAAGCAAATTATATATGATGCAGGTGGCAATCAAAGTTTAGGAGTTATAAATAATGTTCTAGATCAAAGAAGTTGGAGGGCTTATGCAGGTGGAGAACATGGAATATCTTTAAATCCAGAAAGCTATGTAAAAATTGAAGGAAGAAAGTATCTTACAGATCAGCAAAGAGGTAATATAATTCAGCTTTCATTAGATGGCATTACAACAATTAATCAATATGGTTTAGAGCATGAAGTCTCAAACATAATGGCGTTAAATAGGTCTAACAAACTTGTAGCAGGATTTGATTTTAAACATAAAGAATATGTATTAAATATTCCTAGTGAAAGTTCTTGTTTAGTTTACAAGTTGACAAGAAATGGTTTTCCTTCTAATTTAATGTTTGAGCCAGACTTTATGCTTAATGCTAACAATGAGTTTTATGCTTGGAAGAATGGAGTTATGTATAAGATGAACGCGACACAAAATTATAATGAATTTTTTGGAGTTCAATCACAAAGCAAAATAAAGTTCTTTGAAAATACAGAGCCTAGTGTAGTTAAAACTTGGAAGAATATGGCACAACAAAGCAATCAAGCTTGGGATGCCGTAGTATCAACTAAACTAACATCTAGAAACATACCTAAAGAATTCTTTGAGAAGTATGAAGATTATTTCTATGCTCCTATAATGGGTAACACAAATGCAGAACCATTATCTAACAGTAGTTTTGGATTAGGTTCTTATGAGATAGTCAATGGAGTAATAAACTGTACACAAGGAGTTCCAAATTCATTATCTGTAGGCGATACAATATCTAGCATAACTTTAGCATTTGCACCTGTAATAATAGCAGACGTTCAAGGCAGTATAATTACTTTAAGCGATAACGCATTAAATGAAGTTTCAAGCTTTTTAAAGTATAATAAGAATCAATCTATAGAAGGTCAAAGCATTAGAGGTGATATTTTAGAAATAGAACTTACTCACGTAGGCTCTACATATATCGAACTAAGAGCAGCAACTTTTGAAGTTGCTAAATCTAATATATAATTGTAGATTTGCACTTTGTTATTATACTATTACAACTTTAGTTCTGTTAATTGATTGGTCTTGATTACAGATGAAAAACCACCTATTCTATGGGTGGTTTTTTTGATTACTAGAAGTTTGTAAAACAATGATTTAGTTTTTGTATTTTTACGTATCATTAAATTTAAAAAAGATGCCAATACCATTTGCAGCAATAGGAGCAGGAGTAGGTTTAGTTACTAGTACAATGGACTTCTTTTCAGCTAGAAAAAGCGAAAAAGATGCAGAAGAAGCCTTAAAAAACTTTAGGAGACAAGAGCTTATTAATCCTTATGAGGACATTCAAATATCTAGATTAAAGTCAGAGCAGCAAACAGATGCTAACTTATCTAATATGGCAACTAGTGTAGATGCTCTGCAAAGAACAGGTGCTAGAGGTGTTTTAGCAGGATTACCTATGTTAAATGATGCAACCACATTTCTTCAAGGTAAAATATCAGAAGACCTAGAGCAACAAGACGTTAATCGAAGTATGCTTATAGCACAAGGAGAAGAAAGAATTAGAAACGTAAGAGAAGCTAGAGAGTTAGGAGCTATTCAAGGACTAGGTAATCAAGTTCAAGTAGGAAGACAAGATGCAGCAAGCGCGACCACTAATTTTGCTAGTTCACTTTTAGCGTTAGGTGATTCTGGAAGAAAAAATGAAGTTTCTCTTTTTGCTGATACCGCAGGTAAATCCGCTGCTGCTGCTGGCGCTAGTGCTTTTAGAGGTGCTTTTGATAACAATATGTTATTTCCTCAAACAGATGCTACAGCAGGTTTCTTAAACCCTGCATTTAATATAGATCCATTAACAGGTCTTAAAAACTAATAAATGGCAGATCAACCAACCGTATCGGGCATAGCAGCACAACAACTTAAACCTCTTCAAAACAACAACATAGGAGCGATAGTTCAAGAGAATATTCGTTATTGGAATCAAGTTGATACAGAAGAGGAAGCAGCAAGAAAGGCAGCAGCAGCAAGAGAGAAAGAGTTTAATAGACAACAAAAAAAAGATGCTGATAAAAGATTTGATGATTACATAGGAAATTTAGCTATAGATGAAAGCGAAGGTTACTTCAATAATCAATCGGCTAAACTTTTAGGTATGACAAATGATATTATACTTAAAAATGCAAATCCAGCACTAAACGGTACTTATGAAGAAAGGCTTGCTGCTATACAAGAAAATCAAAAATGGAGAAACAGAACTTCGGCTTTCTCTAAATTCAATAAAGCTAGTAACGAGATTACTAAAAATATAGACCCCGATAACTATAATCCTGCTCTTGATTATGAAACTAAAAAGTTAGCAGATTCAATAATAACAGGTGATTATCTTATAAATGAAAGAGGAAAAGTAGCAATGACTAATCCTCTTAACGGAGAGGATATTGAAGTTGAGCCTACAGAGCTTTTAGGCACTATAAAATCTATGAAATATAGTGGTAAAGTAGATTTAGTTGGTTTAGCAACTAAAGAAATGGATGCTATAACCCAAGAAGTTAATAATGGTAATATTAAAGTCTCTGACCTAGACAAAGAAGCAGGTTTAAAAAGAGCAATGAATGTTTTGTCTGATGAAAGAGTGTTTAGAGATTTTGCATACAGATCAAAATTTGGAGGTATGGAACAAGACCCAACCGTTTATAAGAACTTTACAACCGATCAAAAAAAGCAACTAGCAGAAGATTTTTATGAAACTTATTTTGAAACTCAATTTAAAAAAGTTAATAATAGCTTAGACAACGCTAATACTCGTAGTAAAATACGTAATAGAGAAAATGTAGAAACCACTCCTAATCAAACTATAGCACAAGCTACAGATAACGGTAAGCCTGTTATATTAAAAGAGTATAGTAATATAATGGATCAAATAGTTGCTGATGGATCATTAAAGCCTATTGAAGATACCTCTATGGAAATAACCGTTTATAACGCTACAGACACAAAAGGAGACCTTATTATTATAGGAGACAAAACAGGTTCTAGATATAGATATGAAGTTCAAGGTTTTGTTATGGATGAAAAAACAAAAAAATTAGGACTTATTGGTTCTAAGTTAGAATCTGTAAAAGATGGTAAACCCGAAGGTGGAAAACAGTTTTTTAAAGAAGTAAGAACACAAGCTATAAATTGGAATCCTGTAGATGTTAATCAAGCTGCTGCGCAGCAAGTAGGTACAATTAAAGTAGATGGAAAAGATGTTATGTTAGAATCTAGAAACGAAGAAGACATAAGAAAAATTATAAATAACATAAAAGGAACAACAACAGGTGGAGCAGCAGCTTGGAATACAAATAATTAAACTATGGATGAAGAAGCATTAAAATACGCATTTGAGTTATTTAAAAAAGATGGCTATAATGGTAGTATTGAAGAATATAAAGGCTTAATCAATAAAGATGAAAAAGCTTTTGAATACTCTTATGACCTATTTAAAAAAGATGGTTATAACGGAAAGTCTAATGAGTTTAAAACTCTTATAGGTTTAACTGATGCTTCACAGACTAATCAACCTACACAAGAAACTACCGACCCATTAAAAAAAAAAGTAAGTACCAATACTACATCTGTATCGGAGCTATCAGAATTGGGTTCGTCTCAACAAAAAGAGGTTGGTGTTTCGGAGCAACCAACATCAAATAATCAACCTGCTCCAACAGAGCAAAAGGTTCAAGGTAAAAGCACTCCTTTAGATTTTAATCCTATTGAATTTGGAGAAGGATTTGTTGAAGACAATGTTGCTAAACAATACAACGATCTTTTAGCAAATACTAGCGAGCAAACTAAAAACAACTATTTAAACTTTATTTCTTTAAGAGACTTGACTCAACAAGATCAAGTTGCTATAGATCAAAAAGAAAAAAGTTTATCAGTTGAAATAACTCCCGAAAACAAAAGAAAAGAACTAGGATTACTAGAAACAATAGCACAAGATTTTAAAAGCTTCTCATTCTCAAAAATGTTTGGTGGTGATGAAAACTTTAAAAAAGAGCAAGAAAAGCAAGCTACTAGAATTAACGAGGAAAGAAAAGATAGAGTAGATAGCGGTAGCCTATACAATGATATAACTGCTAAAAAACAAAAAGAGTTTTTAGAAAACTTAAATAATCCAGAAGAAAGAAAAAAAGTAGAGCAGTTGGTTCAATTAGAACAACAGTTCAATCAAAACATAATTTTCAAAGCAAATTCTTCTGTTGAAAAAGCAACCAAAGATATTGATGCTATAGATACTAACATTGAATCTTTATCTAAAGGTTTAGAGGTTATAAACAAAGAAGTTGAAAACAACCCTAACATATCGCAAGAAGAATATCAATCTAAGTTAGCAGAGTTTGAAAATAAATCTAGTCTTCTACAACAAGAAATAGACTCTAGAAATAATATTGCTACACAAGCAAAGTCAGAATTAGATCAAGCATTACAAAGTGAAGCAGCAATAGGTTCTTTTGAAGAAGAAAAAAACTTGCTTAAAAAGAGTTATGCTATTGATATTCAAACTAGCGAAAAACTAAAAACAGGATTTGCTCAACTCTTTTCTAATTTAGAATTTCAAAGAGAAAGACTTCATGTTGCAGCAGGTTCTTATGGATTTGGACAACAAGAAAGAAGTGATGCTCTAGATAAAGTAACAAAAGAAGCTTTAGAAAGAACACAAGTCATTGAAAAATATAGAGAAAACACAATTTTAGAGGGTGTTTCGGGTAGTGATATTGAAAGTTTTTCAGATGCAGGAGAATTCGCTTTTAACGCATTTGTAGATACTTCACCTACTTTACTGCAAATGGCTGTGCCTTATGTGGGAGTAGCTTCTTTTGTAGCTTCTCAACAAGCAAACACAGAACTAGCTTTTAGACAAAGAACATTAGATAATGTAGAAGAATTAGAAGAAGTAAATAAAGCTTTAAATAACTCTGATACTGAAATATCTAAAATACCTCAATTAAACAAAAGAAAGGCACAATTAGAGTCTATTAAAAAACCTAGTGAAACAGAAATATTTCTTACATCTACAAGTTTAGCAGTAGCAGAAGCATTATTAGGTAAAATCGGTAAAATAAGATTATTAAATAAACTAAAAAGAGTAGCATTAACAGCCACTAAACAAGAGCTTAGATTATCAGTTCAAAAATCTCTTTTTACAAGAGTTAGAAAAGGTGCTTTTGAGTTTACAAAAGATACTAGTGGAGAGGTTTTAGAAGAGTCTGGAATTCAGTTAGCAAACAACATTGTTGATATATATGTATTAGGTGAGAAGTTTAACCAAGATGGAACTGAAAAAAACTTACTTGATGGAACTTATGAAGCAGGACTAGGTGGTCTTGCTGTGGGGGGTGGTCTTTCTGGCGCAACAACATTAATAGGTACTGTAGGAAGAGAAATAGCAGATAAGAAATCAAGAAGCACTATTGTTGCTAATGTAAAAGAAAGCAATGAGTTGTTAGCTAATATTGATGCTATTTCAAAAAGTACTTTAAGGTCAGCAGAAGAAAAATCTATTATAATAAAAGGTTATGAAAAAAGACTTGCTGAAATAAACCAACAAAACTTTAGCATAATAAATAAAAATATTGATTCTTATAATAACCTTACGCCAATAGGAAGGAGAAGAGTTGCACAAATAAGTAATGAAGCTAGTGCAATAGAGTTTACTTTAACAAAAATACAAAACCAAAAAGAACTAGATGAAACCGATAAAAAGGCAGTAGCTTCATTAAAAGAAAGACTTACTAATCTTGATGCAGAAAAACAAGATTTATTAGTTTCAGCAGAAGTAAAAACAACTATTAGAAGCGTTGATGGTGAAACTGTTTTAAACGATAACAACTCTTTATATGAAAAGATAGCTGATGATGATTTTATTGAATCTGTAGCCATTGGTGAAATTGAAATTGATATAAAAAACAATCAAGAAGCTGCTGATTTATTAACCCAAAGAGTAAACGAATTTAAAGAAGAACAAAAAGCACCTGCATTAAGAACAGCAGAAGCTATTTCAGAGAACATAGAAGATTTAGGTGACGTTATGGGTGGCGGTGCTGTATCTATAACAGAGGGTGGCTCAAAGTTAGTACTAACACAAAAAGGAGATAACATTAAAGTAGAAAGTATATCTACTCCAAAAGGACAAAGAGGAAAAGGTAGTGCTAGAGCTTTAATGACTAAACTAACCGATGAAGCAGATAATCAAGGTAAAGCTGTTGAACTTAATGTTGTTCCATTAACCGAAGATACAAATGCCGAGCAGTTAGTTACTTTTTATGAAAGTCTAGGTTTTGTAAAAGAAGAAGATTTTAATTTAGAAGGTGGTCTAATGATTAGACAACCGCAAGAAAATACAACTACAGAAGTTGCGCAAGAAACTACTCCACAACAATCAGCTATTGATAGAGTAGCAGAAACTAATGACACTTACTTTGATGAATTAGAAAACGAAGAAGAAGCTTTAAGTCGTTTAGAGAGTCAAATAGATCCTAATAAGGATAGAAATTCAGAAATAGAAAGAATAGCAGAAGAACATACTAATAGTTATCTAGAGTACCTAGAAGAGAATGGTGAATCAGATAAACTTTCAGACACAAATTTTGTTCAATCTTTTAAACAGGAAGCAATCAAATCATTGTCTAATACTACGGAAAATAATATAGACGTAATAGGAAAGCAATATGAATACGTTAACCCAATTACAAACGAAACTTTAATTGGTGAAATATTTTTTGATGGTGAAGAAGTTGTTTTTACCGATGGAGAAAACGAGTTCTCGTTAGGATTTAAAAACGATATTAATGAGGAAGGAGAGTTAGGAGCTACAGAAGTTAAACCTGTTTTTGAAATAACCAAAGACGGAAAAATTAATTATAACGGAGACTCTTTTGACAAAGGAGAAGTAATCTTGCAAGAGGGTGGTGTAAGAAGTATAAAAACAGACAAAAACGGCAATGTAAAAAGGGTTGTTGTAACAGACTCAAAAGGAAATACAAGAAGTTTAAGAGGTGAGGAAGCTAACCAATTAGCGGAACTTATTTTATTAGAAAAAACATTAAATGGAGAACTAGAACGAAAATTAGATACAGATGCAAACGCAAAACAAATTATCGAACAAGGAGTTGATCGAGCAACTAAAGAAGTTGCCGAAAGCAAAACAAATAGGAATACTAAAAAACCTTTACCAAAGCGAAACAATAGAAAAGGAAACAGAATAGCAGAACTAGGCAGTAGAGTAGATGAAAATGGCAATCCAATTACAGAGGAAGAGTTTTTATTAGAGCAAGAGAAAGTTAATCCAAATGAAATAAATGATGAAGCAGCACCGACAGCAGATACTAAGCCTAATGCAGACGTTCGACCTGCAACTGAACCAAGTCAACAACAAGGGCAAGATAACGCAGTACAACCCACCGTTGAGCCTACAGGAAATACAGCAGAGGTTACACAAAAACCAATCGTAAGACAAAGTTTTGGTAACGAAGTATTAGACGTAGAATTAAAGAATGGTGAAGTTGTAGTTACTAACTCTTTCAACAAGGATAAAAAGGTTTCTAGGAAGAATAAAAAAGCAGCAGTTAAAGAATACATTGCTCAAAATACTTTTGACAACCAACAATACACAGAAACAGAATCTAGTGACCCTAGTGTAAACTCTAGACAAATATCTGATGAATCTACAAACCCATCAGAGGTTGCTCTACAAATACAAGTTCAAGAGCAAGCAGAAAAAGATGGAACTGTATCTACAGATCAAGTAAGTAATGAAGCAAAGCAAAACGCTATTGCCGAAACTTTTAAAAACTTTAGATTTAAAAAAGTTGATTTAGCAGATGGTACTAAGGGTTATGAAGTAGTAGATTTATCACAAGGTTATAAAGGCGGTCAAAAGCAAACTGCTACAATGGGAACTATAATTGAAGAAGCTCAAAGGGCTTTAGACTCAAACACTAGTCAAGAGACTGATGCAATGAGCGTTCAAGCTACAAGTTTTGATGGTAGTGATAGAGTTGTTAGCGAAGACGATATTAGAGATTTTGTAAATGACTTTACTTCTGGAACTGATTATTTAAACCAAGTTAAAAAAGAACAAACTACAGAAAGTAGTGAAGTTCAATCCTTAAAAGAAAAGTTTACAGAGCTTACAGGTTTAGAAGCTACGGCAGATAATATTAATGCAGTATCTAATACTCAACAAGAACAAACTCAACAAGCTACGCAAGAAGATGTATCAGAAGATATAGAAGATGATGGTTTACCCTTTCAAACAAACGATCCTAATAGAATAGATGCAGATCAAACGTTATCTAAGGAAGAACTTACAGAGCAAATACAACAGTTAATACCAACAGGTTTAGCAGAAGATGTAGTTGTTTTAGATAGTGATGGTATAAACGCTAAAGCTGCTGAAATAGGTTTAGAAAATGTTCAATCACAAGTTATAGGGGAAAATGCAGAACTTTCGTCTGAAATACTTACAAACTTAGAGATTGCTAAAAACCTTACGGAAGAAGGTAAGTCAGCACAAGAAATTAAAAACATTACATCGTGGGAATTAGGTGTTGATGGTAAATGGAAATATGAAACACCAAGCGATTTTAAAATAACCGAAAATATAGAATATGGTAAAGCCACAACATTAGGCGAACTATCCCCTAACAACGTATTATTTACTTTTTACCCACAACTTAGAGAGGTAAAAGTTACTTTAAACAAAGGGAACGATTCATTGATAGGAAGAATTATACCAGAAAAAAAGGGTAGCGGTTACTACTTTTCTAGACTTAAAGAAATAGGTGCTAGTGCAAATAAAAGATCAAATTTAGAATCTACATTAAACCACGAAATACAACACGCAATTCAAGATATTGAAGGATTTGCTGTAGGAGGAAACAAAAATAAAGACTATAAAAAATTAGCAGGAGAAGTAGAAGCAAGAAATGTTCAAAATAGAAACAACCTAACAGAAGAACAAAGGAGAGGTACATTATTGTCACAAACACAAGATGTAGATTCAGAGAGTCAAGTTATTTTATTTAGAAAAAAAGAAGATGAAGTAAGGTATCAAAAAAACGCCTCTAGTAAGGGTGTTACAATGACGCCTAACGGTTTTGTTTATAAAGGTGTTGTATATATTAATTCAGACAAAGTTAAAGCAGATACAGCAGTACATGAATTCGGTCACTTATGGAACTCTTACATGAAAGAAAATCATAAAGAGGTTTTTGATCGCGGTATTAAATTAATGGAAGATAGTCAGTATTTAGCAGATGTTGAGAATAACGAAGCATACGACCACTTATCACCAGAGGGTAAATTAGAAGAAGCTTTAGCACAAGCTATCGGAGATAAAGGAGCTAAGATATTAGAAGAAAATAAAAAGAAATCATTTGCTAATTGGTTCAACGTATTATTCAAAAGAATAGCAAACGGTCTTAGGTTATCTAATATTCAACCAACAAGATTAGCAAACCTTAATTTAAAACAATTTACAGACTTAGCAGCAGCAGAAATACTAGCAGGTAAAAACATTACAGGTAGAGATACTAAAGCTATTAAAGATGCTAGAAAAAGAAAAGACGTTGTTCCTAATACTTCTATTCAATCTGTAATTCAAAAAGAAGAAGCGGTAAATGCTGCTAAACAAAAGGTTGTTGATACCTATGAAAGCAAGCAAAAAACAGAAGATGGTGTTAAAAAAGCTTTACAAGATTATATTGATGAAAGTTTATCGGCAGCACAAGCAACAGAAGCTAAAAAGCTAGAATTAAAAAGACTTGTAGATATAGTTGCCAATGCTAAAACAGATACTAACTATTTAAGAGCAATAGAGAAGATTGACAGTATAATTGATAAGCTAGACGATAAGTATAACACTAGTAAAACAGAAGCTCAAAAATCTAGAAAGGAAGCGTTAAAAGCAGCAAGAGACAGCAAGACTGATGCTAAGAAAAGAAAGAAAGTTATCCAAGACTATTTATCAAAAGTAGTAGATAATAAATTCCTTTCAGATATAAACTTTAACGATATTAAATCTATTCAAAATTTAATAGACAACTCTACAAATGAAAATATGTCAGAGACTATTTCTAAAATAGATGACTTAGCAGTTAAGTTAGAAACAAAGTACAACGAACGTACAGCACGTAACGATCAAAAACGTAGAGAAGCACAAGAAAAGATACGCGATAAAAAGACTGATATTAAAGAAGTTCAAAAAATTGTTTTAGCATATATAAACGATGCTATTGATAATAATTTTATGGGTAACGCTACTCCTGCTGAAACGAAAAGGCTTATTAGAAAAGCAAAGTTTGAAGGAAGAAAGACAGGTACAGACGTTGAAAAAAGAGCAGCGTTACAAAAAGTATTAGATCAAGTAGTTGAAATAGATTTAGGAGTTAGAAACAAAGGTCTTAGAAGAGATATAAAATCCATAATAGATAAGCCTAAAAATTATCTCGCTAAATTAAACGGAAAAAATAAAGCTAAGACTATTGATAACTCAACTAGGAAAGTTATACTTACCATAAAAGACAACTATAAAAAATCAGTTGAAGATATACAAAGAGAAATAAACTCTTTAGGTGCGGATTTAGCCGAAACAGATATTGATACTTTTGTAGGTCTTAATACTGCATTAGAAATAGCAAAAGCAAGAGAAACTGAATTAGCATATAAAGAAACTAAATCTTTAGAACTATTAACTAGTACAGTTTTACAAAACACAGATATAGTTGACACATTAGAAGATTTATTAAGTCAAGGTAGATCAAGATTAACAGAACAAGTAAGGACAGAAGCTCAAAGGTTATTAGAAATAACTAACGAAGCAAAAGAAGATACTAAAACAGCAAAAAGCAATAGAACAAAAATAGAAATACAAAAAGAACAGTTTGAGAAGAAAAACAACTTCTTTAATAGATTATCTCAAAAATTCGGGGGGGTTTCAAATATTAATTTAGCAAAAACAAGTACTTTTAGTTTTGAGTATTTAATGGGCTATATTGATAGAGTAGCAAGTCAAGGAGAAGGTAGGTTGTATAAGAGATTTTATTCTGGCGAAAATGGATTGCTTCAAAAAGATAATAATTTCAAAGCAGATACTAGAAAATTACAACAAAGCATAAAGTCAAGTATAGAAGGATTGTTAGGTAAAAAATTCAACAATATTTACTCTAACTTCATGCAGTCTAAAGACCTAAATAAAGTTAGAAAAACAAACATAGTACTTAATGAAGATGCTGAATTAGGACAAGGAACACTTCCTTTAAGTTATAATCAAGGATTATACATACATCTTATATTTAAAATGGATGCTCAAAATGAGCAATTAAGAAAACAAGGTTGGGATGATACTTCATTTAAACAACTAGAAGATTTCTTAGGTAAAGAATATCTAGGTGTTAGTGATTATGTGACAAAATTATTAGAAGATCAATACTCTAAATACAACCAAACACACTTAGAATTATTAAGAACAGATTTAGGTTTTGAAGAAGGTTATTTTCCTACTAAATATGATGATGTTGATTTAGCCTATGAAATAGATTTAAGCGGTGCTAAATTTTCTTTAGCAAGCGTAATGCCATCTAATATAAAAGAGAAAGTTAAGAATAATAATAGAATAGATATTAGTCAAAATGCTTTTGATGTTTTAAATCAGTACCTAGATTCTATGGAAAGGTTTCATCACTACGGAAGGTTTACAAAAGATTTGAACGCTGTTATAAATAATAAAGATTTTAAAAACAATGTAAAGTCTTATGATGAAAGAGCTTATAGCGATTTGCTTAAATTATCTAAAGCAATAGTAGGCGATAAGAGTGATTTTGAAACAGGAAAACTAGAACAAGGTTTATATAACCTAAACTCTACTGTAGCTTCTGGATATATACTATTTAAAGGATGGACTGCTTTAAAGCAATTTCTATCTATGCCTGCATATACAGAATTTGCAGATATGCTTCAAGTTGGAAACTACAAAATACCTGTAGTAAATAAAATACTTTTTGGCTTAAAAATGGGTGCTAATCTAAACCCTATAAGCATTGTAAGAAACCATAGATTTTTTCTAAAAAACTCTGTTGCTTATGCAGAAAGACAAAAAAGAGGTGATATAGGAGACGAGTTTGTAAAAGAGTTATTAAACTCTGGTACAAGACCTAGTTTTATAAAAAAAGCTTTTAAAAACTTTGCAGCAATAGGTATAAGTCCTAATAAATTAGTTGATGCAATTACTATTAGTTCTGGTGGCAGAACGTATTATAATCAGCAATATAAAAAGTACAAGAAGAGTGGATTGGCAGATAAAAAAGCAAAAGAACAAGCCATTAGAGATATGGAAGTTGGATTCTTGACAACCCAACAATCTTCTGATGTAGGTAATTTGTCAGCAGTACAAATTAGAAAAGGAGCTTTAACTGCTTTATTTTTACCATTTAAAAATGCACAACTAGGTTATTTTAGAAGAATAAATGCTAATAAAAACAATGTCTTTAGAAGATTCTCTAATGAGAAACAAAGATTAATAGATAATGGCTCAACAAACGCTAAAGCAAATACAAAAGCCTTTATTAATACAGTTAATAAAGCAGAAACAATAGAGGACGTTTCTAATATATTACTATACACCCATGTATTACCTTTGATATGGCAATATGTAGCAAGTGGACTGCCCGGTCTTTTAACTGAATGGGATGATGAAGATACAGAAGAAATTAAAAGAGCTGCTTATTTAGGAGCAATAGATGGTTTGTTTATAGTAAATGATTTAGCACATTATTCATATAATAAATTAGTTCTAAAAAAGCAATGGGGATTTAACGAAGCGATTATACTTTCTGAAATAGAAACCACGACAACAGAAATTTATAAAGCATCTAAGGAAACAGGTTTCATGAACAAAGATGTTTTATTAGAAATAGGTAAAGCTTATTTAAAAACTAAGTCAATTCAAACAGCTACATTTGAAAACATATATGAAGGTTCAGAAAAAGCCATTATAGAAGAAGGATATTTAAGTGAAGACATCTTTAAAATATTAAATGCTCCAAAAGTATTTCAAAAAAAAGATGATAACAATGGTAAAGTAACAAGAGGTCTTAAATCCACTAGAGCTAATAGACCAACAAGAAGAACAGAACGTTAAATAAATAGAGAATGGACACTTTAAAAAACAAGCAAATATCTACACTTGAAAAACACATAGAAGCTTTATACAGCAGTTATGAAAAAATGATAGATATTCTAAACAAAGAAATGGACACTAAAGAAGATGAAGATGGTAACGTATCTGTAACTCTTAAAGATGCTCAAATAAAGAGCTTTGCTGATGGTGTTAGCAAAGCAGCAGAAGCAGCAGATTCTTTATTAGACCGTATTCAAGAAAAAGAGCAGCAACTTGATAAATTAAAAAATCCAGATGCTAAATCTGAAAAGAAAAAAGAACAGTCTAGTCCTTTATCAAGCAGAGCAAAATGATAGAAGTTTCAAAAAATTATAGAGGTAAAATATCAGAAGAATTAAATCCTTACGACTTTATTCCTAAATCGGAATACAATAAAAAGAATAAAGAACGTAGTTGGGAGTATAAAGAATATCCAGAGTACGATATTAACTTTATATGTATTTCTAAGGATGGTACAATCGGTAAAGTATTTAAGATAGAAGATTTAATTATCGCACTACCTAGCTCTACATTAACAGGTAGCGTTAAAGGCTTAGATGAAGATGGTAGCGTTACAAAAGTAGATTACCCTAAATCTATTGTAAACGAAGGGAAAAGACCTAAAAATGCTAAATGGAAAAGAAACGAAGAACATCTTAAGGCGTTTGAAGATGTTTGGTTTAGATATAAATCTAGAATGTCTAAAGAAAAGGCAGGTTCTAAAAGACAATCAGTAAGAAATCAATTCGTAGTAGAAAGAAACTCATTACTTCATAAACACGCAGACTTTGTTGATGCAGAATTTGAAAGAAGAGAGCATGGTATATTTGTAAAAATAGATACAGAAGTCCATTATTTAACAGGCTCAAATTGGATGTTCTTACAGCATTATTACCTTACTGAAAGTGATATTTACCCAGACTTTAGAATGGTTCAGACAGAAGCTTATTGGCATTGGGAAGCCGTTAAAGCAGATAGTAGATGTTGGGGAGAAATAAGAGGTAAAGGAAGAAGATCTAGTTGGACTGTGGAAGCTGCTAGTGAAGCTTTAGATGTATTTTCTATATATAAGTACGCGAACATACCAATAGTGTCAGAGCGTAAAGATTTAGCAGCAAAACTATTTACAGGTAAGATTGTAGAATCGTTTGAATATTTTCCGATTTATTTTAAACCATTGATAGATCTTCCTAATCAAAAAGCTAAATCAGAACTAGAAATACAATTTGAAACTGATCGAAAAGAAACCGCAAACATATCTTTTTACCCTACAAAGGAAACCGCTTACGATAGTACTAAAGTAAAACCCTTCTCTATTAATGACGAAGTAGGTAAGTGGGAAGAATGTTCTTTAACAGCGTTTATATCTAGGCACTCTAAATGTCACACTAACGGTGGTGGTAAGGCTAAATTTGGAAGTACGGCAGGAGAATATTTTAAAGGTGGTGGTCAAGAGTTTGAAGCGGAATTCAAGAATGCCAATGCAAACGAAAGAAATAAAATTACAGGAAGAACGGCAAACGGTCTAGTATCATTTTTTATTGATTATTGCTACACAATGACAGAGCCTAAAGAATTCTTTGACGAGTGGGGATATTCAGTTGTTTTTGATCCAGAAGAACCTATTCTAAGTCAAAAAGGAGAATGGCTAGACTTAGGTGCTGAATCATATTGGAAAGCAACATACGAACAGCTTGTAGCAATAGGAGAAAAAAAGGCTATCAATGGTTTTTTAAGAGATAGTCCAAGAAGTATTTCTCATATGTTCCGTAACGAAGGGGGTAAAAACAATGACTTTGATATTACCAACCTTAACAATCATTTGCAGTTTTTAGAAGAAATGCTTCCACAAGACCTAAATGAAGTTGTGTTTAGGGGTAATTTAGAATATGAAGGAGAAAAGTTTAAATCAAAAGTTAGATGGATTCCTCATACAAAAGGTAAATTCAAAACATCATGGATTCCACCTAAAGAACTTCAAAACAAATCTAGTCTAAGAGATTTTCATGGAAGAAGACTAAGGATGCCCGACAATAATCATATTGGAGCTTTTGGAGTAGATAGTTATGATATATCTGAAACCGTAAATAAAAACGGATCTAATGGAACTATAAGCGGTCATACTAAAACAAACATGACAGGCGCACCTATTAGAGCTTTCTTTTTAGAATATTGTGAAAGACCAGATAAGCGCGATGATTTTTACGATGATGTAATAATGGCTTGTGAATTTTTTGGAATGTTTGCTCTAGTAGAGAATAACAAACCTAGACTTTTAGAGTACATGACCGAACATGGTTATAGAGGATTTTCAATGACTCGACCAGATAAGAAGTGGAAAGACCTTTCTCAATTTGAAAAAGACAACGGTGGAATTCCTGCTTCAAAGCAAGGTAATAACGATCAAGCAACCTTATTAAAAGATTACATATTTGACAACATAGGAGTTAACTTAGATCAAGATTGCAAGACTTTTTCTAAAGAAAGAATACAGGAATGGATTGATTTTGATGTAAATAAAAGAAAAACATTTGACCTTGCTGTAGCAGATCAACTAGCATTACTCGCTTGTCAGTATAATACAAAACAAAGAAAAGTTGTTGGTGTAGGTCAAGATACAGGAATGAGTTTACAACTTTTTGAAGCATAAAACGATTACTTAAATAAGTCTTTTAGAATAATAGCTTTAAGTATTTTTACATATTACAACAATGATTATGGCAAACCTATTAGAAAATAACAACTTCCCCGATGATAACCTTTCTAACGTAGAAAAGTTAGACAATGATTTCGGAAAAGAGGTTGGACAAGCTATATACTCACAATGGGGATTAAACGGAAACTTATCTTATAGAAGACAATGGATTCAGAAAATGAGATCTTATTCTAGAGGTGAGCAAGATACTGATTACAGAAAAGTAATAGAGGGCAAGAATTATAAGAAGGATATTAAAACTCACAAGATTGAGTACGAAAAACTTCTTAAAATAATGGCGACCTTTAAAGATATTGTAATTAATCCTATAGACGAAAGCTTATTTAAGCCTAGAGCAGAAGCTATTGATGAAATAGGTATTGATGAAAAGAAAAACTACTTTAAAAAGTTAGAAAAAGCATTTCTAACAAAAGACCTAACCGCAGAAGTAAGCCAAAACATAGGTCTTGATTTAACAGACCCAGACACTCCTAAAAATCAAGACGATCTTAACGTTAAGAAACTAGAATACAAACCTATGATAGAGTTAGCGCAAGAGCTTGCTATTGAAGAGGTTATGAAGCATCAAGACTTTGAAAGAATAAAAGATAAAATTGATGAAGATTTATTTGACTTAGGAATAGGTGTAGGCAGACATTATACTGCCGAGAACGAAGGTATTATAACAAAATACGTTGATCCATATAACTACGTTCACAGTTCTTTTGAAATAGATGATGGTAGAGATATTCGCTATCATGGAGTATTTAACGAAGGTACTTTGGCAGAACTTGAAGCTGAATGTGGTGGATTAACAGATGCACAAAGAGAAAGAATAATTGAAGGTGCTAAGAAGAATAAAAACAGCCACGAAACTAGAATAAACTCTAATCAAACAAATCAAGAAGATGAATCTAGATTGTATGAGTGGATTTCGTTTGCATACAAAACTTCATTAACTAGAGCATATAAGAAACAAAGAACCAACAAGTCAACAGTTCTTATTGACAGAACAGAAGATGAAGGTAGAGAAACTGAATACGCTCCTAACAACCCAAACAAGAAGCTTACAATATCTTACAACATTTGGTTTGAAGGAATCTATGTGCCATACGCAGAAGAATGTGTTCAATGGGAAAAAATAGAGAATCAAGTAGATGAAGGAGTAAACAACGCAATGTCTCCTTATATAGTTTTTGCTCCTAAAGTAAAAAGAAATTCAGAAACAGGAACAATAAGGTTTGACTCAATGACAGCGAGAGCAATACCTATTCTAGATGATATTCAAACAGATTGGTTTAAGTTCCAACAATTAAAAAGAGAACTAAGACCAAACACAGTTGAAATAGATACTGATGCGCTAAATGAAGTGATGTTAGGTACTCAAAAGGTTTCGCCACAAGATCTATTAAATATGTTTTTTGGTCGTGGAGTGCTTCTTAAAAGAGGTACGGACGATGATGGCGATCCGATGAATAGAGCTATTACTGAAAACAATGGTGGTGTAAACAACTCTAGCCTTGTATTTTTATCCAATGAAATGGCTAACAACTTAGGAAGATTAAGACAACTACTAGGTATAAATGAAATACGCGATGGCTCTGCTAAACCAAACAGTAAAACAGCAGTAGCAGTACAGAAAATACTTTTCGCGAGTTCTAATAACTCTACAAGCCATATAGTAAAAGGTAGCTTTGCTATATCGTTACAATTTGCTACAGCAATATCTCATAGGTTATTTGACGTTCTTTCTACGCCAGAATTGAAAGATATGTATATGAGTATCATAGGAAGATCTAACGTAGAAGTTTTAGATGAGATTAAAAACCTTTCTAATAGAAGATTTGGTATTTACTTTGATTTCAAACCAGACAACGAAGAGAGAGTTGCCTTTGAGCAAACCTTATTAGATGCTTATGCTAAAGGAGAAGTTACAGCACCTCAATATTTAAAAGCTAGACAAATTAGAAATGTCAAGAACGCTATTAAGTATATGGAGATTGTTGTTGAAGAAAACACTATCAAGAAAGAGCAGGCGACAATAAGAAATATGCAAGCACAAGCAGAAGCGCAAGCTAAAACTAGTGTTATGACAGAACAAGCTAGGCAACAAACATCAGCTATTCAGTTAGATGCAGAAATGACTAAACTAAGATTGACAAGTGAATTAGCTGATGAATCTTTTAGAAAGAAAACATTAGCTGACAACGCTTTATCACAAGAGCAGCACATAAGAAAATTAGAACAAATAGAGTTAGAATCTACCGTAATTGCTAACAAGCTAATTTATCAAGAAGAAAAGAAAGATGCTAGAGAAGATCAAAGAGCAGGTAATCAATCTAAACTTATGGATAAAAGACAAAACGGAACAGACCCTAATTTTAACCAATCTATAGATAACATATTTGCTACTAAAGAAACTATTAATCAACAATTATAAAATAAGCTAAAATGAGAATTAGAAAAGAAGGTAATTACATCGTGATTACAGACAATAATAATAAAGAAGTGTTTAACGTACACGCTTCTAAAACGTTTTTCATAAAAAATGAATCTGGTGAGATTGATATATTTGACAATGTAAACCCAAACTTTACTTCATCACAATTAAAGGTTTTAGAATCTGAATTGAAAGATGAATTTGGAGCTGATCTTCTAGGAAGTCCAACAACTTGGTTAAGGGATAATACGGGTTTTAATTCTGCATTGGGAGGTAGCAATGCAGAAGCAATAGAATTACTTCAAGGAGATAAGTTAGATAAAGGCGGTTATGTAGGTACTGCAAGTGATTTAGAAACTTCTATAACTGCACTTGCATCAGGTTTTCAAGGTACTTTACTTATTGCTGACGTTGCTACTTTAGATGGTTATTATGCACCAACACAAGCGGGAACTTATCCTAATGCGGGAAACTTAGTTTATAGCCCTAGCACTACTGATTTAGGTTTTCAAGTTACTTTTATTAAGTCGGGTGCTAC
>TARA_R110000824_G_scaffold12226_6_pt1 | contig 23217 bp, 32 predicted proteins | sample TARA_R110000824 | Tara Oceans TARA_R110000824 (sample SAMEA4397747) | marine metagenome | biome: Polar Biome; feature: [MES] marine water layer (ENVO:01000295) within the mesopelagic zone...; material: water (ENVO:00002006), including particulate matter (ENVO:01000060) such as......
CAAGCCGCCCTTAACGTACACACTAGCTTGACCTCCAGACGCAAGATAATCATTGTCTGTTAACTTGGTCTTTCCGACGCCTTCAATTGTAATTGTTTTTGTCATGATAGATTAATCGATGCCATTGAAATATCGTCATAATGATGAATGCCGTCATTTTTGTGGTCTTTTAACATTCGCTTCATTCGTCTTTGAACAAATTCTCCTTTTCGATTTTTGAATCCGACAAACTCTTTAATTATGTCAACAGTCAAAGTCCCATTAGGCTCTTGTCTAAAAGACGACACCCCATCTGAGAATACGCTTACCGTTTCAGCATCTTCTATAGTGAAACCAATTGAGTCTGAATATTCTTTACTGTCTACAAAGCATTGGATACCCTTACTGTCTTTTAACTCAAAGTTATTCTCAAAAGTATATGTATCAAAGATAATAGGGCAACCGCCAAATTCGTTTTTATATAAATCAGTCCCTTCTGCTCTTAGGTGATATGATAGATAGTATGGTGCTCCGCTTAAATATGTAACATATTTAAAAATAGCTGATCCATCATTAAACGTAATTGCCGCGCCACCATCTCCAAAGAGGAAAAAGTTTGTAACTTTTCCATCCGTTATAGCAATCAGCAAGGTACAATCTGCATAAAGATTACTCATTTTTAATTGAACGCCTACTGTCTTTATTGCGTCTACTACACTCTTGGAGATTATATTTTTGATCTCCGCAAATTCGTCTACATCATTGTCTGTGATTGATATTTTTTCGTCGTTACCATAAATACGCTGTAACGTTGCTCTTGCTGCATGAGCCACAATTCTAGCGCCGACATCGGCTTGTCCGCACATTTTATGAGACATAGAGCATCCATCTGTTACAATGGCAAACGATATGCTATCATTAATCTTGCCAGACAACGCATAATCTTGGCAAACTTCATGCGTTGAGCCTATTTCAAAATAAGAGTCGGTATTCATATTTACTCTGCTGATTTATTAAACAATGCTTCACGCCTTTTAATGGCAATTTCTTTAGCCTTTTCAAAGTGTTCTTTTTCTTCAGGCGTCTTTGCCCCTTTGATTTTACGAACCATTTGACCAATGGGCATATTTAGTGCTGTAAAGTTAATTGAATCTTCTTCACTTGTCTTCATTTTGTTTTTCCTGTTTTTCCATAACTAAAAAAGGTTGCTAAGTATAGCCCTGCCGTCTTCTTGCTGGAGGGTTTTGCAAGACGTATACTTAATAACCAAACTTTCTTAGAACGTTAACTGTGAAGATGCGGCAGTAGAAGTTCCGCTCGATAGCGCCTGAGACGTAGAAGAAATACTCTTGCTAACATAACCTGCCAATTTCGCCAATGCCTTTTCAGGATTAGACTCATTGAATAATTTGGTCATGTCTACGAACTGAGTGATATCCGCTTCGGTCTTGAAGTTATCAAGATAGCTTTTTGCCCAAGAACTGTCATACCCTACTCCGATAAGGATGACCGCAATGGACTCAAGGTTCTCGTCTAAACGAGCCTGTTCAATTGCTTTCTTAACGCTCTTGGCAGTTGCGACAGAAGCGCCACTATCTGCTCCATCAGTAATAATATAGATTACCGCATTTGCAGAGTATTCCTGATCAACAAGCATTTGCCCGTATGTATCAGAAGCTTCTACCGCAGACTGAGCCGCATCAAACAATGCTGTGCCGCCACCGGGATGAAACGTTCCGTCATATTCAGCAGGATCAATTTCGGACAGAAGTCGAAACCCATGAATTTCGTTTAACTGAGTGTTAAACCCAACAACTCGCAAAAGAAGATTTTCTTCTCGCGGTGAATCTTTGCAAGACTTCACTGTCGTTGATACGCATTTTTCTAATGCATCCTTAAATCCATGAACAGAACCCGACAAGTCTACTACAATACTTGCAAGCGTATATTCACTGGATTCTAGGTCATCTAGAGAGATAGCTGAAAACCCATAATTAGATGCGGTTGCCAACTGCGACATTGTATCGTCATTACCTAAAACGTTTGGCATGATATTATCCTTTCGTTGTGCTAGAGGAGGAAGACCCTCCCCTAGTTGTTTTTTTCGATTAAGAAAGATAGTCAACAGAAGTGCTTGAGCGCATTCCGCGATTCTTCATATTTGCTACAAAATCAGTTCCAAGCTGTTCAAATCCCGGAACGTTAGAGCAAGTATCTTCAAGCAACACCAACTTTTTGATGTTTTCTTCGCCAAAGTTATCTGCAATATCCATTACCGTATTTGCTACGCAATGACTTAACGCCTGACCAGAAATTGGGACTTCATCTGCTTCAGAAAGAATATCCAACAAGTCAGTATTAAGCATTGTTGTAGGATCGCTAGGATCTGGAACGTCTGCTTTAACCGCCGAATAATGTTCTGTAAAGATATTGCTACCTTTTGTAACAAAGTCTACCTTCTTGAAACGATTACGGCACCAACTTTGCAATGCTAATCGAACTGGCTCAACAACTGCGTGTCCAGTAGTCCCAATAATACAATGTGGAGGCCAAACGCAAAGAGGATAACGATTATTAGCTGTTAATGCCGCTAAATATGCTTTTACTTTTTTACGGCATCCGGGATTTGTAGTCGTCCATGTCCCATTATCAAAATCATCTTCTGTAATGATGGTGAATGGAGCAGGATGATTACCATTAGAGTCAATGTACATGATAGGATGAGCAATATCAACCTCATGATGACTATCCATTGTTTTGCTGATATCATGGATTTTACTCTCAAGCCGAGTAATCATGTTCGCTAATAGGGCCGAATCTTGATCTGCTCCGGGAACAAATAGTGCTCCGCCAGCAAATGTGCTTTCAATTTCAGGAGTACTAACCCCATTGTTCGCTTGCAGCATAAGATCACCAAGAGCCTTATTTGGCGCTTTGCAAAAATCATTCTGAGCATCAATAATTAACAAATGAATCTTTTTCATTGTTTTCCTTTCTATGTTTTTCTATGTTTTTCATCAACTTAATAACATTATACCCTGATTATTAAGATTTCCAATTATTATGACAATCTATCTACGTTTGAAAAAATTCGTTCAACGATGTTGTCTTTTCCGTAAAGGTTCTCTTCCCAATCATTCATTATAATCCCGCCAAAATGAGCGCCTTTATCTTCAGACCTAGCATAGTCGTTTACGAAAACAATGTCAAGACAATTATTCTCTAATAATTTTTGGCCATCATATCTTAATGTCTTAATATTGACACCACTTTTACATGCCATCAAAATAGAATCAGGAAACATCCCTCTAAGATGACTAACAATATTTGCAGATTGAGTAATGTGTTTTTTAACATATGCTCCAAATTCGTCTGGCGCTCCTGCCGAAAACTTTTTATTATCAGGAAATGATATTGTAAAATCAACGACAGAAATCATATGCAAAACTACAGATTTAGATTTTTCTTCTTTTGCAAGAGCATTTAATAAACTAGCAGCAGAAGTTATTAGCTTTCTATTAGTGGTTGCTGTTGGCTGTATCGCCCCTGCATTACTAATATATGTGACATCAAATCCTTGATTAGCAAATTTGTCGGCTAGTTGCGCACCCAAAGCGCCTGAACTATTATTGCTTAATTGATGAATTCTATCAATTTTTTCAATCGTTGTTCCTGATGTAATTATTACTGGAGTTTTCATTCTTCTCTCACTAACCCCTTCATTAGCTCTGGATTTTGGATTTTAAGATATTTTCCGGGATACACTCTGCCATCAAGTTCTGAATCAATAACAATAGATCCGCAAAATTTACACCACCTTACTACCGCGAATTCATCAAATAACAACTGTTGTCGAGAAATTTCCCTGAACGTATGTTTTCCGTCCCTACAAGGCTTCATCTTCTGACTCCAATCCAAATTCTTTTAAAAACTTCTCTTTAAGATCCATGCCGTCAGCAATTTTCTTTGGGCCAACCTTAGCAAGCAAATCTTCAACTTCAACCTCATTCTTACGAAGTGAAAAGATTATTCCCTTTTCAAACGTATAAACCGTTTCTGGCATAATAGATAACGCAAACTCTTTTTGCTCTACAATGCCCTTGTTATTATTATAAACCTTTTTGATACGTTCTACCGCTTCTTTGTATTGAGACTCAACAAAATCAAAATAGGGCTTGTCATCGGCAAAATACTTCAGGTATTCATGATGTTCATTGACCATAATTAAACGTAATACGTTTTTAGGTGAAATGTTTCCGTTTTCTCGCATATGAGCTATAGCAACAAACTGAGGATTCTTACATTTAATTCGATTAATACTTTCGCAATCAGACGAAATAATGTTTCCGTCAAGAATAATAACTACGCCTTCTTCCATAGTAGGAAACTTTGAAACCAATTCCACTAGATCTTCTGCGGATTTTGCGGTATATTGTTTAGGGCGAGGGACTTTCAGCCCCATAGCCATAGCGTCTACATCCATTGGCGAATGTTCTTTGTCTGATTTATTATCGCGAACAGTCAGTAGTGTTATGTCTGCTTCTGTGTAAGGAGTGACAACACGATTCTCTGGTCCTGTAAGCTCAAACACTAAAGTAGAATTTTTATATTTTCCCCAATGGCCATTTAACTTGTTTTTTAGATCATATTTCTTGTTTGCTACTTCCCAAAAGATTTCTGAGAAGGACCGACCCCAAGAAGACTTTCCTTCTGCGAATGCCATTTTTCGAGTAGATACATGCCAATCATCGCCATCATGATAAACAGACATTAATGAGCCATCTAGTTTATCATAAATTCGACCATTGGCAAAATTAAACGGAACAATAGTTTCTTCTTCTTCCGCTAAACGAACCTGATCAACACCTTTTGCATGACCTTCACCGATATTGTAAAAACGGTTAAAAGATCGCGCCATGACATACCAATTCCCTTTAACAGGCATTCCTAAAAGGAAACCACCCGGTTTACGCAAAATCAATGCTCGACATTCATCTACAATAGGATGAAATCGTGGAGAGTCAATCTGATTGTAATTTAAAACTACACGATCAGGATAGTCAGTTACGATAATTGAAAATTCTTCTTTCAATTGATCGATAGTATGTGAACTTAAATAATCTATAACTTTCATTTTATTTCTTCCTTTAAATGCATTCGAACAATATCCGCCCATGTTTCGCGGATTTCCCACTGGATATCATCGTCACATCCCTCAAACTCTTGACGCAACCCACGACGATCAGACAAGTCGTTTTCAATTTCTTGAACGATTTTTTCTGCCGTATCAGGTTCCCGATGCTGTTTGTCTTTACACATTGGATCAGCATAACGATCCCAACCTCTACCACAATATCCGCATACTTCCGACATAATTAATTCCTTTTATTCAATCGTTCCCAATGATTTTGATTTCGACTTGCTGCCCAACACGTAGTTGCCATAATTACGATAAATGAGGCTGTTGCTGCCAAAGGTCTCCCAGAAAATGAAAGAAGAATCATAGAGGGAAATGCTACAAACCAGCACAGGCATATAACAATGCTCTCTCCAATAAATATTCTTGTTTTACTCATTATTTTCATTAATACAAAACCTTCCCTAAAAATAAACCTGTTGCAGTTCCAACAGCGCCACCCAAACAGTAAAAGATCCTTTCGGGCCAAGTACCAGTATGAATAATCCTAACTGTTACCGTAAATAATAATGAGATTAAAAATCCAACAATAACTGCGCCAACATATTTGTCGTTAGCGATTTGCCAAGTGTTTAATACTATTAGTGATATTTGAGCCCATGCTGCTAAAAAAATCTTAATCTCGTTCGACTTCATTTATCTCCAAACAGAACATATTGCTAAAGCAATTAAAAGGCTCATGCTTTTTCCATTACCAAGTTATTTAAATAATCCTTGCCTTTTTCTGTAAGGATTCGTCCTCTATTAGTGGACTGAATTAATCCTAACTCCCTTGGGCGCAATTCTAATTCTTCTTTGATGTTGTTTTCATTAACCATTAATCGAATTGCTAAGTTGGCAGAAGATACTGGCTGAAGATCACGTATCACTTTTATTAAGTTTACTTCATTCTGTTTAAGCCCAAGAGGATACAATCCCAAAACAGACTTAAGGCGTTCCCAATCTTCAGGCATAAGCATATGTTTATGTTCTGAAATACTCGCAATTCGTTTAATGTTCTGAGCTAACTTGAATCCGTTTCGCGCTCTATTACGAGCAACATAAGCTATCTCTTCTGTGTCAATAGAGTCCCATATTTCAACCGGACGCGAATAAAAACGAACGATACAGTACGATTCTATATTGCTGTAAGGATAAAGATATACTTCTTCGCAACGATTCAATAAAGGCGCAAACATCCGATATGAATCTGTTGTAGCAAAGATAACATTGATTTTGCGCATATCAAAAACAAAATCAATATCTCCATGCCGAAAGGTGTTCCGCATGGATATGTTTGGAGATAAAAGGCTAAGAAGAAAATTAGTCACTTCTTTGTTAAGGGCATGCGCTTCATCAAGCAACAACGTTACTTCTCTCTCGCCCATTACTTGTTTAACAATAATATCTTCAACAAGTTCTTTGACAGTACTAACCGTTTCGCTATTGACCTCTACGAACTTTCTGCCTAAGCTATTAGCAATTTTTTCGCTAATAAACGTTTTTCCTAAACCCTGAGAACCTGTTAAAAGGAGCGTTGGGAAAGGCGTAGCAGGTGCATGAGATTCAATTAAGAAGCTCAAATATTTTTTTACGCCTTCTTGTCCAATAACATCCTTAAAACAAGGCTGGACAAGATCGGTTTGTATGGGTCGTTGTATTATATCAATTTTCATAACTTCATATTACCATAGGTTTCCGCGTTTTGCAAGCTTTTTCTTCAAGTCTTTTAAAGCTTTAACTTTTATCTGACGAACCCGTTCTCCAGTAACTCCAAATTTAATACCTAAATCCTCAAGCTTTGTTTTTTCATCATCCATGCATTGAGCAACAACAATTTCTCTTTCCATTTCAGAAAGTTCTTCTAACGCTCCAAGAACTTCAGTATAATCATCTGACTTCATTGATTCAATCGCTGGATTTGTAGCGTTACTGTCTGGAATAAAGTTGGCAAATGATTCGTCGCCATCTTCATCTAGCGATTTATTTAAAGAGATTAATTTAAATTGAGATGCTCTAATTTTTTTAAGATCATTAGGACTACAATCTAATTTTTCAATCCAATCGTCATCTGAAAATAAAACGCTAGCTCCATTGCTTTCGCTCATTCGCTTATATTTAACGGCTTTTTCTGCGATGTTAACCGGAACTCTAACGCTATTGCCGCTATAAAAAAGGCCATACATACGCTTACGAATCCAATACATTGCATGAGTCGCAAAACGAGCGTTAAATTTTTTTGGGTCAAAAATCCATGCAGCTTCTGTTAATCCGCGTGTACCTTCGCCAACAAGTTCTGATTTTTCGATTCCGCAAAATGATTGAAAGCGTCTTGCTTCTTCTATGACAAGACGAATATTGTGGCTAGCTAACTGTCCTACAGCATCAATTTTATCTTGTTCAGAACTATCAACTCCTAATACAATATCTGATAATGCAATTTCTTGATCTTTCGTTAACAATGGGATTTGGTCAAGATTTTTATAAGTTAGTTCATCATTCATTGATTAAAGTTACCTTATTTTTAATAGCCCATTCGATACGTTCCCATAATGTCCATTTTTCTCCGTTTTCTCGCTTTACGGGGATACAAAGATCATTTAGCTTTTCTTGCGCGTTATCGTATTCTGAGAGTTCTGTAAACTCTAAATTAAGCATTTTAATTCCTTTCTGTACTGTTCGGCATTACTATACCATGAGCTTTACAGAAAGTCAAGTTTATATTGTCTGATTTTAGGACTCTGAAAAGCCCTCTTGAATTTTAGCCATTTTTTCTACGATCTCTTCCCACTTATATGGGTAGTAATCATTTGTGTCTACTCCAACATCAAACGACCTGTAGTATGGATCTAAATTCGAATGAGAATGACCAAATAAATGCCAAGAATTTCTAAACGCATTAGGCCAAGACCTATATGAATAATGACCGATAATAACTCTTTGATTACCAATTTCCATCATCTTTGCAGTAATTAACGACTGGTCTTCTATTGCCGTTCTGCCCCCAACTACCTCTAATGACCCATCATTTAATAAGTCGTCCAGCATCCCCTTTTTGACTGCTTGCCTTAAAGGTTTGTCATGATTACCTAATAATACGATCATCTTTTTAAAATTAAGTTCTCGTATTTTTTTGGATATATACCATGGTGAACATCTAAACCCTAAATCGCCTAGGTTAATGTAGAGCGCGTTTTCAGAAACCCTCTCGTTGTGCCGTTGGACGATAGTATTATCGTGTTCTGTTATTGTTTGAAAAGGTCTATTGCATAATCCAATAATATTGGCGTGGCCAAAATGTGGATCTGCCGAAATAGCTATCTCATCAAATTCTTCTTTGTAGTCTTTCATCTTAAAAAAACTCTCCTGTATTGAGAGTACATTGCTTCGATAACAACATTATACAATAAAACAATAAGGACGCAAGAATTAACTTACGTCCTTATTATTCGGCCATGGAAGCCAGTATTCCTAATCTTTAGATTAAGAAAAAATTAATGTTTGTTTGTTTCTAGCAGATCCTTCAAGCTGTGGGGTTTGTCTATATGAGTTGGAAGGAAGTTTTTTGCGCAACTTAGAATAAAACGCTTCATAAGTAATATTTGGAGTTTTATTTAATATCTCCAAGGCATTAAACGTCATAGCTCCATAATAATCTCCGCCAAGTCTTGCATCATATGAAAACTCTTTAGGCAAACAACCTGTGATTAAGACTTCATCCATCCCTTCTTGCGAAAGATCGTTCGCTCTACTTTTAATCGCTGAAGGACGAATAGAAAATGCTTCGTCATCATCTTCAGGCGGCAAATATCTAGGTTTTGAATAAACATCGTTACCTGTACCAGCAAGAAAAGCTCTTGTTACAGTTCCAGAATGACAAGAATCAGAGATAAAAGTCAACCTAGCTTCAGGGTGAAGCTTTTTAAATAAGTTCCTTACTTCATCGTCTATAAATACTCTGTCAAACAAACATAAAGCTTCGTCTCGACCATCTGCTTCGTCGCTATTGTTATCCCTGACATTCGTTCCATGCCCTGAATAAGTAACAACCACATGAGTTCCCTGTTTAGAATCTGCCAACAGATTTTCTATATGCTCAACAAAGTTATGTGTTGTAGCGAAAGTATCATAAAAATGATTTACGTTATAACCATACTTATTCTTTAATATGTCTTCCCAACCTTTTGCATCATTGATGCAGCCTTTTAGATCATTATTTGTTCCGGGATAATTATTAATCCCAAAACAAACAGCTACCTTTTTAGCTGATGGAATCGTAGGCACAATTACCTTCGTTGTTGTTGTATCTGTTGTTGTTGTATCTGTTGTTGGAACAGTTACTGTTGTTGTGTCATTAAGCCAATTCATATATTTATATCTCCAGTTTTAATCTTACGAAATATTCGGATCATTAGGTGCGGCATCGCATGCGTCCCCAACTCCATCGCCATCAGTATCTAATTGGTTTGTGTTTGGCGTATTTAGACAATTATCAACAGTATCTCCAATCTCGTCTTTATCTGTATCAAAATCTACAACAAACTGAGGCTGATCACTACCGTCAAAACATTCTGGCCTATCAAGTTTTATTTCGTTAGGTTCAGCAGTTCTGTTTTTGTAATCAACTTCATTGTCCTTATCATAAAAATAAGTTGCAATATCGCCTATTGCAATTCCAGAAGGGCCAATAATATTGTACCCGCTGCAACTAGTCCTCAGTTTAGTAATAAATGTATCATTTTTAACATTCAGTCGATAACCGTTATCTAAATCTAAAGATAACACAAAACCGGATCTTGGCTGATTAATTCTCTTGACAATTGCTGTGTCGCTTAAATTCACCTTGTCATCCGAAGAAGATGAACTATCATCTAGTTCGCACCCCATAAACAATCCTACACATAGCATTGTGGCGGCTAAGGCCGTAAATATTTTTCTCATTTTTCGCTCCATTTAAATATTAATTATCGTTGTTAAACTTTAGTCGTCAACGTTATTCAGGGCCGTCTTGCGGAACAAATCCCTCAGAAGCAAGTGGGGTTGAAATATCAACTGAGTTACCATCTCCATCAATATTTACAACTGTTGTATCGCCTGAGTTGTTTTCTACTGTTGTAGAACCGCCTCCATCGTCATCTCCATCACTTCCGCTATCTAAAGCTTCATCTGCAAGAAGTGCTCCACCAACAACCATGCCAGCATCTAATAGGGCTGCGCCCGATAGGATGAATGGACGTTCTTTAAATACTTCCATTTTGGAAACTTCAATTTCAGTTTCTTCAAAGCGACCACTTCGAACGGCAGCGATATCTGCTGCATCACCCCTAGCTATGGCTTTCTTTAAAGCGACTATTCGAGTGCTTTCTTTCCAAGCCATAGGGCTAAAACACCCGCTAGCCATAAAAGCAACAGTTGCAACCATTGCTACCGATAATATTGTACTTGATGTGTTTTTCATATTATTCTCCATTTAGTTTAAACAATGATCTATGGCATAGTTCCTTTTTTACTATTTCCATACCTTTTGATTCTCTGCTTTTCTGTTTTTTCTACATTCCTTATTCATTGGCTTTAGCCCCTAAATAACCGCCATGATGCAAATGACCAAATCTTTCCTTTGTAAGCCCAATTTCTTCAGAAGCTACTAAGGCTAAGGCATCTGTAACAGCAGACATAACTATTGTTGACGTTGTAGGAGCTAACTTTAAGTCTCCTGCTTCTACTATTTCTCCCATATCTATAGTAATATCTGCTTTTTTCCTCACTATGCTATCTACATGTGATGTTATCCCTATTATACAATTTATTCCTATTTTATCCGACAATTCTATTGTTTCTATAACTTCTCTTGTTTTGCCAGAAGTAGATGCCACAAATAACGTATCTGCCATATCGATAATTCCCAAATCACCATGAGATGCTTCTCCGGGATGTAAAAAACATGAGGGTATATTTAACGAGCACAATGTGGCCGAAAACTTTTGCATTACCTTACCCGCTTTACCCATACCTGTCGTAACGATTTTGTTTCCGTTATTGTAGGTTTCTATAATTTGAGCTACGCTTTCTGAAAAAGCTGTACTATTGTCAACTCCTGATACTACGTGCCTGATAGCATTGGAGAAACCAAAAACGTATTGCTTAATCTTTTGGTTTCTTTGGATTTCGTTTTGTAGATCTAATTGCGTCATTTTTAACTGCCTTCTTCGTTGTTTTCTTCTTCGTTACTTTTTTGGCTACTTTCTTCTTCGTTACTTTTTTCTTCGTTACTTTTTTGGCAGGTTTTTCTTCATCGAAAAGGTCATTTCCCTTTTCTTTGTCTGATTCTGGTAACGAAGAAATGACGCAAGATTGTGGACCCGAACCAATTGGAATAACCTCCATTTCAAACATACTGTTAATTCCTAAAAGTTCGTCTGGTCCTATACCCGTTTCTTGAGATAAAGTTTCTGCGCGAAAAATCAACTCATTCATAATCATACTAACACGTTTTGCCGCAGTTTGGAGTTGACGAACTTTTTCGTTGTCAAAATTAACATCCTCAATTAAATCATTAACCACTTCGCTATCTTCTTTAGCTAGTTGAGGAATTGCCCCGTTTCTTTGAGAAACGTCTTGTTGAAGATCTTCTAGCGTTGTTTCTCCGCTTTGAATTAATCCTTTGAAATAATTAAATCTCTCTATGATTTCACATTGGATATCATACATGCGCTCCATGTCATTAGGGACCATCATCATCCCTTTTGAAACGTCATATGAGGATAGCTGAAGTAGCAAGGAGTCTCGCTCCATAATCTCGTCAAATGAAAATCCTTTTCCCATAGTTTCTCCTTATTCTACTTCTTCTGTTGCTAAGCCTTCAAAAACATCTAAGATGTCTACGCCTTGACCAACTTTAACTCCGTCATAATCAGGACTAAAGACTTTAATGTCTTCCATAAGAGAATGAATATCATAATACTCAAAATAATCTAAAACCTTATCTTGGTTGAACTCATATTCTGGAATATCTGGTAGGCCATCAATAACGTCCATCTTTTTTAATGAGTATGCTAATCTAACTCTTTCTTCAAAACATAAAGCCATCATTGTCGCTTTAGGCATTTTAACTTCACCTTTCTCAAATGCTTCTAATACTCCACTAAAAGGCATTTTAGAATAGATTCCGGGATATTTTAGTTTAGAGTTAGGATTATCAGGGTTAGCTTTAATAGATGATAGATCATTAAAAGTGTAATCCCTTACTTTCTCCATATCAACACCACCAGATTTTGTTTCCTCAGTTTCGGCCCAATCTTTAATGTCTGGGTATTTATCTTTTAGCTTATCATATTTCTCATGCAAGCCCTCATATAATTTTTCCCATGTCTCATGTTTTTTGATTTCTTTAAAGGCTGTTTTTTCTCCCCAACCCGGAATGCCAAAGATGTTGTCACCGTTATCTCCCATCAATGCCCCAACATCAACTGCGTTTTCAGGTTGTATGCCATATTCAGCAACCCAATCTGCTTTAGTTGTTTCTTGCATCTTCATTCCATCCCACAAGATAACGTTGTCATCTAATAATTGCCAATAGTCCTTATCAGATGTACAAATAGTTACTTCATGTTCATCTTTAAGATAATGTGCATAAGATGCAAGAACATCGTCAGCTTCAAATTCAGGCATTCTAATCTGAGCTATACCTAACTGATGTATAGCTTTTTTAAGATAATCCGATTGACTGAAAAAATCTTTTAATGGTTTGGGTAGATTTTCTTTATCTCTGTTCTCTTTATAAGCTGACGGAATTAAGTGCTTATTAACCCCTTCTCTAGACTCATCCATTCTTCGTTTTGATTTTCCATCCCAAGCAACTAAAATACGATGATCAGGAAATCGTTTCCTTAAAAGGATCAAAGATTGATTAAATCCAAAATGGACTGAAGTGCATTCGCCTTCATTGTTCTGTAAGTCTTCGTTTGCAAATGCGGCTCTTACCGCCAAGTTGTTTCCATCAATTAATAAGTATTTCATTGTTATTCCTCTAAGTTGTTTTTAATATTATACAGTTCTTTCGTCCATCCTTGAATTGTTTTTGCGAATCGGTGATCTAGCTCTACCATTTTCATTTTTACTCTTAAAGTCTCTAACTCTTTTACATTGCCAAAACGATTATACGCTGTTCTATAAGATTTAAGATATGGCATAGATTTCGATTTAGCATATTCTTCATGATATATTCTCCACAAAATAGATGCATATAACTCAGCGTTATTATCTCCTAAAATATTATTAAACCTATGAAAACATGAGTCTGGCATAAACAAGGACATTATAGCAGGCCAAATAGGTGAAATATAAGTAATCTTTTTATCTGGAGTTTGACGTTCTGTTGGGATTCCAAAACGATCAATGACATCGGCCATACACTTACTATATTTAATGTATGGTCCACTAACCTCTCCTCCTGATAATGCTCCCGCTAAGAATTCAAGGGAATTTTCATCACAAGGCAGATACATTGCTGGAACCTTAATCCAACTACTACGTTTCCTGCTAGACGCTAATACTAACCTGTCGCAATAATAAGGACATTCAGCAATTAAATCATGTAGCGAATTATTTCCTATCCAAATGAATGAAGGATACGTAAGGCGATTCCAGTTAACATAACCATTTTGTAATAACCCACCAATAAAGTTACCATTCCAAACTTCATCTTGAATAACATCGCCTTTCAGCAAACGCCATTTAACATATTTGGTTCTGGAAATTGATCTTAAATATGTTTCGGATGGAGCAAATTCTTTTTGTTCCCAAAACTTGTGAATAAGTTCTTCAGTATAAGTCTCGCCATGCCATAAAGATATGTTTGCCGATAGTTGTAGACAGTCCTTAGCATACTTTTCTGGCTTACCATGTTCTAAGTCTACTAAATAATACGGCTTCTTTCTAAACATCATTCATTATGTCAAATGTTGGCTGAGGAACTAAAACTATTTGTTTGTTATATTTAATAGCTTTTTTAATAGTATCTTCTGTGCCGCCTTTTCTATCTTCAGCAACAACAGCAATTAAAATATCACTATCTTCTGCAATATTCGTATTTCTAACGAATCCTGCGCCACGACCATGTTTGTCCCAATCGGCAGGATGAAGAATCAATTTGCCGTTTTCTACCGTTAGCCCTAATTCTTCCGCTAATTCTTCCGCAAATCTATCGCCACCCTGTGGACAATGACCAGAAACTATCCGATCTCCATCTTGATAAATGTCAGAAAATACCTGTTTGCATTCAACAAAATCTTTATCTGAATCTCTACGCCTTGACCCTATTATACCTATTGTTTTCATAGATATATTATACAGTTTTCAAAAAAGATTGGTTAATTTTTTAAGCCGGAGTGGTCCAACATTTCTTCTTCAGAAAACTTTTCGCTAAAATACCATATAACAGGTATTCCTAAAAATTTATGCATTATCTCTTTTTTTGCCTCAAAAGAAATAAGGGTGTTGTTTTGTTTATCAACGCTAGATGTTCCTTCTGCATAAACCTTAGTGGAAAGCAAAAAACCTAACGGTTTAATAAATAGCCACCAAGGTGTTTTTAACACAAACAAAAGTATTAGAAGGATCTGATCTGTTTTCGGTACGCCAAGATCAGCACTTGCTTTTAATGTTGCTTTTAATTGAGCGCATAATAAAACATAAAGCTTCCAATAGCTAGAATATCCACCACGATGAATCGTGTTAGTATGCTCAAATCGAGTTATGGATGAGGTTTTCATTATCTTGTTTTTCTTAAGGCTTCTTCTATTTCAAAATAAGTTAATTCGTCATGCCCACCATGTTCGTTATCACAATGGATGCAAACGTATCCTTCACGAATCGGCGCATTACATTCTGAACAAACAACAAGATTTGCTTGACAAAGAACTTCATTTAAAACCGCTTCGCGCCAATTCTTAGAATCAATCTTATATTTTTTAATCATCTTACTCATTCTCGACTCCTTATTGTTTTGCCCTTAAAATGGCGTTACTCTTATCCCTCACCCAGCCACTAGCACCTTCTCGCAAAATTCTCTTGCAAACGAGTGGGAAAAACTGATTATTCTTTGCCATAATAAGCTCAAGTTCATAAACAAGTGAAATAAGATCTTCTCTATCAAGCTCTCCTTCAATCTTAACTAACCTGTTATCCCTTTCAGAATCATAATCAACGCTATAACGCTTAGTCTTACCCTTGAAGCCGTTTAGCCTGCCCCAAGACTTATTTATCCATGTTGGTCTATATTTCATGTTTTATCCTACATTTAACCGATACTGTGATCTAAACTCTTTTTTAACAAACAAAAAGATTATAATCTCATTCACAATAGCCAACAATGTCAAAAACAACGCGCAGAATAATCCTAAAGGGAGAACGATAGCAAAATACGGAAGATATGCAGCCGCAATAATTAATGAGAAAAATATTTGCCCAAGAATATTGCAATCTTCTAAATTATCATTAGCAGATTCAATTGGGAAAACTAGTGCATTCCATAAGCCTGCCCAAGTAAAAAATATATTATCTATGAATGAATTGTTTCTAATTATGTAATAGTCGCCCATCAGCTACCTTTCTTAAATATTACTTTCTAGTTTGAATAGCAAATAAAGCTTTATCGAACTTTGCCTCGTCAGGGCCAATATAAATAATTGGTCCTCCCCGAACGTGACAAATATGCACTAAGACAGAGCCAATCAAAAAACCTAACAAGAAAGCCATCATTTTATTTTGCTCCGTAAATTTCTCTTACATTATCAATCTGTTTTGCATTCCCAATCGCTTTTCCGGGATTATCACTAAGTTTGACGCAATACGTATCGTCGCATTCAATTAGCTTGATAACAATATTTAAAGCCTTTGGTCCTAGATCGTTAGTTAGATTAGTCCCTACGCCGAAAGATATCCCAATCAACCCCGTAAAGGTCTCAAAGATCCTGATAGCTTCAGGGATGTCTAAGCCGTCCGAAAAGACTATCGTCTTTGTCCGAGGATCAATGCCAAGGGATTCGTAATGAGCAATAGTGTCAATGCCAAACTTAATTGGATCACCGCTATCATGACGAACTCCCGAAAAGGCATTAGCCAAAACATGTCCAAAATCCTTGAAGAACGCAGGAGTAGTAAATGTATCCGTCAGGGCAACGCCCAAATTCGTTCCGTATTCCTGCAACCAAACATGCAAGGCTCGTTTCTGAGCCGTACCAAGATTATCAACAAGTCCAAGGTGAGCGCAAAGATACTCATGCGCCATCGTACCAATTGGTTTAGTGTCATTATCCATCGCCAACCTTACGTTAGATGTTCCAACAACGTTAGGCAAATCATTAAGAACGCCAAAAACATACTCCTGCCATTCGCGGCTGTAACGGCGACGAGTGCCAAATTCAGCAAGCATTAAACGAGGATGTTTCTTGAGCATTTCAACCTTTTCCAAAAGACGCTTAGATCCTTCAGCCTGAATTTCAGGCAAATTAGATGTTTCTCTAAAATACAACTCGTTGATTATGGCAAGGAGGGGAACTTCGTAAAGGATTGTATCAAGCCACGGTCCTTCAATTTTGATTTGCAAATTGCCGCCCCTATCGACAAACACATTTACTAAGGAAGGATCAAAACGATATTGTGCTAAATACTCAATATAATCTTCTTGAAAGAAACCCAACCCTCGAAGGAAACTTGCTTCTTGGGAAGTCAAAAACAATTTGTCCCAATTAGAAAGTTCTTCGACAATAGCGTCCCTCAAAAAAGCGAGATTTACACCATCATTGCGCAACTTAAAAATGTATTTAACCTTAGCGTTAGGGTATTGATGGAATACCGTTTGCTGCATTGTCAGCTTGTATAAATCCGAATCTAATATGCTTTGAATTATTGATTTGATCATTACGATATCTTTCTATGTGAGTCTATTGAATCTTTAATAGTTCTATATGACTCTGTTTTTAAATTAACGCTAACAACATGAACACCATCTTTTTCATAAGTATCTGTCGCTTTTTGATCCGCTTCAAATTGTCCTCTAGCCATAATAAGCTCAGAAGACTGATACGGATCATCCGACTTTAATAGAACTTCATAACATGAATATTCAAGAGGCGGCAACATTCCAAATACCTTATCTATTACTCTCTTAACTTTCATAAGATATACTATACCAGAAGATATGATGTTTGTCAAACAAATTAGTTTGACGCCAAATGTTTGACCATAGAATCAGTTTTAAAGCTTTGATATCTGTCATTTGAATCCCAATATTTTGGTTCATCATTTGCTTTTGATACTTTTACTTCCATTCCATGCTTAGCGCATAAATCTTTAAAAGTTTCAGGGTCGATTCTGTCTTTTTCCAACAAAACATCAACGACATCAACTAATAGATGTTGGTATTGTTTTAGCGTTTCATTTGCTTTTTCGCTTTGTTGTTTAATGATGTCATCAATTTCTTGATTAGAACCATCAATTTCATTATTAAACCCGTCTTTGTCGTCTGGCGCTATCGCTGCGCTAAATTTAACACCTAATGCTGTTTTACGAACAATCAAGGAGGCAACATTTGTCGCCTTTTCTAAGTCGCTAGTGTTTCCAGCAGTTCTGCCGTCATGACCAAAAACAAGTTCTTCTGCGGCTCTTCCACCAAGTAACGCGCAAATCTTCTTCAAAAGAAATTCCTTAGACATTAACTCCATGTCTTTAAAATAAACAAACCCTTCCATGTCGTCAGAAACAGGAGTTGAAACAATTTGCGTTGGCGTAACTCCAAAATAGTTAGCATAAATAATAGCGTGGCCTACTTCATGAACAGCAGAAATAGTTTTGCGATTAATGTCGGCATCTCGTTTCTTTCTGATTTTATCTAAGGTTCCTACAAAGTCCTTAATAAGCTCCTTGTCTCCTGCCTTTCCAACGATTTGATCATTTTCGTATTTAATGGTTGCTTCTGTCTCCTCTTGAATTAATGCGCTAACCACTATCTTCGGCAGATTACATTCTACAATTTCAGAAAAAGTAGAAAATACAGGCCTTGTTCCTTGAGTGGGATAAACCCCGTTTTCATAAACAAGTTTTTCAATACTAGGCGCAATGGATACTTCAACACCTGTTACCTCTTTAACAACTTTAGTGGTTGCTTCAGATTTTCTAGAAATAATTTCTTTGAAAGAATCACCGCTAAGAGTGGGATAGATGATGTGATTATTTCCCATTCTTGAGATTTGCTCAGGGCGAAAACGTTCCCCTAAAGCTCCTTTAATGTCAAGGATATTAATTCTTTTTGAAATCTCATGCAATAAGTCTGCATCTAAATCAACTTCCTTGGCGTTTCTTGTAAAGCCATAAGCTTCATCAATATTTCCAGAAATAAAGATTAAGCTTTGAGAGAAATCTTCTTCTTCAAAAATAGATTTATCATTCATTCTTTCAAGGATTTTGTCTCGCTTATCAGTATCATCCCATAAGGCGATGTCTTCAATAGGATCTTCTAGGCGCAATAAGGACTTAAAGTATGACAATTCATAATAACTAGGAGAATCTTTCTTTTTCTTCTTTCTAGTACGAACTTTGCCCCTTCGACCCCTTGCCTGAATTGGTGGTGCTTCTCCGTCTGTCGGAGTATCGTCTTTTTTAACCTTATTGTAACGCCATAGCATACTCATTAAAGAATCCATGTCTACCGAATAAGGCAATCTTCCATCACTTAGAAGAGTCCAAATGTCTTTGAGGTCATAATCTGGAATATCGTGACCGTCTTCATCCAAAGTTCTAAAACCTTGAATTTCGTCAAGCATAATTACAGATGGAGATCCAGAGGGAACATTCTTGTCTGCCAACAAAGAAGAAATGCTTTTATGCCAGCTAGTTGTGTTTTTATTGGCTAATTCAATTTCGCAATATTTGTCAGCGAAGTCAATTAGCTTTACAAAACGACGAATAAGGTCTGTTTTGCCTACACCAGTTGGTCCCCAAAGGCAAACAATAAGAGGTCTTGATAAAATTTCAGGAGTTGAATACCAAACTTCTGAATAATCAATTAGCTGATCAATGATACCATCAATGCCGACAAAGTGCTTCTTTAATTCAATTCTGGCAAATTCCAAAATCTCTTTCTTTGCCTTTATTTTTTTCTCTAGCGCATGGCCTGTTAGAATCTCTTTGGACATATTTCTTCCCTTTTATTTTAGTAATGTTAAAAAGTCGTCTTGACTAATAATGTCAACACCTAAATCTTTTGCTTTCTGATACTTGCCTTTTGTGGTTTCCCCATCAAAGACAAGTGCAGTTAATTTTTTGGAAACAGAAGAAACTCGCCCACCATTATCTGGGACCATCGCTTCCATTTCTTTTCTTGTTGGCGCATCAAACGATCCTGTAAAACAGAACGTCTTTCCATTAAACTTATCACTTGCTTGCTTTACTTCTACGATCTTAATATGGCGCAACAACAATTTAATTTCGCCTCTAACGGATTTCCATCCCTTAACGAAAGTTACTGATTTCTTTCCCGCAAACTTATCAATTTTTACCAAATCATCAACGGTCAATTTATCAATATCTTCAATCGTAGGAGCAATAGCGACAATCTCTTTTGACAATGTGCCAACTTGACCGATGCCAAGAGATTCAATAAACTTGCTCAATGAAACTTCTTCTACTGATTTAACCGCAGATTTCAAATTATCATAAGTCTTTTCACCAAGTTGTTCAGCCAAATATTTATACTTCCTAAATGGATGCTCACTACGTCGATCATTATCAAGCATGTAATACATTTCGGGTAATGACTGAATAATCGGCTTGCCTTCCCAAATCAAATCTTCTGGATTTGTTAAACGACCAATCGTCTTACTAGCAAACCCCTTAACGCCTAATTTCTTGAACCAATGTTCAATCCGCTTATTAAGCTGTGCCAAACAACTAGCGTTTTCGCAAATCAAATCAACCTTAGTAGAAGTCCATACAACAGGTTCGCCACAACAAGGGCATTCCGTTGGAATATTAACATCAGTATCACCATTCTTCTTTACTTCAACGATTTGGGGGATAATATCGCCTTTCTTAGCGATAGAAACCCTTGCGCCTATTTTTAATTGTCCTTCCGACAACATCCCGAAGTTATGTAGCGTAGCTCTAGAAATCATGGCTCCACCAAGTTCTACGGGCTTCAATAAAGCTACTGGAGTCAATGACCCTGTACGCCCAACGTTCGTTTCAATACCAATAAGGATCGTTTCTTTTTCTTCCGCAGGAAACTTAACTGCTCGATTCGCTTTTGGCTTTCTTCCACCTGCTGTATACCCCATTGATTTAGCATCTTCAACATCATTCAATTTGACAACAACGCCATCAATGTCATAAGTCAATTTGTCGCGATCAATTTTTGCCATGTAATATTCAACTGCTTTAATAATATCTTTTTGAGCTAATCCATCTTTAAGGATTCTTGTGCTTCTATTTAAGGTAACAAAGCCTTGATTCTTAAGCCATTCGTTTTTTTCTGTTTCTAGTTCGAAATCTTTTTGAACAACTTCGTATGCAATAAGGTCTAATCCGCGTTCTTTTGTTACTTTAGCATCTTTCTGATTAACAGATCCTGCTGTGAAGTTACGTGGATTGGCGTATGCTCCGCCAACTGATGTATGCCATGTTTTATAAAAGTCTTGTCGATTTTTGTAAACTTCTCCGCGAATTTCAACTCTTTCTTTACAATCGATAGTTGTTTTAACACCGCGAATATAAACAGCATTAGCGGTAATATCAATTCCATTTACTCCATCTCCGCGAGTTGTGGCCCTTACCAATTTCCCATTATCATAAATAAGGCTAAGGGATGATCCATCAATTTTATGCTGAACAACAAAAGAAGGACATTTACCAGAATAGTTTTGTTCCAAAAAATACTGAAAGGCGGGGATATCAGGGCATTTAGACAAAGAACCCATAATAACATCATGCGGAACTGCTGTTCCATAAATATGATCTTTATCCCATCCCCCTACTTTAGAGAAAAATGCATTATTAGGCTCAATTGCTTCTAATGCATAATACTCAATATCGTAATCTTTATCTGAAATTGGGGAAGTACCATCAGTTTCATATTTGTCAGCGCAATATTCTAAAAAAGAAATGCGATCTGCAACAGGTAGTATTTTATCTACCTTTGTCATTTTTGAAACATCCGTCATTTTTGCTATCCTTTGTAATGCAGCGATCTAAGAACCGCATATCGTTTCATTAATTATACATCGATTTTCTTACTTCTTGAATATCAATGTATCATATTGGGATGTTTTTGTCAATAAGAAAAGCCTTCAGTTTGTCTTTTTGCTGAAGGCCATTTAAGCTGTCTATATTTTTAATTCTTTCTGTAACGTTTGTTGTATAAAACTTGCATAATCAGTTGACGTTAATGCGTCTGTAACTGTACCTAGTTTAGCGGCGATTTGTGTTTTTAAACATTCATCTATAATAATTTCCATCGCATTCGGTTCTTCACTCCCATTATGCCATTCTTCGGTTCCGGCTGTCTCAAAAGGGGATCGGCTAACCAACCCCTCTGTAAAGTCTGACCTATGGAATTTAGTTTTCGCTAATTCTTCAGCTTCGTTTTCTGATTTTGCTTTATTTATAACCCCAACAGTCGTTACCGATTGAAAGAAACTAATATAGTCGCGTATTTTCCCATCATCGTGGGACTTAACTCGATTTTTAGTTACCATAATCTATTTAACTCCATTTTAGCTATTGTATGCTCTCCTTTCATACTAACATTGTACGCTAAAATACAATTAAATCAAATCTAGCATTATTTTAAACTCTTTTTCAAATGCTCTAATATATATGGTTCATTCAAATCTATATCAAAATAATCTTCTACTATTTCAATAATATTGTTTAATTTCTCAGCTTCTTTGTGCTCATTATCTTCCCTAAATAAGATCAACTCTTTTCTGTTGATAATTTGGATGTCATACATTACTAGCGTTTTAAAGCCTAGATCAAAAACAAAAGCATTAATTCCTTCTGCCCATCCAGAATCTAACTGCTCTTTAGTGATATTGTCAGGTTGCCAACCATAAGCATCGCCACTTTCAAAATTAAACCAAGAATGTATCATGTCCGACATATTACTATCAGGGTTAACATCCATAAATGCATGCCATTCTGTTTCATCATACCCTGCCGATGAATCTATTAATCTAAAAAACAAATTATGCTCATCCATTATCTTAGTCCTTTTTTATAACATCTATCGCACTTAACTCAAATTCACTATACATATTTGGCTTCAACTCATAAAGCTGAGGGAATGAAAAATAAACATCCACAACCTGATCTTTTAACTCATTACCAAATTTCTCAGTAAATATCTTAAACGGATATTCAACGTCATAACCATCCTTTGATATCCAAAACTTAAAAATTGTCCAACCCGGACCTTTCTTCGTTTCAGCATTAGTAACAGTAACATCAGAAACCTTGAAAATAGGCTCTTGATTTAAATCTTTACAGTAAGGGTATAGTGTCTCCCTCAAAGCCTTCGCAATGTCCATATTAATTAACTTAACGCCTAGATTGGCATCATATAGCTTCTTAGGGGTCTCAACTTTATGCTCTTTATAGTATTCAGTGCATGCCTTATCAAATATTGCTGCTGCTTTGTCAATATACTCTTCTTTTACTTGCATACCAACTGCTGCTGCATGACCACCATATGCGACAAACATTTCAGAACAGCTATCTAATACATGTTTAACATTAATTCCGGGAATTGATCTTCCGCTACCTTTCCATTTGCCATCATGATAACCAATAACAATAGCTGGCTTATTAAATTCTTCTACTAATCTAGAAGCAACAATCCCTACAACCCCAATATGCCACTCTTTATCAGCAACAAACACTCCGTGAGTAGGTTCGTTTTCTTTAACCATAAATGCAGCTTCTTTCTCAATCTTCTTTTGAAGCGCTTTACGCTCATCATTACAACTAGCAACATGCTTTACTATTTTATCCGCAGTAGTATTATCTTT
>TARA_R110000824_G_scaffold103861_3_pt1 | contig 23194 bp, 21 predicted proteins | sample TARA_R110000824 | Tara Oceans TARA_R110000824 (sample SAMEA4397747) | marine metagenome | biome: Polar Biome; feature: [MES] marine water layer (ENVO:01000295) within the mesopelagic zone...; material: water (ENVO:00002006), including particulate matter (ENVO:01000060) such...
TGAGAGGACTTCCTAACTGACTTATTAACTTTCTTATAACCTTCAAATACATTTTCTGGTTGGGTTTTGATTTCCAACGCCTTCTTCTGCTCTACAAAGTGTTTAGCGTGGGAGTCATATGATAAAACGACCTTCTTAAATTTAGGTGGTTTAGAGGATACGAAGAAATTAGATTCGCTCATTTAAATATAATGAGAAAAAAATTTTATATTTCTAATTTATAAATGTCACTTATAGTATTAAATTCACGAGGACAAGACCCAGCCGAATTTGAAAATCACGGATTTAACCTGAAACTTGGAAGGGATACCCAGTTCTGCTTATGTGGTGTAAATCTCAATAGACCGCCTAAAACACCACTCCAGTTGGCTGTAACAACAGGAACAAACAATATGTGGATTGTTGCGAATGGCGGGAAATTACAAAATGACGCGAAAATTCATTCACCAATTTATTTTAGCCTTCGCGAGGGAGTGTATGGTATAGCAGGTATGGCTGCTGAAATGACCTATGCTATGAATGGGAATTATGAAGGTAAATATAAAGACAATTATGCTGGTATGCCTATTTCTTGTTGGCGAGCCAATACTGCTGACCCACTTACGGGTGGTCTCCAGGTTACTTCAGCATTAGTCGCAGGTGTAACTAAATATAGTGCTGTCTGTAGTATGACAAAAATTGTCAATGGAATGAGAACCAGATTGAGTAGTGTTTTTGGTGCTGCTGGTGGTGGTTCGTTTCCACAACCGACAGGTAACCAAGTAGGGCAAATACCTACGGGTATTCCAGACGCTGGTTTTATTTTTGAAAATGCTGTAGATAGCGATTATATTAGCGTCCGCCCGTCAATTAGTTGTAAAAATTTCATATGTTTAGACCCGTTATGGAATACATCAAATGATGCGACCCTGACGGCGTTTTCAGGTGCTGGAGCAATTCCAGCAGATGGAACCAACGATGGATGGACTTGGGGCTGTCAATTAGAAGCAGCACCAAGACCAGATTCATATATTGGGAAATTACGAGGTGGTATAATAAGTAGTAAATGGACGGGGGGAGTAACCGCTGGAGGCTGTGGGTTACAGGGTTCAACAAACTCACACGGACCGCAGTCGTTACAAGGAAGATGGGCTGTAGGAGGTAACCGATATGATATTTATTGGGAGGTAGGTGAGCGCTCCAGCGCAGGGACAGGCTTCCAAATACAATTTTATTCTTGTGATATGACAAAAGGACCAAATGTTAAGAACAATATTACAACGGATTCCCTTTGGGGTTCCTTGACTATCCCGCCAATTGCCGCTGGTGGTAATTTTTGGGAGGTATGTATGCGACCAATCCAGGTAGGAGCAGGTTCATATAAAGTAGAGGCTTGGTGCCGAGAAAGAGCAGCAGCAGGAGGAGCCCAGGTAGGAGCCGCTTTACCAGCAACGCAAGGAGGAGCAGTAGGTTATTACGAATTAAATGATACAACCAATGCTTTATACCAGAATTTACCTTTATTTCAGGGTATGAGTTATAACGAAGAAACTCCAGCAGCATCAATATGGAATTTTAGGTCTATACACCATAACGCAAGACCAGGTGATGGTTTTGCGGCTACAACTTCATTAATACCCTTTTCATCAGCAGCAGCGGCAGTAAATAATGCTGCGAAAATCTCCTGTTGTTTTAGCCCAATATCACCGAATTTTCAGCGAAATCCATTAGGAGGAGGACCAACATCAACGAATCCGTTACGATACGATATGATTGAGGCAGCACACCGACACTCGGGTATAGCGCCAGTTATAGGTTTCCAAATTGGGAATATTCAAGAAATGCCGCAAGCAACAACGGCAGCGACAGGTGTTGAAGGAGATAATGGAGATAAGAGTTTCCAATCCAGCGAACCTGTAGCCGTTATTCAATTACCTAATATACCATTACACGGAGAATTGGGTAGTGGTAGCACCATATGGGGTGGTAGTAATGGCGGACAAGTATTAGGTGTAGCGCAATTAGAAGATGAGGGAAGCAATCAATCTGGATATAATTTAGGAATGAATAGTTATACCGAACCAGGTTTAGAGAATTGGATTGATTGTGGTAATCTGGGAGTTGATGCCCTTAACCAGTTGAAGGTGAAAATTACGGACCAACAAGGTCGTAAATTGGTTGGCTTATTTCCTGACAGCACAATATGGCTAAAAGTGAGGTCAAGCACACAAGGTGCTATGAGAACAGGTGGGACAGACCAACGCGGAAGTGAAAATCGTAGTTCTTGGTAACATTTACAGACAATTATAGAAATTTATACAAAAAAAATTATCTTTTGTATAAATATATAAATATGAGCGGACCAATATTTGACCGAAATCACGACCCCCTTGGAGATTTAACGCTGAAAATGACAGATGATTTAGAACCTGAAACCACTATGGAAACGCCTAATATAGAAAATATAAATGATAATATAAGACCAAATGTGGAGAGTGTGGAGAAGGAAATTATCGGCACGAATGAGAAGAGGCAAGTTAATGAAATGTTCGTTACGAAAAAGAAGGCAAAAGCGCCTGTATTGGAGGGTATAACCGAAGATGTTGAAGAGGCATATGAGGTTCCAGCACCAGCGAAAATCAGGGGAGAAAGAGGTAAGGATAAAAAGGCGAGAAAAAAGCGAGTAATGACACCTGAAGCATTAGCCAAATTAGCAACAGCAAGAGAAAAATCATTAGCAAAAAGAAGAGAATCAGCAGCACTTAAAAAGGCGGCAAAAGAAGAGGCAAGAGTATCAAGAGCAGAGGCAAAAATACAGGCAAGACAGGTAAAACCCGCTAATGTAAAACTGGAAGTTACCAATAAGGCTGTAATTAGAGCGAGAGAACCCATAACGGAACCAGCGAATGTGTTTCACGATTTTGATAAATTTTGTAGTTTTATGGATAGATATGATGAGAGAAAAAGGAAGAATCATAGCACCGATAACAAGCCACATCCTAATCAAAAAATCCCAGAAAGACAAAGACCAAGACCACCAATTCAGGCGGCAAGTAGAAATCCATCCTTTAGTCAAAATGGAAGAAGACAAAATAAATCACCACCACCAAATAATTTCTCTCCATATTCTCTTTTGAAAAGTGGTAGAAGTAGTGTATTTGGAAATAGTGGAATGAGAAACGGATATGATAATAACAATTGGTAATTCGTATTTATTTAAAAAGAAAAGAATTAGATAAATATATATGGATAAAGAATTGATTGAGTTTTTAAGTAAATGTAATACACCCGATGATAATAAAGAATTATTTACAAATGATACCTTGGTATTTAATAACCCTAATGCCTTCCAATTAATGAGTGAAGAGGCTAAAAAATATTGGATGTGCGGAGATAGACATAAGCAGTTTTTTTCATTTATGGTAGGATGTAAGCACGAGTTAGGGGTTGGAGGCAATAAATGGAATTGCGGAACGGATACGGGTTCCAGGTATTGTGATACAAATTGTTATGGAGAATGGGCGCGTTTATGGTTTTATTCTCGGGATTATGAAGGCGAGTTTTTTGATAAGATAGTGCTTGAAAACGAGGAAAGTGATTTACTTACGGGAAAGAAATATATTATTATGATAGACCCGTTGAATAGTGCTTTGGGGTGGGAAAGAATGCGACAGGTTGATAAAGAGAATGCGGAAGTAGCAGAATTGGATGAAAAGACTAAAGTTACATCATAAATAATCCAGCAGGTGGAGAAGCAGGTGTCTGTCTAACTTCTGGCGCTGATATGTTATGTTTAAATGTTAGTTTCCCTGATTTTTTTAATTTATTCCACATAGTATTTGCTGCGGCAGTCCATAAATGTGCTTTTTGACGGACAGGAAAACCGCCTTTAACTTCTATCATTCTGGACCAAACATTATCACTTCTCTTAAATTCTTTACCATTAACCCTGAATCTATAAATACGGACTCTATCCTTTTTCTCTTTCATAGGTTTATTTTTGGCTGACATCACTTTTGCTAATTTCTTTTTAGCCTGGGAAGGAGGAGGTGGAGGAGGTTTGGGGTTGGAAGTATTAGTAGAAGTGGTAGAAGTAGAAGTAGATTGAGTGTTAGTAGATTTAGAAGAGGTTGTAGAAGGGAATAGATGTTTAAATAGGTGTTTATTTTTAATAATTAATTTAATAATATCGGCTTTACGAAGGCGAGAATAGCCACGGGTTAAAGAATTATGTTTTACTATTTCCTGTTTAAGTGCTCTAACAGACATTTTATTTAATCTTTCGGTATGGGTCATATTATATATAAGTCAAATACTTTTATTTTGGATGCTCTGTCAAAATTATATTTAATAATAAAAAAATATAAAAATAAAAAAAAATAATTATATAATATAAATATGAGTTTGACAGAGCATCCAAAGATGATACCAAAAATAGAATTTGACATACAAAAATTTATGAAGAATAGTGAATACAGATATATCCGTTATTATTTTTGGGATGATAAAACAAGTTATGAGAAATTAGCAGATGAACTGGATTGGAATATGGGTTATGGGGGCTATCCACAGGAGAAGGTATGCCGATATTGTAGTGACTGGGTTATGGTGCCCGAAGAAGCCCAAGATGAATGGATAGCCATAGAGGGTAAAGTCCATTATAAAAAATATATTGAGACTAATTAAAATTACAAACAAATTTACCATCAGCGCTAATTTCAGGAGGTTTTTTGGGAGGGTTTTTCCAATCGTATTGAAATTTAATTTGTTTTTGCGATTTACCATATCGGTTACATTTTTTGACGACACATTTGGGAAGGTCACCTTTTAATTTAAAAAAATAATCAAAATAACTATCAGCACCAGACATCGTAGTCATTTTATAAAAAACATTTTTTTTATAGTTTAATGTGGAGGAGACTTCATAGTCAAAGGCTAAATCTTTTATACCTGCTTCGTGGCGTTGTTTATCTTTGTAATAATAGAATCTAATCCAATCATCTGGTATTTTATGTTTATGACTATATTTTGTTATTATATTAGGAGGACAATATATTTTCAGGTTCTTTAATAATTCATCATCTGTAGAATTCATTTATATGTTATTTGGAGAGAAAAAAAATATAAATCTAATTTAAATGGCTTCAAAAAAAGAACAACCCGACATATCTGGTAATAAAATACAAAAAGATGAAAGTGGTGCTAATTTAGACATCTTACCCGTAAAACCTGTTGAGACCGAGTTACGGGTTAGAAGAAAATTACATTACAATATTCCCGACCCGTATAAGGGGCAATTATTAGTTATTGCGGCTCCAATTCGCAGTGGAAAAGGGGTTTTGTGGAACAATTTTTTATTGAACCCTAACTTCTATGCTGACCTGTTCCAGGATGTAACTATTATTAGCCCTACAATTTTTAATGATGCTACGGCAAGATTTGCTGCTGAAAAATGGAAACATACCTGTCACACTATGTATGACGACCAAATTATTAAGAATTTATGGGCTAATCAGGAACTAAAAAAGAAGCAAAGTGAAGAGGATGATACTGATACAGGTTATTGTTTAATAGGCGATGATTTAGTGGGAATATTAAATAATCATCAAGCAGCCCGTAAGGGAGGGGAGTTCATTAGTTTTTCTACCCGATTTCGTCATATGGTAAGGAAGGGAGACCCAGCGATGATTATTTATTCGGGTCAAAAATACAATAATACCAGTTCTGTTTTAAGATGTAATATGACAGGCTTATTGTTATCTGGAAATATGAAATCGGGTAAAGAAATTCAAGCAATAAAAGATGATATTGGTGACACATTTGGCGGTCACGCGGCAATAGATGAATACTTGGCGAGAGCAAGGGCGAAACCATTTAGTTGGCTATACTTTAGACTGGACTCTACACCACCAGAGGTTTATTTAGATTTTCAAGAAAGATTGTTTTAAAAATACATTTATTTTTATTTTATATTTAATAAATATAAATGAATAACGCAATGACGCAAGCAAGCGATTTGAGTTCTTTTAGAAGCGGATTACAAAGCGAACACGATAGTTTTGCTGCTGGTATGGCTGGAAGAAGTAACACTTATTTATCTAATTTGGCTAATGTTAGACAGGGATTTAGCGAAAAATTAGGGGAAGTTCAAAGCAGGTTAGGACAGGCTGAAGAATTATTGAAATCTGGTTTAGAAAGTGAAGGAGCCGTTGGAGGTGCTTATATAGCCAGTAAAGTAGGAATTAAAGCATATAGATTCGCACAAGGAACCCATACCCTGGATGGTAAATTAACAGCAAAGGGTCTGGCTCAATCTCAAGAGGCAGGAAATACATCATCTTCATCTGCTGGTGGTGCTACTGATGAGGCTACAAGTGTCGCGAAACCTACGGGAGGCAGCAACACAGGGATGGGTCAAGAGATGACAGATGGTAGAAAATTATCAACGAATCAATTCACAAGAGATGGTTTTGATGCGAAAACAGGATTAAAAACGAGCCCACAGGCAGACCCCGCAACTGGTGAAACGAAAGACAATTTTAAACCCAGCGATGATGGTTATGGGGAGACAAAATCATCTCTTGGAGATACTGCTGATGCTGCTGGAGATGCTGCTGGAGATGCTGCTGGAGATGCTGCTGGAGCCGCAGGTGATGCTTTAAGTAGTGCTACAGGTGCCGCAACTGACGCTTTAAGTTCTGCTACTTCAGGATTAAGCGATGCCGTAACTACAACAATATCAGCGGCAACCGATACTGCTTTAGACGCAGCGGCGGGTGTTTTCAGTTGGGTTCCGTTTTTAGGCGAAATTTTAGGAGGAGCAGCGGCAATTGCTGGTATTGGAACAGCGATTGGAGGAGCAATAGAAACAGGAATGGAAACAGGCAAAGAAAATGCTACACAGGCACAGGCAGCGGCTGGAATAGCGGCAGCGGCAGGTGCTAAACGCTCAACAACGGCTTTAAATTATGCTGGTGGATATGTTGCTCCAGCCGCCAGTTCCATACAAACTTAAAAAGCCGTTTAATTTAAAAATAAAAGTCAAATTATTATATATTTAGTTATTATAAAATGAGTCAAACTTCTACGATAGCGAAGTCAATTATGACCGACAGAAACGCCGTTTATAAGGCGAGTGATGTTATTGAAATTTTTATTCCCCCTGAAGATGTCCCCCTTCTTAATCCAGCCGAAACATATTTAAAATTTTTAATTCAGTTAAAATCTACTACTGCTGGGCTTCCAGTTAGTGTATTCGCACAACCAGATGATGCCGCAGGAGCACATAGTTTAATTAGTGAATGTCAAATTTTTGACGGACAAAATCAGCAACTTTTGGAACAATTGGATTCTTGGAATAATTGGACGGCAAAATATTTCCATTATAATGCTTCACCAGGATTAAGAAACATTAGAACCCTTATGGAAGGTCAATCAGCGGTTCAGGGAAATGCCCTTACATCCCAATATTTCACGGGTAACCCAATTGCTGACCCACAATATAGAGTGGTTGAGGTATGCCTACCATTACATATGAGTGGTATCCTGGGCTCAACTCGCGTTTTTCCAGTTATTTTGACAAATGGTTTAAGAATTCGCTTGACTTTAGCAGAGAATGCTACCTGTCTTAAAGCCTTCGTCCAGCAAGGTTTTGGAACCTGTAACCCTACTGCCGCATCAGTTGGATGGGTTCCAACGGAAGGTCAATCTTATGAAAGACCAGAAGTTAGTGCCCCTTTTGCTGTTGGAACTGCTCTTGCTGTAGCCGCTGCTGGTGCTTTAGTGTATGACTTGGCGGTTGCTCCTACTGCTGCCGTTGTTGTGGCTCCTTTGGTTCCAGCATTAAATGGAGCACTATTGAGTGGGGCAAATTGTCCTTTTCTTCCAGGTATGACATTACAATATTTAAGCACAGCGGGTGTCGTTGTAACGGCTGGAGTAATTACGGGAGTGGCGGCAGTTGCTGGTAAAATTCAAATAGCCGTTAATGCTTCTGCTGCTTCTGTTGTTACAGCCGTTGGGCGACCAATCTGGTGTTTAGCACCAGTAGCCAGTATGGTTGAATATCAAATTAGTCAAGTTGAATTAGTTGCTTCTTGTGTGAATGTTCCTGCTGAAACCCTTAACCAGATGAGAAAGAAGGTTAATACTGGAAATGTAAGTTTAGATTTTAATACATTTAATCTTTATCGGTCAAATTTGAATGCTCGGGTTCCGCAGCCCCAAATTCTTCTTCCTACTACAGAACATAGGGCATTATCGGTCTATCAATTTCCGCAAACATCTTCAACCAGTTTAGTTGCGAAATCTTTTGAACCATCCAAAGATGGGCTTTTGTCATATCAATACAATATTGCTAATCGTTTAACCCCTAACCGACGAGTGGATACGAATAAGGTAGCCGCAATTGGTAATATTTACAAATGGGACCCAGTTCATATGAGTGAATTAGAGAAAAGTCTCAATAGAGGTAAAATTAATGTTAGGGCTTTAAGTCTTATGGGCGCCCAGTTCGGGGTTGGAAGAGAACTCGCAAAAGACGGGCATTCTTTTAACGCTAACGATAATGAGATTAGAACTCAATTCGTATATTCAACTGCCGCTGCTGATAATACTACTGAAAAATTGCTCCATAGTTACTTATATCATACCAGAACTTTAACCATCTCTCCAGGAAGTGTTGCTATATCGTATTAAGAACCTTTTAATATCTGGTTTAGACCCATATTAAAACTGATGACTAATAGTATATACAAGACTTATGGAAGATTTAAAGACTGAATTATTTTTAAAATTACCAATAGAATTATGTGAAAAAATATATAATTATATTGATTTCAAGGTTCCAGGTGCTACGGCATTAAAGGAAGCACAACTGATACCAGTATTTCAATTGAAAGCACCAATAGGTTCTATAACCTTAATTGATAGTGATGATGATTGGGAGCCAGATTTGGATGATGAATGGAGTGCTTATCAAGCAGAAGACGCATATTGGAACGGATTTTATGCCGCCCAAGATATACCAGGTCTATTTTAAAAATACACCAATAATTTATATTATCTTATTTAGATATAATATAAATGTCAATCGCATCTCTTAAACGCTTTGAAATAGCCCCTATGAATCAATCATCAGGGTCGTCAGTTTTTAGTTATCGGGAAGGTAATCCGCTTATCCAATTTGAAATTGGTGCTGAAGATTTATACCTGATGTCACATACACTCCGTATTAATTTTAAACTTAATTTAAAAAATGCTCCAGGTGCCGCAAATGTAGCACCCAATAACAATAATCAAGTTGTGGCTACGGGTTTAGAAGAAGTTCTTTTGAATAATAAAATTGGGTGTGCCGGCTGCATTGAGAATATTACGATTTCTAATCTCCAAAATAATACGCTGGAATATTGTAGAGCATATCCCAGGCTCTTAAGTAGTCTTATTGCTGGTGGCGCAGGCTGGGGTGATTACTCTGGTTATTTAACTCAAACTTTTGCCGCAACAGCCAATAAAGAATGTCAAGGGCGATTATGTAACAGAGAAATGGATGTAAGTATGCCTTTGATGTGTGGTATATTTTTGAATGGTGAAAATATTCCGCTATCATTTAGGTCAGGAACAGGTGGATTAAGAATTTCTCTTATGCTTGCGCCTTCTATACAGGCACTTTTTGGTTCTACTCCAGCAACAACTAATAATAGTTATTACGAGTTATCGCAAATTTCACTTACGGGTCAGTATGGTGTTCCCGTTGGTGGAGTGCTTCCCCCTATTAAATCATTAGGATTTAGTGCTTACCAGAACTTTTATTCGGTTATTAATAATAATGATAATACACAACAAATATCTCCATCGTTGGCTGCTGTTGTTTCTCAATTTACTAATTTCGTTCCAACGACACATATATCGTCATACGCGCAAGATGGTTATAAAACAACTCCGTTACTTAATAAAGGCACAGCCGCAGGTAATCCGCAAGTAAATTCAGCACCCATAGATGGTATAAGTTTTTTAAGAGCAGGGACCCAGTATCCATTAAGGTTTAAAATTGATTCTCGTCTATTGGTAAATTTGGTTCCGGGTGCTCCAGGTGGTGATGTGTGGGGAACAAGTGGATTTGACGCACAGAGACAATTATATTATCAGTCATCTTTGCGACCCTTAAGGAGAACATCTATGTGCCTTGCGGGTGCTAATAGTGAAGGATTAACAATTGCTAATGCTGATGTAAATCACAATTCCGTTACAGACCTTGGAACTAACGGAAAACAGCAATGCTATGGTATTGGATGCCGTTACGATGCTATGGGTAATGGTTCAACGGCTAATTTCAAAGCACAATCCTTTTCCCTTCGCCTTCAGTCCAGATTGGATGGTGTTAGTCCTATGAGTGCTTATACCTACTTCCTTCACAGAGGTGTAATTAATTATGACGGAAATGGTATAGTTAGCATTAGCACATAAAGCCGTTATTTAAAAATTATTTATAATATTATTATGTTTAGTCATATTATAAAAGATGAGTATGCTTAATACCCGACAACGCCCTAATATTATGCGGCATATTGGACTATCTTCTGGTGAAGCCCAAGATATGAGAGTTGAAACCCGTATTATAGAACCCAGAACCTTTTCGCAATCTACAGCAGGAGGTCAAATGTCCTTTGATTTACCCAAGGAAGGTCTTTTAGACCAAGATGTATTTTTAGATATTCAAATGACTAATCCCGCATTTGGTGCTGCTGGTTCTCCTATGGGAATGCCTATTATGGCTGGTATTCTTGGATGTCTTCAAACAGGAACTATTTACTACAATAACATATTGCTTCAACAGACTACAGAATTAGCGCAACTTTTACAATTGAAAATGTGCTTTGTGGAACAGGATATTAGAGACCAGACCTATCAGGTTAAGATTGGTTCTTTTTCAGGATTAATGACAGATACAGATTCTCTTACGGCTGCTGGCGCCACATCCGTTGGTAAATATTCATTTAATGCTTCCAATACTGGTATAGGAATTGTTGGACTTCAAGAAGGAGTTATTACCGCAACTGGTGCTTTGAATCCAGACCAGTATGATAAGGTTCCAGATTATCGCATCGCACAAGCAACCACAACAGCACCTACATACTCAATTCCGTTAAAATGGATTTTTCCATTTTTGACCCAAATTCAGTTACCACTTGGATTACTTCAAGGACAAATTAGAATTGTTTTTGATTTTTATCCAGACCTTAATGGTAATAGAGGTATTTGCTATTCTTTTGTTCCACCTGCTGGAGCGGCTCCTGTTGCTGGTAATTTTATTTCAGGTCAAACAATTACTCAAAGTTCTTGTCGTTTAGTTGTTGATTTGGTATATTTTGATGATATTCCAGGTCAGCCATCTCCTATGGAGCGATTGGCTGCGGAAGTAATGAGTGGTATTGAATTGGTATATACAGACTACACTTTTATTGAATCAGTTATTTCGGCAGGGACTGGAGGTGCGAACCCAGAACTAAAAGATGTGACTACCTTATGTGGTTTAGACCATCAAGTGGTTCGTAATCTTTTGGTCGCAATTCCCAATAGAGTTGATTATACGGCATTAGGACAGGATGCGCCTAATAATGCTATTTGGGGTAATTTTGGAAGTTGTGCTTCACAAGGGCAGACTACACTCCAGATTGTAATTAATAATCAAAATGTCTATCCTAATGCTATCAATAGTGATGCTAAAATCTTTAATGAACTTTCTCAAGTATTTAATACTCCACAGAAGGCGTTGAAGGGTCTAACCAGTTGGGTTGGTTCGGTTACGGGTGCGGCATTAAATGCTGAAGTTCCCCAGGAAGCATTCCCCAGAGATAAGTGGATGTGTGGTTTAGGACCAGGAGCAGGTGCTGCTGTATTCAGTAGCGGACAGAGTTGTATTCAAGGTTCTCTTCAGTATATGGGTGTGAATCTATCAAGAACTCACGATAATGTTCTGGGAGCAGGAACAGCAATTGGTAAATCACCCGTTGAAGTTCGTCTTACTCTTCAACAGACACAACAGGTCGCAAGAGCGCGCCGTCTTATGATATGGGCTGAATGTGAAAGAGTTATGATTATTAAAGGCGGACAAATAATGGTTAGTGGTTCGTAAAGAAAAGATTAAATTTATATTATATAATTTTATAATATGAATATTGAAATTAAAGAGAAATTAGCCCATAAGCATTCGGGACAATATTATAAAACCAAAAAAGGAGTATCAAAAGAAGGAAAGAATGATGATTATTCAACCCCTAACGAAGCCTGGGATGAGATTATTCAGTTTTTACCCAATAAAAAAGCCAAAATTTATGAACCTTTCTACTTGGATGGAGGGAGTGGTAATTACTTAAAATCTCAAGGTTTAAATATAATTCACGAAAATATGGACTTTTATGAAAATGCGAAACTGATAAATTACGATTTTATACTATCTAACCCCCCATTTGCTAATTGTAAAAGGCTATTTGCGTATTTGGCGGAATTAGATAAGCCGTTTATGTTGCTTTTACCCACATTAAAAATCCATACAAATTATTTGGCTTCATTTTTTGAAGGAAAAAGGACGCAAATAATCATACCAAGAAGGAGGATACATTTTCAAAAATGGATGAATAATGAGAAGGTAGAGAATTGGAAGAAAGGAACAGCCTTTGATTGTATATGGTTCTGTTATAAAATGGGCTTTGAAAAAGATATTCAATATAGTCAGGACTTTGGATGCTCTGTCAAAACTAATTTTAAATTAGAAAATAAAAAAATAAAAAAAAAAAAAATAAATATTATAAAATAAATATTTGACAGAGCATCCAAACTATTGGGTAACAATTATAATTTTATCTTCTTTAATAAATATAAATGAATGCGACCCACGGAGCAGTAGCACCCCATATATTAGCAGTAACGCAAACTCCACCAGCAACAGGGCAAACACAGCCCTTTACAGCGACAGAAACATTCTTAATTGAAGCGAGCAGGTCTAATAGTTTAATAGATACGGCAGATGGAGGGGACTTTAACGCAAAATGGACTAATTCCGCCAACTTTAATTTAAGAAGAGGTGACCGCATATCCGTTGAAATGTGTGCCTTTAACGCGGCGAATGCGGGAGGTGGTGTCCCAACAATAGAACTTACGGGTGAAAAGATTAAAACAGGAAACGAGACCAAACCATATTGTGATAATAAAGTTTTATTAGAAATATTTTTTTATCTTAATAATAATAATACTTATAGTGTAGGCTTTCCAGCCAAATTTCCAACAGGGAGACCAGTAGGAGGAACAGGGTCAATCCAAACAACGGATATAAATTGGGCGGGAGCAGGCGCTGCTGGAAATTTAAAAGGAGTGGATGGAATCCAAAACGCCACAGGTATAGAGACGGCTTGGGGGAATCATAAAATACCGCAAACGAGAGCCGTTTCAACCGATAACCAAAACCAAGTAACTGGTTACACGGGCTGGGGAGAGGGATTTTCAAGAACAATAAAATCAGGAGCATTTTTATTAAATCCAGCGTGTCCTGTGGGGGAATGCTATAATATTTACCAATTTCACATATCAGGACAACCTGCTTCTACATATGTAACGACATTAGTGGCTACTGATGTGGTGGATGGTATAGTATTGTCAAAAACAGGCGATTTAAATGCGGCACCAGTATCATTACATACAACTTATACAGAAGGATATTTAGTTGGATTACCAACGGCAGCACAGCGATTTAACGGATTAGTGGGTATGATGACATACACAATAGCCGATAGGGTAGCAGCACCAGAATCTTTCGTTCAATTGGCTGATATACCCATAACAAGTATATCAAACCAGTTAGGGGGTGTAGCACCAGCACCACCAACAAATAGAATACAATTAAATTTTGCTGGTAATTTAGCAGCCGCTGGAACAGGCTATTTAGCAAGTGAATCATCGTTATTTTTGGCTACAGCAAACGCAACAGGAATGCCTTGGTTGAACTATAACCTGCCTGGGTTAGGAGTAAATCCAGCAAATGGTCCAGCCGATTTTGGCGCATTATGTATGGATAATATGAAACCTGGTGTATTAACCGATTTATCTTGGTATAGAAGACGGGGAGGGACATTTCAACGATATAATGAGTATAATATTGGAGAATCACTCCCAGCAAATTCGGTAGAAATGAGGTCTTTTCCAGGGACAACCTATTCGGGTGAGGGCTTTGCGGGTCAATCCGTTTATCAAGTTGAACCAACATCTGCGAAACCAACCCCAGAAACCAATAATCAAGGTGGGTTAGGGTTAGGAAAAGAAGGATATCGTAGTGGAAATATGATGAGAGAAAACAATAATAAACCTTATATATTAACTCGTAACGACTATTATGGTATGGGGAGAATGATGCCTTCTATGGAGGGATATATGCCTTATTTAAAGCCACAAACAGCATTTATATTGTTAGATGCGGATGAGTTATTTACAGATTTAACGACATTAGCCAATAGAATAAATGACATTCTTCATCAAAGATTACCATCTATTGGTCTTCAAAATGATAATTATAGTAATTATGTATTGAATACACAACAATACGCTTCTACATACCAGAAGGGAAGTAGTGTGATTCCTTATGGGCTCTGTAATCAGGCATATTATGACCCATCAGTATATAATACAGCAGTATATCGTTATAATACTGCTTCTATGAGACAATTATGGGATACAATTCCACCTATATCTTCAGGGGGAACAATCAAGATTCAACCAGCAAATTTTCAGGCAGGATATAATTATGCTTTATCTCATACTAACAAATTATATGATAATGTTAATCTACCATTAGCATCACAGGCACCTGATATTGTAACACCACAGCCAGACCTAATAACCCCACAGCCTGACTTGGTTACGCCCCAACCAGATATTTATACACCACCAGTTCCCGAAGTTCCAGAAAGCACCACAATTTACAATTCAACAGCGGATGGTTCGGTAGCATTAGTTAGTGATTTTGATGTAGCAAATAATGTGTCACCTATGGTATTAGGTAACGGCTCAAAATTATTTACAGATGATGGTGGATTAAATGCTAATTATTCAACCAGCCATTCAAGACACGCAACATTTGATGCTGGTGCTGGAAATCATATTTATATTAATCCACGAGCATTTGAATACGAACATTCAACCTATTCTATGTATGATAGAATGGGTATAACTTGTTCTAATACAATAGCAGGTTTATCAACATCATCAGGCAATTTATCTTCAACGGATAGCACTTTATCTCAATATTTATATCAATCATCTAATTCAAGCCCTTCTTCTTTCTGGGGAACAACTTGGACTTCAACAAATGGCGGTTACGGGACAGGTGGTGGTTATTTATTTCCAAATACTGACGGGGTAGATGTAAAGGGTAATAATAATGCTGGATGGATAAATACTTGGTATAAAATAGATGCGAGATATATCCGTTTTTGGTTTATTAGTGACGGCAGCGCAACAGAGCCTGGATGGGATATTTTGGTAGCAAGAGCAGTAGTTACTCCATTAGTTCCAGCAATTCCTGGATATTATACCCCACAGCCAGACCTTGTAACCCCACAGCCAGACCTTGTAACCCCACAACCAGACTTGGTTACGCCCCAACCTGATTTAATTACCCCAGGAGCCTTATTGGGTTTAACGATGACACCAGAAGTAATAGCACAATACAATCAAATTCAAGCGAGCACTTATTGTGCGAGTGTAAAGGCACCAGACCCAGACCCACAATCCTGTTCTAATATATGCTATGGAAATATGATGTATGAGAATATGCCGAAAATGATGATGGGAGATTGTTGGAGAAGATTACCCGCATATCCTATGAATAGATTGTCAGCGGCAACACCATTTGGTGGGGCAGCAGCACCCGATGGAATAGCAAATTTAAGTATGCCTGTAATTTTAAATACGAAATTAGCCTATTATTCTGCTTTTGCTGCGAATAATATTTTTACTTTACGAACTCAAGAATTGGAGGCTGGGTCTTTATTATTTACTAATCTTGCTTGGTTAGGGGCTCCTGGACCATTAAAATACGATTGGCGTAAAACAATTGATAACAACTTTTATGATACAGGCGACCCGTTAATCTTATTTAAGCAATTGGCTGATACTTTGAGAAGATATGAAATATATAGTAGAAAAAGTGATGGTAGTGTAAGTAATGGGGAAGGACCACCAGCCAAGCCAACTTGGGAGGGACAGAAGGATGATGATGAAGGTTGGAGTGTAGAGTTTGATTTAGGTCAAAGTGATGATGCTGCTAATATGCTTGGGACTTATGATGGGGTTAGTTACCAACAGGGATTATATCCAATACCAGCGAATTTTGGAGGTCAAAGTGCTGCGGCTGATGTCCCAGCAACTGGATGGATTAATCCAGTCCAATTATGTAAAACGAGCAATATAATAGCAGAAGTTCCGTTAGGAGTGGGTTTATTTCCACAAGTAGCGAACCCTAACCAGGCTGCTGCGGCAGATAATTGGTATGGAACAGGAATGGGTAATGCTGTAGGTGTTGGAGTTATAAATAGGGATAAAATATGTCCTTCTTTTTCCAATAGTGTATTTGGTGGTAGTGGGGCAACAATAACATATAATTGGAGTCAGGATTTTAAAAATTTGCGAGGATTAGGAAAAGTTAAAATACGCTCCAGACCAACAAGAGATTATTTTAAAAGGAATGCGGCAGGTGATTATATAAACATAGTTCCGTTTAATCAACAACAAAGACCAGAGTATGGTGCTCCAATACCCGTAGCCGTTCCAGACCCATCGGTTTCGGGTCCTGACTCTCAATGCAGAATTATGAATCCTGAAGAACTAAATGGTAACAGCGCAGCAGAAGGATGGACGAGAGGAACATTAGAATATTTTGAAAATTTAGGATTACCATTTATACCTTACGAACATACAGATGTTTCTGGTAACACAAAAATAATGATAGCAATAGTGGTAGCAAATAAGTATGCGGCATTACAAAATACGCCAAATACTTGGGAATTAGGTGAGATAACTTGGGGGACTCAAATATCCGTTTCAAACTCATTTCTTGACAATCACGCGACCTGTCCTATGAATGGGGATAAAATTAATTTCCGTAATACATTAGCGGAGAAATATGGTGGTTCTGCTGCTGGTATTCCAGGACAAGGTAATGTTCCTGTTCCACCACAACTTGGAATTGCTCGTAACAATTTTAACTATATATTTATGGGTGCTAATGACCCAACATTTACTTGGAATGGAGAAAAGAATAGATTTGAATTTACTTATTTTCAGCAAAATACATTATTTTCGGCTTTTACAAGTGAAGCGAATAGCACCGCCCAGCAGGGTGAGTCCTGCGCTATATTAAATTCAACAACAAGAGATAGTGTATTTAGTATTATAGACCCGTATATTTTTGCGCCAGTCCAGACTTATCCAATAAAAGTAATAGGTTTATTACCAGTGGACCCAGAAGTAACGGGTAATTTACAGACAATACCGAATCAAGGAATAAGAGATATGGAAGGTGGGATAGGTATTTGGAACATTTGGTTATGTCCGCCAGATTATACTTTTCCACAGAATTTGAATCCAGTAAATTATTGGAGTCAAGATAGAAGAGTGTTACAAAATGGTAATCAATCATATAATCCTTTGGACGAAAGTGAGACGCCAATTAATTTGGAACAAACAGAATTAAATCATCAATCTATAATTAAGGGTTGTGTAAAGGCTGGGAGGGATATATGGGAAGGAAATTTATTATATAAATTAGGATTTACACCAGAGCAAATAGCCGAACCATATTATGGTCGGGCTAATAACAGATTTAATCCCAATACATTTAATAATACGAATCCTAATGTAATAGGCACGGGAGTAAAGCCGTTAATATTGGGAAATTCATATAATAATACACAAAATCCAGCAACAAATATAAATGCGAAAACATATTTGCTTGGACCACCAGCGGCAGGGACAACGGATTTAAATGGTCTTCCTAAATTTCTTAACGGATTACAAAATAATCAAGCAGTTGCCGTAACCACACTACCGCATCCCTTAACGGCAAAAGATAGTCCCATATTGACGGATAGTCCATTCTTTTTAGTTTATAGCAACATCTGCGAAACGAAATACCAATCGGGAGCGACATCTCAACCTGCTTTATTCTATGTAATGAGAAATTTTCCTAATCAAGGTTATTTTTACGGAGCAGGTTCAAATTATTATCAAATATGTAATCAAGACCGAGTATTATCTCAAATAACAACGGAAATACGAAACCCAGCCACAGGAGAATTGGCTAAATTGTCACCTAATTCAGTATTAATGTATAAGGTAGAAAGAGATGTAGTAGTTCCACCACCATCAATAGATGCTATGGGACAGGTTAGCGACCCAGAAGGACCGCCACCAGCACCAGACCCAATAACAACAGCAATAGAGCAATTAACGGCTGAATTAACGGGTGAAGCGCCACGCACCCAGGGCAGTTCAGGAGGAGCAAGTGCGGCACCAGGTGGAGCATCAAGAGTAGCGGATGGAACAGGAGCAGCACAGCATCAAGCAGCGGCAGCCAACTGGGTAGTAGAGCCTGATGGTGAAACAATACAAGCACAAGCACAGCCACAACCTGGAACCCCGAACCAGCAGCAGCAATTGGGTCCAGGTGGTCCGCAACAAGGAGAAAGAAAAGAAGCGCCATCGCCAGCGGTTAATTCATTTTTTGCGAAATTGGTGAAAGAAGTAGATAGACCTGATACATCAAAAGGTATGACTGGTGGTGAAAGAGCATTAGATTATGCTATAAGAACATTAATTAGTAGGGCTAATGTAGGTTTTGGAAGAGATGGATTTTTGAGTAGTAGAGCCAAAAGAGACTTACCTGAAGTTCTTACAGAAATAATGAAAGAAATTCAAGATAAAAGAATACCGCAAATGATAACGCAAATGGAAGAAGGAGGAGCAAGTGCTGACGATGTAGCCGATAGGATTATGGATGAATTAGGTGAAATGAGATTTAATAGGCAAGGGGGTGTAACTCAATCATCACCGAGTGGTAAGGTTGGGGACTTGGATGGAAGAGCCCAATTGGAAGTAGCACCATCAGGAAGAGGAAGACAATTTACAAGAGATGTAGCCAGGCAATTGATGGATATGTATCAACCTGATGCTGAAGGCACATATAGGATGACGGGTGGTGGAGATGCGTCTTATTATAATATTCAACGAATGATAACAGAAGCAATAGATAATGGGGCAATAATAGGCTTATCGGCTGATAGGCAAAATGAGTTCAGGATTAATAGAGGTGAAGCGGAAGGGGTTAGAGGTCGTAGAGAACAAAGAGGAGCAGGGGCAAGAGTCAGGGAGGCGTCAATAGAGAGAGCAGAGCAGAGAACACCTGAAACCCGTAGCCGCGGAGGCGAAAGAAAGGAAGGTGAGAGAAGAACAGAAGGCACCAGGCGAGACACAGAAAGAAGATTGAGAGAGGTAAATGAGAGATATCAAAATACCCAGCCTGGAGTGTCAGTTTTTAGAAGGGGTAGGCAAGTAGGTAGAGTAAGCGATAGGTCAGGGACACAGCCAGCACCACCAGTAACATCATCCAAGCCCACCAATAATAATACAGAAAGAGAACAGAAGAAATAGTTTGGATGCTCTGTCAAACTTTCATTTTATTTATTTTATTTATTTTTTTTTTTTTTTTTATTTTACTAATTTAAATTAGAATTTGACAGAGCATCCAAAGTTGGGTCATTCTCCTTATTCTCTTCGGCAACTTTTTTAGTCTTATATTTTGCTTTTGCTTTTTCTAATATAGCCGTTTTATGTGCTTGATAATATGATTTTTTTCTAATTTTAACCATATCATTAGCGTGGTAAGCCTTACGGGCTCTATCTTTAAATTTATCTTTATTTTTTTCATAATATTTTTTACGCTGAACTTTTAATGCGTCTTTATTGTTATCTCGGTATTCACTTTGGTAATTAGGGTTCTTGTATTTATTCATCTTATACTATATCATAAGAAAATATTTAAGTCTTTTTTCTTATCTTCTTAAATGTAATGGAATTGCCCCTAATTGCTAATGTTTTCCTTAATGTATGATTATCAATAATTACTTCTACATTATTACCTTTATCTCCACAGCAATGGGAACTTCGTCCTTCTATTCTATTAGTAATTGAATCTAATCCACTCCCGTGAAAATGAACTAAAGAAGGGCATATCTTTTTGTCGTAGGGACATAAATAAAAAAAATGAGTATTGTCAATAGCGATGGCGTGGTATAGTTCGGTCATTCTATAAACAAATACTTATTAGTTTTTTAAGTATATTTTCTTGTAAAATACTTTTCTTGTAGATATAATTAGGCAAAATCAAATGTGATGAAATGCCCTGTTTTATCTTCTGGATGGGCTTGTTTGTTCTGTCCTACGCAGGTGCTTCTTGGACCATAATAGGCTGCTCTTATAACAACCTTCCCCATTTGTTGTTCTTCTCGTAATGTGGTGAATACAATTGGGGCACCATCATCATCTAATCGGTGACATTTAATATCGCGCCATCTGGAACCCATCCACCCTATTTTCCAGTCTTTGGGACCCCCACCAACTCTACCAAAGTCACCAGATGCGAACAAAGAAGCATACATTTGTTGTATGTAATACATCGCATCTTGGTTGCGAGCACCAAAGCCGATTCCACCATTTTTCTTTGAAAGAAGATGATTAATAGATTGTTGATTTTGTTTTTTCATAAACAAACAGAATTTGCGTAATTCATTCTCGTGACGAATCATATCTGCGTCACTCATCATCACACCCATAGGCTTACCTGTGGCTCTATCTAATCTTGAGATTTTGTGACCCATAGGTCCAGACTCTAACTCACGCATCATCTGCGCGTGCCCGATGCGTTGTTTGGTATTTTTAGAAATACCTTTCCATTTACATTCAGCCATAGCGGCACGAATTTCAGGAGTGATTGTGAATCCTTGAGTAGTATCCATAGTTGCTTGAGTAGTCATTATAATATAATATAACATACATATTATTAACATCAATTTAAATCAATTTTATAAATGTTCTTGTTATGTGCTCCAACTATTGAGTAGTATAATAAACTAATAAAATCTCTGGTTAGGGTATATGGAATATCATAATTGCCGAGTTTGTAATGATGTATATGAAACTCATACAGAGAAGGATAGTGTTAGTAGAGACGAGACTGGTTATGGGAGGTATTTAGGCTTTTGTCACGCAGGATGCTATAATAAAATGAGCGAAAGAGAGAAGTCCAGAGAGCATTTTTTCGCATATGTTTATGGAGATACTCGTAAAAGGAACAAACTGAAATTTAAAAAAAAGGTATGATACAATATTTTTATCTTTTTATTTTTATAGTTGGAGAGAATTATCTAACAAAGCGGTCAAATGATGCGCGACAGAACGGGCATTTCCAGACTTGATGTAATCCCATCATCGTCATTTTTGGTTTATAGAATGTCTCTTTACTCCAGGTTCCAGACCATATCTGGTCGCAACAGGTGGAACAGGTAAAGTGGTTACAGGTCATACAATTAACATTAACATTAGAACCAAATGGTGGAGTTATATGTTCTGTATTTTCACAGCCATATACTTCACAGCACTTGGAACCCATATCCAGGCATAGTTCTGCCGCAACATCAATAGGTTTATCTTTAACAAGAGGACAGGCAAATTCGTGGGATGGGTCCCAAGCAAAGTTTTCAGCCATCATTTTGGTAAAAGTTTCGGTTTTGGTGATTGTAGTCATTTTAAGGTATTTTAGGTATTATTTTCAATGGGTGCGCGCCGCGAACTTCCAGAAGGAAGCCGCGACGAGGTCATTTTTTATATTTTTATTTTTTTATTTTTTGGATAATCTTTCAACCACCTTTTCATTAACAGCAAATTCCAACAGACCATTCTGGTCGTCATTAGGAATTGCTTTTAATTTCAAGCATACACCTACTGAATTACACCAGTCAATCCAAAAGACTGCTGTTTCAATACCAACATATTCTTCAATAGATAAACCAGTTAAATTCATCATAGTAATTTGTATCTTTTTTCGCTCCAAATTACCAAGAAATATTTTTTTGATTTCATCAATAGTGTTACCTTTTGATAAATAATGTTTAATGGTTTCATAAGCATAATGTTCTATAAATCCCTTTGATTTTGGAACTGGAGGCGCAGCAGCCCCTTTGTAGAAGTATTTACAATAGGTGTCAAATTCCCCTTTGTTTTTACGATAGTTTGATTTTGACATTATGAGTCTTTTTTGTTTTATTTTCAATGGGTGCGCGCCGCGAACTTACCGAAGTAAGTCGCGACGAGGTCATTTTTTATTTTTTTATTTTTTTATTGTCCTTTCTCTTTCAACCACCAAGGCAATTCATAACAACCAAGTGCTTGAATAATCTCATCAGTATCAAATTCGGTGTAATCAGCAAAAGCAATTGATGATGGTCCTTTGTATTCTTTTATTAATTCTTTAATTTTATCCATCATAGTAATAAATTCAACTATATCATTCATAGAACAACCAGATGAGTCACAAATAGTTTGACATACCATTTGTTGATGACAATATTTACTTAACAGAAGGATGTCAAATTCTTTACCATTTGCGTAAGATTCATAACGCCATCTACGAGAATCATTAAATTCTTCATCAATATAGACGATTGCTGAATGATTAATCGCTCTTGATGGATGGTCGGCATCGTGACTATTTATTCCAACAATCAATCTAAATTTGAGACGAATCTGTTTGCGAGTTCCTTTTAATTTATTAAATCTAACTTCGGCTTCTTTAAAACAAGTTCCTGATGCGTTTCCATTCATAGTGTCCCACATCACTTTAACAGCCTTATTTCTATCGGGATGACGAAATATGGCTTTTGGGTCCTTTTTTCGTAATTCCAATTCGTGAGATGGAGCAACCATAATTTGTTTCATAATCATTCTCATACAATCACTCTTAACCCCTTTGAAGACCTTGACAGCGGGACGCTCCACAGGTATAGATTTCTTCTGTTTGGTTTTGGTCTCGCAGTATGTTGTTGAGAATTGTGTTTGGGGCATTATGTTTTTTGATTTGAAGTCTTTGATGTTTGATGTTTATGTCTAACTATTT